>OBEQ013066908.1_pt1 | contig 16569 bp, 12 predicted proteins | sample 1670901 | NCBI WGS metagenome assembly OBEQ01 (sample SAMEA104232315, study PRJEB22302) | groundwater metagenome | biome: forest; feature: aquifer; material: groundwater | place: USA | collected 2011-08-07 | depth 5.4 m
GGAATTCTCCCGAAATCCGGCCCGGCCCGGGGCCGAACGGGGCATCGATGATTACGCGGACCCCCAGGGAGGAGTGTTTGACCTATGCGCCGGAATAAGGATGGCCTTCGACCGCAGGATAAAGGATTACAGGGGGGGTGTCCCTGGACTTGTATGGGGGCAGCCTTTTATCCGGGGATAAGTAAAAAGTCAAAATGCAAAATGCAAAAGTCAAAATTGAGGAGAAGATCCCAAACCCGATCTTTCGCCCGACCAGACCGGCCACCTTCTTCATTTTGCGTTTTGCATTTTGACTTTTGCATTTTGAATTCTAACCAGCGACCCAACAGCGGCGCTACGGCTTCCGCGCCTTCGCAACCTGCCGTTCCACAATGGCTTTGGCGGCTAAGGTGAGCAGGGCCAGGAAGCAGAGCAGGGACGCGGCCGAGAAGGCCTGCACGTAGTTGTATTCGTTGTAGAGGATTTCCACCTGCAGGGGCAGGGTCGTGGTCATGCCGCGGATGTGGCCGGAGACCACGGACACGGCGCCGAACTCGCCCATGGCCCGGGCGTTGGTGAGGATGACGCCGTAGAGCAGGCCCCACTTGATGTTGGGCAAGGTCACGTGCCAGAAGGTCTGCCAGCCGCTCGCGCCCAGGGTGCGGGCCGCCTCTTCCTCTTCCTTGCCCTGCTCTTCCATCAGCGGGATCAACTCGCGCGCCACCATGGGGAAGGTGATGAAGATGGTCGCCATGACGATGCCGGGCACGGCGAAGATGATCTTGATGTCGTGCAGATCCAGGAAAGGACCCAGCCATCCCTGCTTGCCGAAAAGCAGCACGTAGACGAGGCCGGAGACCACGGGCGAAACCGCGAAGGGCAGATCGATCAGGGTCGTCAGCAGGTTCTTGCCCCAGAAGTCGAACTTGGCGATGGCCCAGGAGGCGGCCACGCCGAAGGTGAGGTTGAGGGGCACGGCAATGGCGGCGATGAGCAAGGTGAGCCGGATGGAGAACAGCGTGTCCGGATCCGCGAAGGAATCGAAATACGCGCCCAGGCCTTTTTCCAGGGCCCCGGCGAACACGGTGATGAGCGGGACGAAAAGCAGCAGGAACAGGTACAGCAGCGCCGCGCCGATCAGGATGCGTTGGAACCAGCGGGGCTCGTTGGTGGCGGCCTGCTTGGTGTCCAGGCGTTTGAACTTGGGCTGCGCGGGCGTGGCCGGATCTTGCGGCGGCGGGGCGGGGGAGAGATCGGTGGCGCTCATGGGGTTCCGGTCGGGGCGTTCAGCGCGCGCGCGAAGCGCCGCCGGCCCATTTCTGCAAAAGGTTGATGGAGAGCAACAGGCCGAAGGACAGCACCAGCATCAGGCACGCCACCGCCGTAGCGCCGGCATAGTCGTACTGCTCCAGCTTGCTGACGATGATCAAAGGCACGATCTCGGTCTTCATGGGCATGTTGCCGGAGATGAAGATGACGGAGCCGTATTCGCCCAGGGCGCGGGCGAAGGCCAGGGACACGCCCGTGAACAGGGACGGGGCCACGGCGGGCAGGATCAGCTTCACGAAGATCTGCAGCCGGTTAGCGCCCAAAGAGGTGGCCGCCTCTTCTACTTCCTTGTCCAGATCCTCCAGTACCGGCTGCACCGTGCGCACCACAAAGGGCAGGCCGATGAAGATGAGGGCGACGATCACGCCAAGGGGCGTATACGCGACGCGGATGCCGACATGCGCGAGCAGGGAGCCGATCCAACCGGTCTCGGCGTAGACCGCGCACAATGCGATGCCCGCCACGGCGGTAGGCAAGGCGAAGGGGAGATCGACCATGGAGTCCAGGAAGGCCCGGCCCGGGAACTTGTAGCGCACCAGTACCCAGGCCACCAAAAGGCCGAACACGCCGTTGATGAGCGCGGCCCCGGCCGAAGCCAGAAAGCTCAGGCGGAAAGCCAGCAGCACCTGCTTGTCGGAAAGGATGGCCATGAACTCCGGCCACGTCAGATGGAAGGCTTTGACGAAGATCGCGGACAGCGGAATCAGCACCACCAGGCTCAGATAGAGCACGGTGAATCCCATGGTCAACCCGAAACCGGGGATGACCGAGGGATGCTTCTTCTTCCGCTTCGCGGGCGGTCGCCAAGACGGGCCTGGCGTTGACGCGCGTTCCGTCGTCAAGACTTCGGACACTTACTTGCCTTCCTTCTGGATCTGATCGTACACGCCGCCGTCGGCGAAGTGGATCTTCTGGGCTTTCTTCCATCCCCCGAACGTCTCGTCGATGGTGAACTGTTTCACCGCCGGGAACTGGGCTGCGTATTTCGCCGCGACTTTTTCGTTGATCGGCCGATAGAAGTTGCGCGCCACAATCTCCTGGCCTTCATCCGAATACAAGTGTTCGATATAGGCCTTGGCGGCCTTGGTGGTCCCGTGCTTGGCGGCCACGCGATCCACCACGGCCACCGGCGGTTCCGCCTTGATGGTCAGGGACGGCATCACGATTTCCACCTTGTCCTTGCCCAATTGCTTCACGGCCAAAAGGGCCTCGTTCTCCCACGAGATGGCCACGTCGCCGATGCGGCGCTGCGCGAAGGTGGTCGTCGCGCCGCGCGCGCCCGCGTCCAGCACCGGCACGTTCTTGTAGAGCTTCGCCACGAATTCCTTGGCCTTGGCGGAATCGTTCCCGTTGTGGGCCAGAGCGTAGCCCCAGGCCGCCAGGTAATTCCAACGCGCGCCGCCCGAGGTCTTGGGATTGGGGGTGATGACGCCGATGCCCGGCTTCACCAGATCGTCCCAATCCTTGATGCCCTTGGGGTTGCCCTTGCGAACCAGGAACACGATCGTGGAGGTGTAGGGCGTGCTGTTGTTCGGGTTCAGGGTTTGCCAGTTCTTCGGCAGCAACTGGCCCTTCTCGGCGATGGCGTCGATATCGTAGGCCAACGCCAGGGTCACGATGTCCGCGTCGAGCCCGTCGATCACGGACCGGGCCTGCTTGCCGGAACCGCCGTGGGACTGGGACACGTGCACGTCCTCGCCCGCCGTGGTCTTCCAATAGGCCGCGAAGGCCTTGTTGTAGTCTTCGTACAGCTCCCGGGTGGGATCGTAGGAAACGTTCAACAGCTTGACGCCTCCGGCCCAGGCCGGATGCACGCTGAGGACGGCAACGGCCAGGCCCGCCAGGGCCATGCCCGCGGCCAGAATCTTGAGTCTCTTCTTACCGGATTGCGATTTCATCATATGTCCTTGATCGCGGCTTTGCCGCGCTTTAGATATAGGTTGTCTTGCGTAATTGATCAAAAAGAGGTCTGGATGCGGCTGAAGAAAACCTTCTCTTCGGGCCTGTCCGCATCGGAGGCGCCGCCGCCATCGAAGCTCGTCCAGGCATAGTCCGCGGACCATTTCAGATAGCGGGACAGGTACCAGTTGCAACCGGCGGTATAGGTGGTGGCCTTTTTCGCGGCCGTGGCGGGATTGGCGAAAACGGGGAAGGCATTTTCATCCACGTTCAATTGGGACGCGCGGCCCACCAGTTCCAGCGCGCCGAAGCCGGAAGGTTCGGAGAAGGAAACCGCATGGCGGGGCTTGAGTCCTTTGAAGGACGGGGACTCGCCCGTCACCACGTAATTGGCCGTGACCTGCCATGCCGTGGAGGTGAGTGTGGCGCCCTTGGAGAAATTCACGCCGCCCTTGCCGTATTCCTGCGAGGACAGCACGAACTCGCTGAACAGGCCGAAGGGCCCGTAGTACCAATAGCCCTGAGGGTTCAGGCGATATCCGTCGCCGACGGCGCGCACCGTCCCGGAGTCGCCGGAAACGGCCACGGTGTTGCTGACCACGTTGGTCGCGGCATTGTACGCGACGGCCGATGCCTTGTCCGCCACCGTCCGGTAGGCGAAGAAGGTCTGCTGCCCTTCCGTGCGATAGACCGGGAGCTCGGTGTTGGCGAAGTCGCCTTCCTTGTGGCCCCAGCTCGCCGCGAACCCTAGCCCCAAATTGCGCAGCGGCTCGATGTTGCCGGACTTGAACGGCAACGCGAACACGCGGCCGATGAGGTCCTTGTCGTCATTGAAGTCCACGTCCCGGGTGGTACCGTCCACTGCGCCGTTGAACACGCCCACGTAGTAGCTGACCGATTCGTCCAGCAGATCGCCCAACAGCGAGATGCCCAAATCGTAGTTCGGGGTCAGCGAGGTGGTGTGCGAGAACTCGATGATGTCCATGTCCTGGCTGGACTTCAGGCGCTCGAGCCCGAACGGGGTCTTGGACTTTCCCACGCGCAGCCGCGCTTCCGGCCAAAAGGCGAATTCCGAATACGCGTCCAAAATGGAAAAAGTCCCGGAGAATTCCGGCATCACGCGGAAGTTGTAGTACTTGCCCACGTTGCCTTCCCAGATCGACCGCACGCGCCGCACCAGCAGGGTGTTCGGCAGCTTGTTTGCCGTGTCCTCGAAGAAATACCGCCCGTCGATGTGCTGGAAGAATTTGAACTTGAGCGCCGACTCCTTGTCCGCGGAGACCAAAGTGAAGCCGTCCTTGCCCGCGGTCACGGTGGCGTTCTCGCTCTTGGCCTTCGCTTCGTCCTCTTCCTTGAGTTCCAGCTTCCGCTCCAGGATGCGGAGTTTTCCGTCCAGGCTTTCCACCGTGGGCGCGGGTTCTTCCCGGGACGAATTCGGAGCCCCGGCCACCGGCGCGGTTCCGGCCGTTCCGGTTTCGGATGAGGCTGCCGCACGGGCTTCGGCCTGCGCGGAGGCGAGCGGGGCCAGGATCAAAGCGGCGAGGAACGCCAGGGCCGCAGCGCGAAGAGGGTTGTTTGGGTCGAACATAAGTATTCCTATGGAATAAGTAGGTTAATAGTCAAAAAATCAGATGAAGTACATCAGGGAGGCTTCATCCGATTCGGAGGCTTCGATGGCCACCAAGGTCGCCAGAGTCGTGCCGTCCAGTATCTCGGCCGTTACGTCCCGGACCTTTTTCATCACCCGGCGGATGCCGCAATGGGCGAAGTCCAGGCACTCCTCGCATTTCTCGAAGGCGGTCACGCTCACGCAGGGCACCAACGCCAGCGGGCCGTTGAACACGCGCACGATATACCCCACCTCGATCTGCTCCGGCTCCTTGGCCAGCAGATACCCGCCGCCCTTGCCCTGCCGGCTCTTCAGCACGCGCAGGTTCTTCAACTCCAACAGGATCTGTTCCAGGAACTTGCGCGGCAGCTTCTGTGACTCGGCAATATCTCCGATCAGTACGGGCCCCTTGTCCTTCTCCTTCGCGAGGTAGACCAGAGCCTTGAGGGCATATTTGGCGCGCATCGAAAGCATATTATTCCTATAGGTTTAATCTAAGACGGGAGGGGGTGTATGTCAAGGGCGTTTGGGCCGCTATTTCAGGTTCGATATAAGAAGGGGTTAGGGATTAGGGGCTAGGGGTTAGGGTGAGACCAAAACCAGGGAAAACGGAGCGTTTTGAGGGATTGGGCGGCTTGGGCGAACGGCGGAGCGTTCACTGCCGCTTCCAAGGGGCGCCACAGGGACCGCAGGCGAACTGACCCGGGACTGACCGTCCGAGAAGTCCCTAGCCCCTGACCCATAGCCCCTGAACCACAAGAGACCCCGCAGTCCTCCCTATTGCCTCGACTTCAAATACATCTCCGCCTCTTCCTTCACCTGTCTGCGGATTCCCGACTTCGCGCGGGCCAGATGCTTCAAATCGATCAGGGCGATGTTGCGCACGTTGAAGAACGGTTTCAGCAATGAGATGGGGATGTTGCACGGGCTCTGCAGTAACGCCAAAGGTACGTCGCGGTTGGCGAAGCCGGAATGCAGGGGGCGCGACTTGGCGATCTTGCTGAGCAGGCCGACGGAGCGGCTGGTGGCCGCGATGAAGGCGACTAGGCCGGGCTTCTGGAACACCTTGGGGTTGCCGAGCAGGGCTTCCAGGATGGAGTCGCGCGTGATGTTCTGCATGATGACGGCCTTGATGTCGAGCGAACCTTCGTCCACGCCCTTGAGAAAGGACTTGGTGAGCAGATCGCGGCCCACCCAGGCGGGATAGGATTTGAGCCCGAAATTCCCGGTTATCTTGGTGGCGACCATCTTGGCGCCGCTGCCGGACAAGGCGGGTTGCAGCACCCGGGCCGCGTCGCCGGCCTCCACGATGAACTCACCGTCGTGATAGGAGGCCATGGCTTTTTCGATCCAGTCGAGGGGTCCCATCCTTTCCCCCTTGGCCTCCCAGGTCCAACGGCACAAGGTGGAAAGGGCGATCAGATCCAAGGTGGGGATTTTTTGGGTGCGCTGGGTCTCGACCAATGCGGCCAGGCGCGTGAGGCTTTCCCGCTTGCCCATCTTGGAGAGCCATTTCTTGAACAGGCCTTCCTTCATATGCGCTTCGAAGCTGAGGATTTTCAATCCGACCGGTTCGCCGTTCTCCTGGCGCTTGGCCAGATCCAGCCCTTCGTGCACGGCCTCGTCGTAGATGCGCAGGCGCGGCAGGATGCGCGCCATGGTCTGCATGTTGTAGGGATCGGTGTTCTCGGACAGCCAGTTGACCCGGTCTTTGAGGCCCTCGGCTTCGGAGCGGATCAGATTCACCACAATCTTGCGTTCGTCCTCGGGCAGGGTCTCGCCGTCCAGCACGCGCTGGAAGAATTCACGCGCGGTCTGGATGCCCGCGTCCCCCTCGTCGGGGCTTTTGTCGAACAGCCATTCGGTGCGGTCCGCCAGTTCATGCTCGCTGTCCGTGAGGCTGCAGCCCGCGCCGACGCGCTTCCACAGGCGGCGGATGCGGCGCATCTGCAAGGCGCGGCTTCCCGTCTGCCGATCCGGTACGCCGATGTCGAAGAGGAAGAAGAGCACGCGCTCCAGGATCTTCTGGGGCGGATTGCTTTCCATGAACAGCCCCATCAGTTCGTCCGGCGGATGCTTCTCCTCCTTGCCCTTGAAGAAATCCGACAGCCGCTGCGCGCCCAGATCGAAATCCTGGAGCGTCTCCAGGGTCTCTTCGATATGGTTCCAGGGCGTTACGAGAGGCATTGGGTGATTCTACCATAATCGGCCTCAGGGAGGTCCCGCGGGCTGGTCCGATAGAAGTCAAAGTTCAAAGTGCAAAGCGAAAAGTTCTAAGTTGCGGAGGGGGACGCAGCCGCATACCGTTTGAGGATTGAGGCCGTCGTGGGCAGCCCGACGCTGTTCCAAGCCCGATTGGCCCTTTCTATGTCCCCGTAAACGGGCCGACCCATTTTTCACTTGGCACTTTGAACTTTGACTTTTGAACTCTCTTCTCGCCGCCCCAGTTGCTATTTTCCGCCCCATGGATTCCCCGCAAACCATCGTGCTCACCGGCGGAGGCACCGCCGGCCACGTCATCCCCAATCTCGCTTTGCTTCCTCTGTTGACCAAGGCCGGCTGGCGCGCCGAGTACATCGGTTCCGAAACCGGCATCGAGAAGCGTCTGGTGGAGGCGAAGGGATTGCCGTTCCACGGTATTCCTTCGGGCAAGCTGCGGCGGTATTTCGATTGGAAGAATTTCACCGATCCCTTCCGCGTCGTCGCGGGCGTGTTCAAAGCCTGGAGCCTATTGGGGCGCATCCGGCCCAAGGTCGTCTTCTCCAAGGGCGGCTTCGTGGCCGTGCCCGTGGTCTTCGCCGCGCGCGCGCGGGGCATCCCCGTCATCGTGCATGAATCCGATCTCACTCCCGGCCTGGCCAACCGCCTGGCCATCCCGTTCGCCAAGGCCGTATGCGCCAGCTTTCCCCAGACCTTGCAGCATCTGCCCCCGGCCAAGGCCGTGCTCACGGGCGCGCCCATCCGCGCGGAATTGTTCCATGGTGATCGCGTCAAAGGCGAAGCGTTCCTGGGCCTGTTGCCGCAGAGCGCGAAGTCGTCAGCCACCGCAGCGGCCGCGGGAATCCAAGTTGGGCAAGGGACTCCGGGCGCGCAAGGGACGTCGGGCGAGCGCATCTCCGATCCCACCGGCGCCCTCTCCAAAGACGCATCGGGATGGAAGCCGCTCCTCCTGATCGTGGGCGGAAGTCTGGGCTCGCGCAATCTCAACAAGGCCGTACGCGCGGTGCTGCCGGATCTGCTCGCGGCCTACCGCGTCGCGCATCTGTGCGGCAAGGACGGTCTGGATGCGTCCCTCCAGGGTACGGCCGGATACCGGCAATTGGAATACGTGGGCGAGGAAATGCCGGACGTGCTGGCGGCGGCGGACATGATCCTGTCGCGCGCGGGGTCCAACGCCATCTTCGAGTTCCTGGCCCTGCGTAAGCCGCATCTGCTGGTGCCCCTGCCGTTGGCTTCGTCCCGCGGAGATCAAATCCTCAACGCCAAGGCCTTCGAGGCCGAGGGCTACAGCCGCGTGCTCCCGGAGGAGGAGATGGGCGGCGGCCGGCTCCTGACCGAGCTCCAGATCCTGGCCTTCCGCGCGGAGATGTACCGCGAGGCCATGAGCGGTAGCTCCTACCGGGACGGCGCGAAAAAGGTGATGGACGTGATTGCGCGGTTCGCATAACGGGTCCTCGACGAGCCGGTTTTGACCGAACCGGTTTCGCCAACCGGTTTTTTTCCAAGCCTGTTTTTGCTAATCTTTGTCCATGGAATTCCTCAAGTCCGTTGTCGATCTGTTCCTGCATCTGGACGTCCACCTCACCCAGGTGACCCTGCAATACGGGGCCTGGACCTACGGCATCCTGTTCCTGATCGTCTTCTGCGAGACCGGCCTGGTGGTCACCCCCGTGCTTCCGGGAGATTCTTTGCTCTTCGCGGCGGGGGCCCTGGCCGCGCTGGGATCCCTGCAGGTAACCTGGCTGTTTCCCCTGCTGTTCGCCGCCTGCCTGGCGGGGGATCTGGTCAACTACTCCATCGGCAAATTCCTGGGCGTGCGTTTGTTCAAAAATGCGGACTCCCGTTTCTTCAAACGCGAATACCTGGAACGCACGCGCGGCTTCTACGCCACCCACGGGGCCAAGACCATCATCATGGCGCGTTTCGTCCCCATCGTGCGCACCTTCGCCCCCTTCGTGGCCGGCATGGGCACCATGCGCTTCCGCCAGTATATCCTCTTCTGCGTGGGCGGCGCGTTCCTGTGGGTGGGCGCCTGCGTGGGCGCGGGCTACCTGTTCGGCAACATCCCCGTGGTCAAGCAAAACTTCACTTTGGTGGTCCTGGCCATCATCGCCCTCTCCATCATGCCCGGCGTGATCGGGTATCTCCGTTCCCGCCGCACGGCCTCCTCCGACAAAGCTTCCTGATCGCCCTGGCCACCACCGCCTGACCGCCCTGTTCATCTAAAGGCCGGAGCTGCTCAAAACCGTTCTCCGGATAGAACCCCCCCGACCCATCCCCGCCGCCGCTGCAAGTGCCAACGGGAGGCCGGGTTCCAAAAAAAACCGGAGTCCGCCCCCGGCGGTCGTAATCAGGGAATCCGGCTTACCCGCCGGAGGATTTTGGGCTGTGGGGAAAACCGGCGGGAGGGATATTAGTCAGGCTTCGGGGGAAGGCGAGTGCATCCATAGGACTCCATCGTTCCCGGCGTAGTGGCGCCGGCGGACCCGTAAAGGATCGAACATGCTTTTCAACCCCCGCAACGCCCCCCGTAACCTCCATGTCACCTCCGCCCGCCGCGCCCTGAGATCGGCCCTGGCCCTTTGCATCCTGGGAGCTGGATTCGCCGCCGCCCAGGACTTCGGCGGCCATACCCTGCCCCCGGATCTGGCGGACCCGGCGGCCAAGGTCATCGGCGTGCTCAACAAGGATCCCAAGAACGCCTCGCGCGCCATGGGCTATAGCGAAGGACCGGCGGTGGATTCGGCCGGCAACCTGTATTTCACCGAGGACATCGGGAGCAACGGGAACATCTGGAAGGTGACGCCCCAAGGCGTCGGATCGAATTTCTATACCGGGCCGGCCCTCCCCAACGGGATGGAGTTCGATCCCCAGGGCCGCCTCACCGCCTGCGAACAGGGCTCGATCAGCACCTACGACAAGAACGGCGCACGCACGCCCCTGACCATGCTCGGCAATCCCGATCTCAAGCGCGTGAACGATGTGACCATCGCCGTCGATGGCGGCATGTGGTTCACCAACCACCAGTTCGGGAACACCTTCTTCTACCGGGCCCCCAACGGCACCGTCACCAGCTATCCCAACGTCGCGCCCCTTGGGGTAGCGGTTCCCAACGGCATCGAGTTCATAGAGGAAAAGAACCTGCTGCTGGTCAACTCCAGCAACGACAACAAGGTGTATCAGTATGATGTAAGCCCCGACCGCAAGCCCTCCAACAAGAGGTTCTTCGCCACCGTGGCCGTTCCGGACGGCATCACAGTGGACGAAAAGGGGAATATCTACGTGGCAAGTTGGGGGGACGGAAAGATCCAGGTATTTAATAGCACTGGAAAAGCATTGGGGGACATAACCGTAAAAAGCGCCGGTACAGATGCAGACGGTCAGAACGGCAATACTTCGAACTGCGTCTTCGGCGGGTCTGAAAACAAAACCCTGTACATTACGGGGGACGGCGGAGCCTATAAAATCGTCTTGAAAGTCGCAGGCCGCAAGCGTCCAGGTACTACCAATCTCCGCAACCGGATGGGTTTTGCCACACCCTCACCGCACTCCGCAGAGGCGGGATATTCCATTGATGGCCGCAAGTTTTCAGGTGAGAAGTTGAACTTCTCTTTGCTGTTGAGCACTCTGGGAATCCCTTAAAATTCGAAGTGATCGACTCTCCTGACCCTGTGCGTAGAGGCACAGGCTGAGAGTCGGATCTTACAGAGGTGCCAATCTCTCAGTTCGGATTAAAGCTCGCCTTCAAAACTTTGGTGGAGCTACCGCCGGTTTCATCCTGAAACGACACATACGGTATATCATCTTTATCGATATCGATTGAAATGTAACTCGCGGAGGTTAGTGAAACCGGTGTACCGACCTGAATCCATTGACCGCCCCTGAGTCCCATAACGGTTAACCTTTTCGCTCCCAACACCTCTTCCTCAAAAGCCACATAAGGGATTCCGGAAGGGGAAACTTGCAGCCGGATTTTTGATGCGGTGCCATCCGAAAATCCAGCCATACCGTAAGGAACCCAACCAGTTCCACTGAACTTAAAGACAGATGCTTTGTTGTTTGATCCCCCATCGCAAATCGCTACGATTGGCTCGTTGCTTTCGGTGAATGCAATGGAAACGTCCCTGGGCGTCGAAGTATTCGCGAATTCTTCGCTACCGACTATTTGCCATGCTTGCCCTATTAATTTCCTTACTGTCAGTTTGCTGACATTCAGCGTAGCCAAATAAGGAACCCCCGAGTTGTCTATGCCAATGGCCAAGGAATGATAGAACGAGTTGACATATAGCGTTTCGCTGGGCGCGACCTGAATCCATGCACTCCCATTAAATTTTTTTACGATGATGGAATTAGTCCCGACTATATATGCGGCGTAAAGCGTGTCCGAACGACTTATCGCCAAATTGAAATCGGATGAGGATCGAGTGTCAAGAAAGAATTCCCCCACATCCCGCCAAATCGATCCATTGTACTTCTGCAAAGCTGGCCGGCCTTCGAGCCCCTGATTGACTCCTCCCAAGTAAAGGTTATCGTGTGAATCAATCACAAGGGACGGCGGCTGATCGACTGTCATACCTGATCCAGTGACCAGATTCCAATTGGGATTGGATTTGTAATAAAGGGATAGATTGTTACTGCTACCTGGATCCCCTAGTCCTACGAAAGGTGTTCCATTTGAGAGTACGCCAATTGAAGTACCAGTAACTCCTGATGGAAGTGCGGTAGTAACGCTGCTCAGTGCCACAACTAGGGTCCGAATTGAGGATGCCGACCAATTTCCTGCCGCATCCCGTTCCTGCACATACAGCGTATGCCGTGCCTCGCTCAGATTGTTCGAGGGCGTATAGCTTGTCGTTGTGACGAGCGTCCCCCCGGATACGTCCGCATTATCCACTTTGCAACGATAGGTACCCGTTCCACCTCCCCCGGTTTTCCAAGTCCAAGTCGGCTTCAGCGAGTTGACTGGTGAATACGGAGTCGAATCCATTTTCGGCGCCCCGGGAGGAGTCAAGTCCAAGGTCAACGCGAAATTCCCCGCACCCGACCAATTTCCGGCGGAGTCTTGCTCCTCTACATATAACGTCTGCACACCCTCCGCAAGCGCGAGCCCAGGGGTAAAGCTGGTAGCCGCGCCGGTTTGACCGCCACTTGCCCACAGGGTGTCCGCCAGCTTGTAACGATAAATCCCCTTGCCGCCGTTCCCGCCACTCGTCCAGTTCCAGGTCGGCTTGGGCTCGTTGGTTGGGGAAGTTTGCAACGCCGTCACCACTGGTGCGTTCGGCGGAATCGTATCAATGACGATCGCCGCCGTTCCCGACGCCGACCAATTTCCCGCTGAATCCCTTTCCTGCACGTATAAGGTGTGGGCACCCACTGCCAGGTTGGACACGGGCGTGAAACTGGTGTCCGTCGTCGAAGTAGCTCCGGTGGCCAGATTATTATTGTCCAGCTTGTATTGGTATAGAACAATCGCTTCTCCGGATGGGGCCCACGTCCATTTCGGCTTGCGCACGTTCGTCGGCGAGGCAGGAGTGACTGTGACGGGCGGGGCATTGGGCCGGGTGGTATCGATCTTGACTGAGAATCGCCCCGTTCCCGACCAATTCCCGGCTCTGTCCCGCTCCGCCAAGAACAAGGTATGGATTCCCTCCGCCAAGTCCATCCCTGAAGTGAAAGCCGTGTCCGTGGTCTGCTTCCCCATTGAGGAATCATCCACATCCAACCAGTATTTGTAGGTGCCGTTCCCGCCTCCACCGCCCGAGGCCCATGTCCAGGTGGGGGTCTTGGAGATCGTGTACGCGGGTCCATGCACCAGAGGCTTGTTTGGCGGGGTCGTGTCCACGAACACCGTCACTGAAGAGGAATAGAGGTTGCCTGCCTCATCCTTGGCGGAACGCGTGATGGTGTTTTTCCCGAGCACGAGGGTCTGGGTTTTCAATGAATCCTGTTCCTTGTTGTTTACGGTCCACTTCACGGCGATGGTGAGCAGACGCGTATAGGAACTGTCGACCGGATCCAGGATTTGCACGGCTTGGCCGGACACGGCTTTGATTTTCCTGTACACGGTGGTGTCGTTGCCCTCGGTGTCCCTCACATAAAAGGAAGCGATGATTTCCTTGGCTTCTGTATAGGTCATTGAGACGGACTTAATGGAATCAGAAGACCCGTCAGGGACGCCATCCCCGTTTAAATCCCACCGGTAGGTAGCTACGCCTCCGTATTCCTGAGCGACTTTGGGTCGGAAGGAAAGAGTGGAGCCGACGAGAACCACAGTGTCCCGGCCAACGCTGACTTGCGGCATGTCGCGCTTAACCAGGAGAACGGCGCTGTCCTTCTTGGAACTGTCCGCGCGCGAAAGGGCGACTACTTGAGTCATGCCGGGGGATTTCGGCGTGGCCTTGCCCGAAGTGTCCACCGATGCAACCGTAGGATTGGATGCCCGCCACAGGACCGTTTGGTTCATGGAGAGTGGGAAAACCCTTGCCGTCAAGGTCCCGGTTGCGCCGCCGGTGAACAAGCGAAGCGTATCCTGTGCCACCGCGACCGAATCGATATTTTGGACGGGATAAACCGTAATGGATAAGGTATCGGACGCGCTGGGGTTGGTGACAGAACGAGCGATGACTTTGGTCGCACCGGCCCTTAGGCCTTGTACTCGTCCGCCAAACACGGCGACGATGGCGGGATCCAAGGCAACCAGTTCGATTTTGGGATTGGCCGGTAGAGGCAGGACCTCGACCGTGAGGCTGTCCGCGGCACCCCCCACGAACAGTTCCAGAGATTCGAATTGGAAGCGGACTTGGGCAACGGTGACGGGGGCGCTGACAACCAAAATGGCGCTGTCGATCTGTGCCGGCTTGCGCTTGGAGGTCGCGAAAACTACGGTTGAACCGGCTTTCAATCCTTGAACGCTTCCCTCAGCCACTTGGCCTATTGTGGCATCACGGACGCTCCACGTGACAGCAGGATCGGCGGAAGACGGAGCAACACGGACCGAGAGGTTTCCGGGCGCACCCTCCGCTGCCAAGCGCAAGGTGTCCGGCGTGACGAACAAGCTGTCTGGAACGAGAGGGTTGGGTACGATGGTCACGTTCAGGACTAAGAATTTTGAAGGATTGGATTTCAACGTGACGGTGAGACTTGCCGTGCCTCGTTGCAGCGCCTTGAGCCCGGTCGAGCCTACTTGGAGTACGAGGGGCGAGGAGCTCATATAGGATAGGCTTTTATCCTTAAGTTCCAGCGGTGTTACGGTAATGGTAGGCAGAGGTACGGAGTCGCCTTCGGTCAATTGCAGGTCAAGCGAGAGAATCGATAAAACGGTGTTTGGCAGGATCACAAAGGTCGTGTCAATGGACTTGTTCGTTGCGCCATCGAACTTTCGATCCATATGATAAACGATTTCTCCGCCGCGATAGCCGAGGATGGAAACGATGACTTTGCCTCCGTCCCAATGGGGTGCGGGAAGCTCCATGATTTCCGCAATGGTATCGACTTTGCCGTGGTAGATGTTGTCTATCGTATGTCCGGAGGTATCCTTCATGGTAATCTGGACGGAATCGAATTGTGCCAGGGAGTCATAGAATTTGTTGAAGGAAATCGTCTGTTCGACTTTTTCGCTTTGGGTGAGACGACAGGCTAGGAAAACGAAGACCGCGCCCACTGCGAGAAGTGGGACGATCCGAAACCTGGATATTACCAGCTTAAACATGAAAATCCTCGCTTCGTATTGATAAGGCGGCCATCAAGCCGGAACGCAAAAATCTAATGATAAAAATATCCGCCCAAGTTCATGTGAGACGGGACACGCTTTGAGGAAAAGAATCCGCCTCAAATCCCGCAACCTTAAGGCTTCCTGCGTGCCGGCCTTAGACGAATTCAAGGTCCATTCGTGTCACCGGAAAATTTTGGGGCCTTCGGCAGGGGGAAAAGTGTGAGCCCGGACATATCCCTTTCTTGAACTTCTTACAAAGTTATACCTTTGTAAATACTCGAGCAAAAAAATAGGTGATTTTTTTGGGCTGAATTTGATGCCTCAGTGATTAGGAGATTTGATTTGAGCAAGGACCCGCATAGCCTTTCTGGTTCCGACCTTCTTAATGCATCGGTCGGAAAGAGCGCTACCCCTCATAAGGAGATTTTCTCCAAATCAAAGGGTGGCGGTGGAATGGGCCGGGCGAGCAAACCTGCCCCCACCAATAGTCAGCCTGATGAGGACCTTGTCCCCGATGGTCCGAAACCGGAACCTCCAGTTGAGCCACAAGTAAAATTGACCAATCCTAAATTTCTGGTACAAGATGCGCACTTTGAAGACAAGGTCCCGTTCTCAATCGACGCTGAACTACCTGCATCAATGAAAGATGTAAAGCGAGTGATTGTGACAGTCTGGTCCATTCCACCACATGGGGAGAAGCAGCAGGCATTCTCGAAAGACTTCTACATTGATGACGATGGGAAGGTCACTGGCGAAGTTGAGCTAAGGCGACCTTCGAAATTTGAAGGTAAGGAAGTCGAATCTTGCCCATATTATTTCACTGCCAAGCACCGGGATTCCAAGGAAGTCGAAAGCCCCAAGATCAAGGCGAAGGAAAGGCCCGTTGTCGATACCGATTTAGTTTTAGAGGTGGCGAATTCGCAAACATTAAAGGATGGGGAATACTCTTTCGAATTAAAATCCAACGATGGCACGGTGAAAATCAGACTTGAATCGAAAAATGTAAAAGAGAAAGAGGGGAAGATAACCTTGACGTTTTCGAAACTGAATCCCGATTTGCTTTACACCTTGGACGCATTGAATTCAACTGGAGAAGTGTTCGAGACGATTTTCGAGGACGTTAAGTTTGGGAACTGGGGGGACAAAGCAACATGATTCGATTGTCCATGATTCTAGCGGCCATTTTTTTTCTCGGGTGCTCATCGAAAAATGAGACCGTTAAAACTACCGGAAGATATTTGTACTTCACATCCAAATTTCCGTCCGGTGTCTTCTGGCAGGTTGTAACCGATTTCAAAAGCACCACGGATGAGAATAAATGCAAATCCACCAGTCCGATTACAGGGGAGTTGGTCCCTTCAAATGAAAAGGAATTTCATTATCTCAGGATAAGCGGGGACACCATAAAGGTGCCGTTATTCTGGGGCAAAAAATCCCCTTGCGAATGGGCGTTGACGGATGTAGCGCTACAACACGATGGAGAACGTTGCATGGGGATTCATGCAATAGTTTTAGTGGACGACAAAGGTGCGAGTGGCGTATTTGGCGACCGCAAATCCGTGCCCGACATCTTAAACTTTACCTGCAAGCTGGATTCTGCAAGCGGATGCTTCCGGTGTAAGGAAAGTAATGGCGCAGTGAACACCGGTTTCAGAATGCCAGTAATGCCCGCGTATACCTTTTCGGTCAATTTGAATTTTTGATTGGTGTAAAAATGGCGACTGGATTTGAAATTATTTCTTCGAGTCGAAACAAAATTGTTCTCGGCTTTAAGCAAGACCCGGGTTCAATGTTAAAGTGCAGCACTTAGACGGCAAGCTCC
>OBEQ012045679.1_pt1 | contig 16564 bp, 14 predicted proteins | sample 1670901 | NCBI WGS metagenome assembly OBEQ01 (sample SAMEA104232315, study PRJEB22302) | groundwater metagenome | biome: forest; feature: aquifer; material: groundwater | place: USA | collected 2011-08-07 | depth 5.4 m
CACATGATACGAAACGTGACCACCTGGCAGCCTCTTATGCCAAAAAATACTTCAAAGCATATGAATATGATCAGTTTTCCCTCATGAAGGATCTGAACACATACTATCAGTACAAAGGGGAAAAGTTAGATCAACACTACTGGCAGCAAATCTACAAAAATTAGCCCCTCCCGCTATGTTTATCCGTGTTGTGGAAGTTTATTTTATTCTCTATAAACAACGCATAAGGGCTATGCGTCTATAAGTATTATTTTTGAACCTAAACAGTATAAAAATCTTCTCCTACTCCTATTAAATATATTAAGAGGTATCTTATTTATGATATACTCACAAACAATCTAATCTCTAATCCTACTCTAAACTAATCATTACAAACATACACAACACAACTTATTAAATTTAAAACTTAACTATTATCTTATTCTATGACTCTACAACCAACAACCCCACAACAACAAACACTTATCAACTTACTCTTCTCACTGCGCTACATAACCCGAGTCCAATTTCAACAATATCTTGGAAATTATGACCCAAGCAATACAAATAGACATTTGAAGTACTTAATTGATAAACGGTATATGAAACGAGTGGGCGAGGGGAGTGAAGAGGAAAAAGGATCTTCCAAACCAGCAACATATTGTATCGGCCGTAATGGTATCCGACTTATTGCCCAGCTGCGTGGTTTGAAAGTAGATGATCTTAAAAATAGATATAAAGATGGGAGACACTCGGAGGCTTTTATTGATCACCACATGTTATTAACTACTATTTTTCTTCAGTTCCGAGAGGGGGCAGGGGAGAAAGACACAAAACTCACTTTCCAAACTAAATCTGATTTTGAAAAAGACAGCTATTTAGCCCGTTTCTCGCCGGACGCTTACATTGTTGAAGAGACCGAGGATAAGAAAAAGATCTCACTTCTTGAAATTATTGATATCGAGGCCCAACGCTTTGTTTTAAAAAGAAGGATCAGATCTGTTATTAAACTATTCCTGTCAAACAGTCTTGAGGTAGAAACCGGGGAGAACTTCCCAACGATCCTTTTTATCTGTCCGACAAAAGAACTCCAAGGATTCATGAAAAACTACATTAAAAAGATCCAGGAAAACCAGGGAGAGGACATTATTTTTAAATTCACAACTTACGAGAAAGTCAAGAAGTCAGGGGTAAACAGTAAAATCTGGAAGGGGGTACAAGAGACTAAATGAGAGCTGATATTATCTGTCCTCACCCTCCTCAGAAGCCGTATTTTCCCTATTCTTCCTTCCATTTTTCCTCTTTACCCCTGCCCCCTCTCCTTTCTCTTTTTTTAATTCAATTAGCGAATTTTGCGCAGCAAAATTAAAGTTTTCTTTTGTCTTTTCCGGTTTTACCTGTCCAAAGAGTTTTTGCAGCTTTCCTTCTACCTCTTCCCGTGGCGTGGCATAGTGTTTCCTTGAGTATTCAATAATCTCACCTGCTACTTTTTGGCTGCCCATTAGATCAAGGGGAATAGTTTCACCACTAAAGGCGTCTTCATTCTCCCCGCTCGTGACTTTCATAAAGAAATGATGGGGTGGCAGATTCACAATCTCTCCTTTTTCAACTTCTGGTTCAAGGTAGGGGATGATAAAAGCCTCATCATCAGGGGAAGCTTTCAGGCAGATGATGGTGCTGGAATTTCCTAAGACTACTTTAATAGTATTTAAATCGTCTATTTGGGCAAAGTTTTGGTGGGAGACAGCCATATGGAGGCGGTACTTTCTGGCCTCTGAAAACATCTCTCCAAAGTGAGGGGTAGCAAAGTTTTGAAATTCATCAATATAGAGGTAAAAATCCTTTCTTTTCTGTTCCGGTATCTTTGACCTTCGATATGCTGCCAGCTGGAAGAGGGAAGTAATGACTGTCCCAAAAAAAGCAGACCGTTCTTCACCCAAATCACCTTTGGATAAATTACAAATTAAAATCTTGCCCTCATCCATAATTTTTGAAATATTAATGGTACTTTTTTCCTGGAGGACAATATGTCTGGTCATCATTCCTGTTATGAACTCACCTAATTTATTAGTAACCGGTGAGATGGCCTCAGCTTGTTGCATCGTGCCAAAGAGCTTAAACTCCTTATCCCAGAACTGCTTTAAGACTGGATCTGAAAGCGTAGAAATCATCTCTTTTCGGTATTCTGACTCGGTTAACAGCCTTTGAATAGCCAGAAGTGAGATATATGGAGTATTCATTGTGGGCTTGGAGGAGAGAACCGTAAGCATGGCGTTTCTTAAGATGTGCTCTAAGCGTTGACCCCATTTATCTTTTGGAGTGATTTTCATAAATACTGACATTAAAGATGCTGCAATCCATTCATGTTCCTCTTCCAGATCTTCAAAAGCTCCGCCAGGCAAAAGAAGGTTTAGCCCCGCAGGGAACTTTTTATCAGCGGGGTTAAAATAAATAACATCTTTTCGCCTGTTTTTAGGAATAATAGTTAACAGATATTTGGCCATGTCTCCGTGAGGGTCAATAATCCCAACTCCTTTACCCGATATCATATCCTGGTACGCCATTTGCTCTATAATGCCGGTTGTTTTTCCCATGCCGGTTTTTCCCAAGACATACATATGGCTTTTATGCTGGTCATTCGTTAACCCGACCGCTGTTTCCTCATTCCCATAGGTATTTTTACCCAAAACCACATCAAGGCGGGTGGTTGACCGCTTCATCGAAAGAGGAGCGGGGAGATCTTTACTTTTACTTTTTATTAACCCTTCAGCATGGGTGGTATCGGTGTAGGGGAAATGATATAAATCCGTGAGTTCAGAGGTTGAGAGAATGGGATTGGAGCTTACCGTACTATTAGACAACTGTCTCTTCTTAAAATCAGTCAGCCGTTTATTAACGAGTATTGATGTTAAAGAAGGAATTTTAGGAAAAGATGCGGGGAGGGATATATGGAGTAAGACGAGCGGATTGGGAAATGGCAGATGGAACGGATTTGCGGGCTTCTCAACTAGGGATTGATAGGTTGATGAAAGTGGGCCAAGTGATGATAAAAAGCCTGAAGCCCGTGAATAGAAGGAGTGATTCTCACCAACCATTACCAGCAACCTAACGGATGTTTCAAACAACCCCTGATCTATTTTTTCCTTAACTGCTTTTTGCAATTCCTGCTCATATGGGTTTAGAACCTGTTGAAGCTCAATCTGACGCTCAGCGGAGCTTTTAATCGTTCGTGCCATAGGATGGTCACCATTTGATCCGGGGGCAAACATAACAACAATCCCAAAGACAAATTTAACCACCCACCAGCAACCAATAAGAAAGTATTTAATGCAGAGATACACAACGCTTACGACCGGAATATTTCTTAACGAATCAAATATGCCAAACACGCCAGGATTGAGAAGGGGAGCAATAGATTTTCCAGCCCTTATGGTATCTCTAAACTTTTGAGCCCTTCCTAAGATACTCCCATGGACTGATGAAACAATAGGTGTTACCAGAACTTGAAGAGCAACTAAATCCCCATGGTCAAGTTTCGTCATCACTCCGGTTAAAAATGAGATTGGATCATGCTCTGTTAGTATTTTTTGCTTTTTAAGCGGTAACACAAAATCAGCGGATAATTTCAACTCTATTACGCCTACTGTTTTATCATCCGTATTAATGAGTGTTTTATTGTCTGGCAGGTAATCATCAACTTGCTTTATTTTTAATCCTGGCAAGTATGACAAGAGAGAATGCTCGATCAGATCGACCTCTTTTAGTGGCACTCCAAAAATGAACCTAATTCCCTCATCACGGCTTGAGACAATCTCCAAAACATACCGTTTCTTATACCCAAACCAGCCTGTCAAAAAGTTTTGTCTTCTTCCCTGAGTATGGAGAAATGAATACAGCTGCTCTGTCGCATAGGCAGATTTTGTCGTAATTTGTGGGATTGTCAGCTCTAAAAATGCCAGCTCTTCAACTGTTACCAGCCCGAACCTTTTACCAATAAATCCAATGATCTTGGGGAGCGTACGAATGAGGGAGTACAAAAGAGCAAAGAAGATGACGATTGCCAAAAGCCCTAGTAATGGAAAGATATTTATCAGAATAATCAGCATCCAAGGGGAGATATGGAGGGAGGATATAAATGGAATACCGATTAAGTAATGATAAAGAGCAATCCTTGAATCAACAGAGAACCATTGAAAGGGGAGAGGAAACTTCATTAAAAATTCTAAGATCAATATATTGGGTAATGGAAGATTGTTGTTATTGACAAGGTGAATCAGTTTTAACATCTCTTGAGTTGAATCAGCACTCATTGGAGGATTTAGCGGAGTTGGAGTGGGGGTAATTGTTGGTGTTAAAATTGGTACTGCCATATAATAGTTTAGACAGTTGTATAGGTTAAATTAGTGCTCAGCTTATACCAGATAAGTTCAAGAAAAGCAAATTTTTGTAAGAAATTTTTCACCTTAAGCAACCTTAAAAATCAAACAGATCCCTTACTTTAATGTTGAAAATCCGAGAGAGTTTATAAAGGATAGGGAGGCTTACGCCCCGTTTGTATCGCTCAATTGAGGATACGTAGGTAAGGTTGACTCTTAATTTTTCTGCCAGCTCTTCTTGGGTGAGGTTTCTGTCTCTTCTATACCACCTGATCTTGTCGGCCAGTTGTCTATCTCTCCAATTTAACGCCCTTCGTTTTGAGGACTTTTTATTCTGTCTTTCCGCCATACTTTAAAGCATGGCAGGCTAACTTATTAATTACCCCAGTCCGTGGGACGCAATAAATACTTACTCGGCTTGACATATCAATCCTTTTCATATAGAATACACTTCTGTCCGTTGGACTTAGTAACTATGTCCTACGGTACTTATTTAGCTTGCCCTCAATTTATTTCACTTCTGTCCAAATAATATAAATATGGTTGATTATATACGATTCGAGTCATTTCTGGTTGTTGAAAAAGGCATAGGCAGTATTTGTACTGCCAGTTATTGCGGATCAGTAAAACGGTTTGTTAAAGATACAGGCATTGAAGAACCGACAAAAGATGATGCGATAAATTACATCATGGAATTTTATACCAAAAATAAATCATACAGCCATATTGTAAATACATGTCTGGCACTTGAGCGGTATTCTGAATTTTTAGGAAGACCGATGAAGTTGGGCAGACCAAAGAAACCAAAAAAGATTATCACCGGAACCCTCATTGAGACAGAGATCGCCCGGATGTTTGCTTACTGTAAAAATATCCGAGAAAAGGCACTGCTTGGAGTTCTTGCCTATACTGGTGTTCGAAACTTAGAACTGTGCAGGCTTAAGGTAGAAGATATTGATTTTCGAGGCGGTATGGTCTTTGTCAAAGGAGGTAAAGGACACAAAGATGGTATGGTGTTTATCTCGCCCGCTTGTCTGGACGTAATTAAAGAGTATTTGCAAAAGTACAAACGAAAAGATGGGCAAACGCTTTTTTTCAGTGTGGCAAATAATAGAAGAGATGACTTTCTCCGCACTGATGCAGTGCGTAAAATTATTAAAAAGATTGCTAAAAGAGCAGGAATCCAAAAACGTGTCTGGCCACATCTTTTCCGCCACTCCCTTGCTATGAATATGCTCTTAAAAGGCTGTGACATCTATTCAATTAGAGAACAGTTGCGTCATTCATATATTGATACAACCCTTGTGTATGTTCACTCAAGCCCGCAAGTAATGCAAAACAGATACCAGGTGTTTTGTCCTAACTATATCTGGGAGGCAACAATGGCCTCAATGATCGTGGGTGGTACTCAGTATAAGAGATATCCTAAAGCAGCAATAAATCAACAAAATAGTCAGCTGTAGGATGAAGTTTCCCTAAACTTAAATAAGCTATCGAAAACTTAAGAGTTATGGGACACTAAAAATCCTAAGAATTAAATAACTGTAACAGCTCAAGAGACAAGAAAAATGATCAAAGAGAAAAATGTATAATAATGATATAGTTTGATGTATGGCGCATTCGATTTGAGTTTAGTAGAATGAAATAATGACAAATCAAAAACCTAAAATACTTTCGCTCTTTTCAGGATGTGGAGGATTAGATTTAGGTTTTATTCAAGAAGGTTTTGAAGTTGTTTGGGCAAATGATAACTTTCACGAAGCTTGTGAGACATATAAACGTAATTTTGGTGATCATATTTTTGAAGGAAGCATTACAGATGTAGACTTTAATAATACTCCTAATTGTGACGTAATAACTGGTGGTTTTCCATGCCAAGATTTTTCAATGATATGGAAACGTGGCGGACTTGGAACAGACAGGGGTAATTTATATAAACACTTTGTACGTGCTGTAGCAACGAAACAACCAAAAGTATTTGTCGCAGAAAATGTTAAAGGTTTACTAACTGCGAATAAAGGACAAGCCATAAAACAAATTGTTAAAGATTTTCAAAGCGTTACTCCTCTTGGATATAGAATATACGTAAACCTATTTAATTTTGCTCACTATGGTGCTCCTCAATTACGAGAAAGGGTATTGATTATAGGAATTAGAAACGATCTCAACTACGAGTTTAATAAACCTAAACCCACTCACAATGAGAGTAATTTTGTGACGACCGGACAAGCATTAAAAGACGTTGAGAAAGTACCTGATAACAATGAATTTATAAACATTATGGAAAGAACTAAAAAAATTATCAGCCTAATACCAGAAGGTGGTAACTTTACAGATATTCCAAAAGATAGCCCTTATTATGTTAGGGGAATGATCAGCCATGTTTATCGAAGATTGGATAGAAATAAGCCCTCAAAAACAATTATTGCTGGGGGTGGCGGCGGAACATGGGGTTATCATTTTGAAGAACCGCGACCTTTAACCAACAGAGAAAGAGCCAGATTGTTCGGGTTTCCTGACGATTTTGTTTTTGAGGGTACGATAGCGCAAGTAAGAAAGCAAATAGGTAATGCTGTGCCTCCTGTAGGCGTTAGGGCAGTTGCAAAAGAGCTAATGAGATTATTTAACGATGATTACAAGAAGATTGAAACAGCTCATTTGAAACCATTGTCAGGAGATGTGTTGAAATATGTTACTTTGGAATCAGAAAACGAAAAAATACAAATTCCTTTGTTTCAATCTTTGTAATTATTATGGAAAATCAAACAACAGTTGCTCCTTTATCAAATAATAGAAATGATTACTTAACAGTTGATGAGCTCCTTACTGAATTAACTGAACAAGGGTTACCTTTACCAGAAAAGCAAATTCATTTTAGGAGAAAAGGTGGAGAAGTCAACGGACATGTAGTTCCTACAGAGTTAACCTTTGTAAAGGTGAAAGGATTTGGGTCAAGGTTACTCATAAGTAAAAATGATGTTATTAAATACATCGCGAGGCTAAAAAAACAATCAGTTAACATTACTTATAAAGATGTTAAGAGCGTTGTAGAAAGCTATGATGATGTTATGCTCAAACCTGCACGAGCTGCGATGAGACAAAATAGAAACTTTACGGGTAAAATTGAAGACGAAATTAAAGGAAAATTAGTAGAATGGGGTCTTGCAAAATATGCCTACGAGAAGATTGGATTAGAGCTCGTTATTGATTTTGCATTAATTACTGTTACAACGCGCAAGAGAGATGAAGGTGATTTTGTTAAGTGTCTTGTAGACGGTAAAGAAAAAAATATACCAGATCACCTCAAAATATCTGTAAAATCTACATCAGGTAATTTGTTAGCTGTTCCAGAAGTGGAAACAACATGGGAAGGTGAATGGTTTGTACTTGCGAAGTTACATATAGAAGACAAGTTCTTATATGATGCTATTAAAGCAGGTTTAGGAATCTACGAAATAGATTTCGAACGTAATTTAGGTTGGTTTGAAATAAGAGGGTTCGTTTCCAAAAAAGACTTTACTGATGAAGCAAGAACCTATAAAGGGGTAAACTTGCCACCACCATTCAAAATGGACAACGATTTTGGCAGAAATAACTTTATTTTGCTTCCAACTCAATTAAATCAAAACCCCGAAGATTTTTTGGAATTACTAAACAAGGTTAAAAAGGTAGTATCAGAATAAAATTCTATATTTGGAGAATTTTACAAAAAAATACAGATCGTCAAGCGTTTATCAGCAAATCTCAAAAACATTCATTCCCCTAGAACATCTGTTTCTCGGTTGACACTCCCCACTTTGTACCTGTAGTATATTACCTAAGAACTGGAAATATACTAGGTTCTCGGTCATAGTTTATTACTTGATTTTTTACTTGCAGTAAAGTCTTTACAGTTTGTATAGTAACACCATGACAGCAACACATCATTCAATCACCATTGATGAGGCGATAGAAAAATTTAAAGATTACCTTACTGGACAAAAACATCCACCTTTAACAATTACTACCTATACCAAAAATGTACAGTATTGGAAGGAATGGTTAGAAAGGAATGTAATGCTGACCCAAATAGAAGAACTGTCAAAAGAGGATGTGACTGAATATTTGATTGCCTTAGCAAAAAAAGGTGATGGCAGACCATACAACCTAAGCAACACTAATTCCTCTTCTGGTCTTGGAGCAACCACCTTAAAAAAGAAATTGGCTGCCATTAGAAAGTTTTCATTGTTTCTCGTTGACTCGAAATATCACACGGTAGATATAACCTATGGCATTAAAAGTCCTAGAATCCCCAAAAGAGAGCCGGCGTTTTTAAATCAACAAGAGTATAAGACCTTGCTATATGAAGCCCAATCTAGAGGCAAGAAAAGGGATTATGCCATACTTATGACCCTCCTTCAGTGTGGACTCCGAGAAAACGAACTAGTTAAATTAACCCTTGAGGATGTAGATTTAGAAAAGAAAGAACTACATTTAAGAAATAGAAAAGGTGGGGTTGATACTGATATTCCTCTTCCCTCTCCGGCAGTTGAAGCCCTTGAGAAATGGTTGGAAGTCAGACCTAACGAAAACCAACACAACCAAACTTTCTTATCCAAAACAAATAGACCTTTAGACGAAAGAGCTATTAGATACCTTGTTAAATTCTATATGAAGAGGGCTGGAATCAAAAAACAAGCATCAGCTCATACCCTAAGACATACTTTTGGAGCCTTTAAGAGTGCCAAGAATGTAGATTTAAAGACCTTACAATATTGGATGGGTCATAAGTCTCCCGAGACCACTCTCCACTATCTGCATCTTGTTAAAAAAAGAGCACCGGAGTTGATGGAATCCACTATACTATGATCAAGCCTATTCAATTTAAGTCCCAGCTGGCTTTTCGGTTCAATAATCCCCCTGTTTCCCTATTAAAAGCCCACCTAGATAATATTGCTATTGTTCCTGCCTCATTACTTCCTTTTAAGTCTACCTGGCAAGAAATAGCCAATAATTTGCCCCAAGGTTCTGTTTTAATCTGTCACTCTCCTACCAATACCAAACAGAAGAAACTTTTGGATTCTATTTCCTCGGATTTAATAAGTAAAGGAAGAAGTGTGGTAAATATCTCTACCGAAGGGATTGTATAGGTCTATTTGCTCACAGAATGCCCTAGAAGGCCATTCAATTTCATTTAAGCACTATTGTTATGTCTCAGGTAGGTTACTCCAATTACATCCCTCACATTTTGTTATAAAAGTTTCATGTATTTTAGCCTATACTACAGGCCTAAAAAGCCGTTTTTGGTCATTTTGGTACACTAGGGATATGCATTACATAGCCACTTTTGACAAAGGCGTTTGTGTATAAAACAGGATCAGAATATATCAAAAGTGATGTATTATAGGATAATAATTTTTCTTTTGTGGCTAACCCTTAAAAAACAAGCAGTAAAAAATTTTATTCAACTATATCAAAAGGTGTCAGGAATTCGAGGCTAAAAGTTAATTGAGCAGTTTGACAAAAACTAGGCGCATCGTTCTTAAAACTTAAGACGAGAAGGCCTGTTGCAATAAAACAACACTACCTACTTATATCCTCCTCTTTTGGAGTATCAAAAGCCAATACTGTAATAATGACTTCCCTATTTTGATCATTATTATTATGAAATACGTATCTAAATCCAGTTTCAGGGGCGTATTCTAACTCACGCTTAAAATTGGGGTGATTCTTGAATATATTTGGTATTTGATCAAGCACTTCTGTAAAATTTTTATTTCTATTAAAAATCAAGATCGAAGTTTTAGTGTCTCTCCATGAGGTATACCCAAGCAGTTGTCCAATGCTCTCAAGTATGTATTCTGTCCCCTTCCAAAATTTACATTCGGCAATAAAAATATTTTTACCTTCTATACGAATTAATATGTCTGTTTTACCTTCAGCGTTAAAAGTCTCTCCTGTTGCTTGGCCATTATATTGGCCATTTAATTGGACAAGAAAATGATTACGAAAATCTTCTTCTTTTATATCAGTAAATGTCGAAGGACTTCTTTCTATAACCATTACCATATTTAAAATGATCGATAAAATGTTTTCGTACTCTCCCCATTCAAGTGTAGGCTCCGGTTTAAATGGCGCAGTACTTGCAGGAGGTATTTGAGGAACAACTTTTTTTGGCGTAACAGGAACCGCATATGTTGTTAAAGCATCATCTCTTTTACGTAATGGCACTCCAAGGTCTGCAACAAGTCCTTGATCTTTTAAAAGTTTCTCTTTACGTGTTTTAATGCGATTTTCAATATTTTGTCTCAATTCACTATTGAAAATACCTACGTCATTGGAGGTACCCCCCAATAATTGCTTTATTTGACCTAGTGTTCCATTAAATTGAGATTTTACAGATTCAACATTGTGATCGGTGATCTTATATGTCATTACTAGTTCCCCATTTCCTATTTGTGCATGTGGAGGATTAAAAGACATCATAGATGACTGGCACTTAAAAAGATCGGGATCTCCGGTAAAAGGAACAAAATAAGTGATTTTTGTGCCATTTATATAAAAAGGTCTATCAGGATTGGAAAAGAATCTATTAGGATCACCGCTGACGTCAACTTTTGTTTCCCCATGGTCTGCAGTAATTTTGTCTTCTATTATCTGTGGTACTTCCAGTTTATATTTTTCTTCAAAATATGATGCTAAATCAGCAATATTAGTATTTAAAAGCCTGTTCGGCTCTATACTTTCAATTTCTTCAAGCATTACTCGCTCTTGATTTTCAATGACCAGTCTCAAGTCGTGATCGTTAAATAAATAGTTTTGATCTCTCATATCATTAATCCTTCTTTTCTTAAAGAAGTTTTTCGGGGGTTATCACTTCGATCTCTTTTGGAAGTGTCGTTGTGTTATCCCTATCTAAAGTAACAAGATAGAGATTTGCACAATGAAGGGCTACACCCGCCTTAATTAGTGACTTTACCTCCCTATTCCTTGTTGCTTCATCAGCAAGGTCTACACTCACCTGGTATAAAGCAATAGTTTTATTGTCTTCAAGCACCACAAAATCAACCTCATTGCCGTTATCATCTCTATAGTAATACATAGTCTCGTGCAGTTGGGAAAGCTTATTAAAAACCACATTTTCAAATAATCTTCCGGTGTTTTTGGAAAACTTGGTTGATAGGGCTGTTATAAACCCCGTGTCTACAAAATAAACTTTCCGTGGATATTGGATCTGGTTTATGACAACCGGATTATAAATTGAAAGCTGTTTCATAAAATAGGAAGACTCTATATATGACAGATAGTTATCGACCGTAGTTTTCCCAACGGCTATCCCCATGCTTTTTAAGCTGTTGTGAAGTTTTGAAATAGTAATATAGGTTGAGTTAAGAAGCAGTTTTAATAGCGTTCTTAACGCTACATCGTTATCTATTTTAAACCTCTCCCCTATCTCTTTTTGCACCACAGTATTAAAGTACAGCTGAAGCAGTTCCTGTTTTTTCTCAGGAGGAGTTAATACTACGGCTGGTAGTGCACCAAAGAGTAGATACTCATCAAAAAGAAACCGATATTTAGCCTCCTCTTCCTTTACATACACCATCTTCTGTATATCAACCGTCTCTTTTTTAAAGAGTAGAAATTCAGAAAAACTTAACGGGTATACTTTTGTTTCCCAGGATCGTCCCCGAAGCTCAGAGGGTAACTCAAAGCTACTCATTTTAGAGCTTGAGCCGGTAATAAATATCCTCGTCTCTTCAGTATCCAATATACGGCGTACCCACTTTGACCAGTTGGGAATAAGCTGTAACTCATCTAAAAATAGGTATTTAGGCTTTTTACCAAAGGTGGCTTGTATTTCTGGTATCAGATCCGTTAAAAGATCGGTTGTCGGAAGCGGTATGCGCTCATCCTCAAAGTTTATGTAGACTATTTCTTCTTTTGAATATGTTTTTAAGAGGTTCTCTATTGCCTCATACACGAGGTATGTTTTGCCTGTTCGGCGAAATCCGGTAATAACAGTCGCATTATTGTCCCCTTCACGTATTGATGTATCTATATGCACATCCCGACTTATTACAGAGGGAACCGTAAGATCTCTCCAGCTATATAACATTGTTCTCAAAAGAGTATTCATAGGACAATATTACCATATTCTTGTCCTGTCTGCAAGACAATATCCTTATTATTTTCTGAGTATATAGTTATGTTAGCCTCATTTTTTCCTATAATCAAGGGTGAACTAGGCAATATCTCGGAACTTCGGTATACCACTTGACAAGTTCAAAATAATATGAGTACACTGGTTATATATGTATTTGGAACACTTTGGACTAAAAGAGTTCCCCTTTCTCTCTTCGCCAGACTCACGCTTTCTATATCTAGCTGATCAGGTAAATGAAACATTGCAAAAGTGCATGTATATGATCTCCAATAAAATCGGTCCCGTATATGCTGCTGGCCCTATTGGCGCAGGGAAAACTACCCTCTCAAATAGGCTGCAACAACACCTTGAGCAAGATACAGAAAAATATATAGTTTCCTACTTAGTTGTTCCTCCTCAACTCACTGTAAATAGTTTACTGCGTATGATTATGGAAGAATTTGATGTCAAAACTGATCGAGCGTATTCCCGTAGCCTAGAATATCTAGCCGATTGGCTTAGGAAACAGCATGAAAAAGGGGTCAAGCCGGTACTTATTTTGGATGAGGCACAAAACCTTACCCCCACGCACTTAAAGCTTGTACATTTTTTACTTAACTACGAAACCAGCAGGGAAAAACTATTACAGATTATTCTTTTTGGTCAAAACGAGCTGTCAAATAAAATCGACCGATTTCCTGAACTCAAATCACGAATGTATCCAGCATCCTTAAGTGCATTTAACCGAAAGGATACCGAGTCTCTTATACAATTTAGGTGGTTTGTGGCCGGTGGTGGTAATGCTATCCCCTTCTCAACCGAAGCTATTGATGAAATCTTCAGGGTAACATTAGGCTTACCAAGAGAAATAGTTAAGGTTTGTGATTTATCCTTGATTAGTGCCTACTCTCAAAGAAGTAAGAATGTTATCCCCCAGAACGTTCAATCAGCAGTTAATGAGTTGAAGCTGAAGAATAATAAATAATATGGGAATGTTCTCTGACCTTAAGAAAATTGATAAAGAAGAGCACATTGAGGCTGAAAAAAAAGCCTCTCGCTCCCCTGTTCCTAAAAAAAACCGTGTTAGTAACTCAATGGAAGATAATTTATCGGAAAAACCAGAAATAAATGTGGTTAAAAATCAGCGAATAAGTACAAATGAAGAAAAATCAATAAATCAAGAAGGAGTTAGTGACGTCGTGACGTCATTACTTCAAGACGTCAATATTAGAGAATGGCGGGACATTATTGAAAATACAGAAACTCATAATTCCTCATTACGCTTGACGAATGATGAAGTTTATGAGGTCGAAGATTTAATAAATGAGCTCAGACGTAATTTAAAGATCAAAACTTCGCTAAATGAAGTCGCTCGTTTAGGACTTCTATATATAATCCATGATTTCAAGAAGAAAAGAGAGAAGTCGTTAGTTTATAAAGTAAAAAAGTCGTGATGTTAAAACGTCGTGACGTCACGACGTCAATATTTGAATACAAAAATGGAGCTGCCTATGGATAATCAGGTTAGAATTTTCAGAAAAAACCCAATTGCATGGTGGGATAAAAATGTTATGCGTTATTTGCGAGGTAAGTATGGCAAAGATAAAAAAACATTTATTATGCTTCGTTCTGTTTATTTGTCTTTATGCGAAATTGAAAGTGACTTCAATGATAAACCCATTAATTTTTTTACTAAAACTGTGGGTACATACGCAGGACTTTCCAGGGAAGCAGCAGGGAAGTATATTAATCTTTTAATCAAAGAGGGACTAATTAAGAAAGTTCAAATAAAAGATCCTAAAACAAATAAGTTTTTAGGTGGAACAGAAGTGGAAATATTAGATTTAGATAGTAAGATGAAGTCCACAAAACCGTTGTCGGGATACCCCAGCAACGGGGTAAGCCAGCATCGGGATACCCCGACAACTATAAAGAATATAAGTATAAGTAAGAAATTAAATATTAACGTTAACGAGAATTTTAAAACTTTTGAGAACAGGGAAACAGAAAGACAAAATAGGGGAGGAGAGACGAAATCACTCAAAGATCTGCTGACTCAGTACAATTTAAAAATACCTAAAAAGGTGAAAAATGAAGCTGAATTACCAAGAAAAACATATAAAATTAATGGGGGTATTGATCGAGACCAACGAGATTATTTAGCCTCAGAAATGGCTACTAAACTTAGTGACCAGAAGAGTTTAGGCTGTTTTAGAACTATTGCTGAAAAAGTACCACAGCAGGTGATATTTCAAGTACTGTCAAGCATTAAAGAAACGGACAGAGAGGGGAAAATAAGGGTAAGCAGGGGAGCGTTATTTGTTAACATAATCCAAGGCTATTGTGAGAGTCATGGTATAGAACTAGGTTTCAGGACTAACAACCGTTCTATGGGCATTCTGTGAGCATTAGTGAGGTAATTTAGTCGGGTCTACAAAAAAGAAATATCGTACTGCTTTAACCCTGCAACAGTCGTTTATTGAAAAATTTGTTAAAACTAAAGATAGATAAAAAGATGTCGAACTGAAAAAACGTTTGACAAACATAAAAACAGGGTGTAAATTACATCCTGGCAATCTGCTAAAGCCTAAGTTTCACATATTTTTATACTATGACCATTGCCGAGGACGGGAAACTAGTACAGATACTTGAGTATCTTTTCTTCAGACTGCCATACACTCTGATAGTGGAGAAAATAAAACGAGGATTTCTCTGGATCTATACATTCTTCCTGTTCTTTTCAGCGTTGTATCAGGTAGTTTACGTAACTTCTCATGCAAATGAGTTACTAATTATTATCGCCCAGATTACTTGGATAATATCAGCGTATCTTGGCGCATGTGCAATATATTCATACTTAAAATCCGATAATCGCTTACCTGCCAATTTCTGGAAAGGGTATTTTATTGTCTCTCTTGTGTTGTATATCCTCCCAATCTTCCAAGACGCATCATTTACATTCGTTATGTTAGTCCTTATGTTCCCAACACTGTACGCAAGCTATATTCTTGGATTTAACCACGAATTCCATGATCTTCTTGCATTATTTAGGGAAGTAAATAAAGCTAAGTATGATGAGGCAATAGCACAAGAGAAAGAGAAGCCAAAATATAAACAGGGGTCATTTCTCAAACGGGCATGGTTGTCTTATGAGTGGAATTCGATAAAAGACTCAAGAAGCTAGAAATCTATTTGACAAACTGATAAGTTTCGGCTAGATTACAAACCATAGAACTGCCTTTCGGGGCAGTTTTTTTATTCAAATGAAAATAAGTCCTAAAACAGAGCAGTGGCTTAGTAACGCATATGACGATTCTTCTGAGTTTTTCTCCCGTGTTGAAGATATTATTAGAAAAATAGTGCGTGCATTTTTTTGGGTTTATCTTCTCGTAGTTACTGTTTGGTGGAGCCTTCAGCTTTTTGGAGAGGTCATATACCATTCAACGGATAGCCTCACCCTGTTATGGCTTTTCTTGACTTCTTTGGGGCTGGTTGCTCTGTATTCCTACTTAAATGAAATATATATTGGTCATACACATTTTTGGAAAGTGTGGTTGATTTTGACCTTCGTTGCATATTTTAGAGTTCTCTCTTTTTTGGAAATACCGGTGATACTGTTAATGTGGCCAACTATATATGCACTCTATAAGTTAGGGTTTGATGATCAAGGTCATTCTTTGTTTTGTTTGATTAAAAGAGTGAATGTCGCCAAACTCGACAAAGGTCTATACGATATGGAGATGTCATTACCACCTGGGTCAAAAAGGATAGATGATCTGGAGATTTGGCGGTTTGTTATTGGTACTCTTAAAATTATCCCGCCTTTTCCAAGATCCCAAAAACCACAGGAATCCTCTTGAATCTTAGTATAAAATATGGCGCATAAGGGTTATGCGTCTACAAGTGTTATTTTTGAACCTAAACAGTATAAAAATCTTCTCCTATCCCTATTAAATATATTAAGAGGTATCTTATTTATGATATACTCTCCTCACAATCTAATCTCTAATCCTGCCCTAAACTAATCATTACAAACATACACACATACACAACAACTTATTAATCTTAAAAACTAATTATTATCTTA
>OBEQ010521617.1_pt1 | contig 16563 bp, 13 predicted proteins | sample 1670901 | NCBI WGS metagenome assembly OBEQ01 (sample SAMEA104232315, study PRJEB22302) | groundwater metagenome | biome: forest; feature: aquifer; material: groundwater | place: USA | collected 2011-08-07 | depth 5.4 m
CCCGCCAAAAGCCTGCGGGGATGACAATGCTTGAAATTTAATTATGAAAGAAAACCAATCTCCCGTAAGTCCTCATCCGCAAAATTTGCTTTTTAAGGTCGTCAACAACTCCGCGGCCTTGATGGGCGGCGAACTTTTCTACCGTTTCGTCAATTTCTTTTCCTGCATAATGATCGCCCGCGCTTTGGGCAGCGAATATTACGGTCAATTCAGTTTTATCTACGCCTATCTTTCTTTTTTTGAAGCGCTTGTGCAGTTCGGCATGAACCCCATTCTGGTGCGCCGGCTTTCCCAGGAAAAAGAAAATACCGGTCGCGTGCTTGGCAATGCGATTGTATTCCGCACCGCCCTTGTGGCAGCGGCTTTTCCCATTGTGGTGTTGACTGCAAAATTTTTCGGATATCCGATTTCCGTGCGGCAGGGACTTTTTTTGGCCTATTTCCAACTTTTTCTCACTCTTCGTCCGATTTTTGAAACGGTTTTTCGCATTCGTCTTTTGATGGTATATCCCGCAATCTGGAACGGTGTGCGCGCACTTTTGAATTTGGCGCTTGTCGCCTTGGCTGCCAGCTTTCATCCAGCGCTGCCCTGGTTTATCGCGACGTATTTTGTAAGCGGCATCATTGCCCTGACAGGTCTTGCGATATCTTCTCAGAGGTTGCTTCCGGTGGATTTGCGGTGGGACAAAAAAATCATGGGTGAGCTTGTGCGAGATTCCGCCCCGCTTGTGGTTTCAGCTTATCTGACACTTCTTTGCTATCGCGTGGATATTTTTATGCTTTCGTTTATGAAAGGATTTTCCGAGGTCGGGTTTTACAGCGTGGCCACGCGTTTCACCGAAGCTGTCATGATGATTTCAACAGCGCTTTTATCCTCCTTTTTTCCGCTGATCGCCCGGGCCTTCAAAGAAAACAGGGAAGAATTCGACAAGGTGACCCATCGTGCATTTATGTGGTTTTTTTTGATCAGCCTGCCAATGGCGCTGGGAGGTTTTCTTGTCAGTCGTGATGTGGTTAAGCTGTTTTTCGGTCCCACTTACGCAACTTCCGGCATTGTGCTTTCAATCCTTTGTTTTCATATAGCCTTTTCTTTCATCGCAAGCCTTGGCGCCAATATTCTGATTGCTTGCGGCAAACAAAAAACCGACATGAAAATTTCTTTCTCGCTTGTCTTCGTCAATATCGGTTTAAACCTGCTTCTGATCCCTTTTTGGGGCTCGAAAGGATCGGCAACCGCAGTTGTGCTGACGGAAATGACAGGGATGTTTATTTATATGGCTGTTATTGTGAGGAATCCCGAAATCCGGCTGCGTTTTCCATGGAAAGAATTGTTTTTATCTTTAAAAATTAACGCCAGCCTGGTCGCGATTCTTTTTGTTTTGAAATATCTGGGTGTCCCTGCTTTGTTTTTGATTGCCTGCGGCGGGATTGCCTGCGTGGCCCTCTGGATAGGGTTTAAAGTTTTGGCTTTTGAAGATTTGAAAGGATATTTTTCACACACGTTTAGAAAAAATAAAAATGTCTTCGCAAATGAATCCCAAGCTTAATCAATACCCCAAAGTGGTGGTGGCCACGCTGACCTGGAATCAGAAAACCGATGTCCTGGAATGCCTGGAGTCGCTTGTCCAGCTCGATTACCCCAATTATGAAATCGTGGTCATCGACAATGCTTCTATCGATGGGACTTTTGAAGCGGTGCGTGAGAAATATCCCCAGGTGGCGATTGTTCGCCATACGGAAAATTCTGGCGCGGCTGGGGGAGTTAATTCTGAGCTTCGCTATGCCATTCAGGCCCAGGCGGATTATCTGCTCATTATTGCCAACGATGGCAAGACAGAGCCTTTCACGTTGCGCGAGCTCATGAATGTCGCAGAAAAAGACAAAACTCTCGGTGCCGTTTTTCCGAAAGTTTATTATTGGGGGAGCGATACAAAAATTTGGTTTGCCAAAGGAATTCGGGTTGAAAATATCGATTGGCGCCGCGGCCAATTTAAAGGGTTTATTCAAAATGTCGAGGACGACGGCAGCTTTGATGAAGAATGCGAAGCTTCTTTATATCCGCAGGGCTTTTGCCTTTTGCGGATGGAGGCCGCCAAAAAAGCAGGCTTTTTGCAGCCGGGTTATTTTATTTATTTTGAAGACGCGGATTGGTTTATGAGGCTTTATAAGGCCGGATACAAAGGCCGCTATACCGGCAAGGCCCGCGCCTGGCACAAGCCATCGGCCTCGGTAGGGGGCAGGGAGTCGCCGCTTTTTTATTATTATCGCACTCGCAACCGGCTTTATTTTTTTCAAGAGCACGCGTCGCGCGTCGATTTCATGCTTTTTCTTTTTTATTTTTTTGCCGAGCGTTTATCGGAGATTTACCGGCTCTATCGTTCAAAACAAGTCCCGGCCCTCAAAGGGATGCTCTGGGGTGTTTTTGATTTTTTTAGGAAAAAACAGGGGCCCGCGGATTTGGAAAAGAAAATCTCTGTCTCGGGCCGTCTTATAGAATTTTTTAAAAAGAAAATACCGGTATTTTCCCCGGTGGTCGTTTCAAATACTAAAAACCCTTTGAAGATTCGTGTGAAGGTGAATTGGAATATCGGTGATGAAATCATGATTTCTCCGGTTTTTCAGGCGCTCAAGGAAAAATATCCGCAAACGGTGCTCGATGCCGAAGTCAATTATCCCGCGCTTTTGGAAGGCAATCCTTATGTTGATGGGGTGAACCAGAGAGAATCTTTTTCTCCTGATTTTGTGTTGGATGCGCACAAGGAAGTACGCGGCGTTTCCCGAATCGATTTGCTTTGCAAAAGTCTGGGCGTGGCTTCAATTCCGCTGCCGAAAGTTTATTTGACGGAAGAAGAAATCAAGGCCGCAAGAAAACGCTGGTCGCTTGCCCCGGATGATTTTGCTATTGCCATCACCACTTCGGCCCGCTGGTTCTCGCGCCAATGGGAAAGAAAAAAATGGGTCGAATTGGTGGAGGATTTGATGCGTATGTATTCCGCGAAAGTTTTTGTGTTGGGCAAAGATGAGACTCCGCTGCCTGTGGGCATCAATGCTATCGGCCAAACCTCTTTGAGAGAAACCGCAGCTTTAATGAAAAATTGCCGTTTATTTGTCGGCTCGGATTCCGGTCCCGTGCATCTTGCGCTTGCGGTCGGCACGCCGGCGATCGGTCTTTTTGGGCCGCTCAATCCAGATTATTTGATCACCCCGAGAGCAGGTTTTACACCTATCTTTTCATCTGTGGAATGCAGAGGGTGCTGGTCCGACGGCCGTATGAAACATCCTGATCATTGCCCGAAAGTAGAGCCGGATTGCATGAGTTCTATCCCGGTTTCGAGAGTTCTCCAGTCTGCAAATGAGCTTTTAAAAGACAGGATTTATGTGCCGCTCGGAGTGCAGTAAATGGCAGTTAATGAGCAGTTTAATGAATAGAGAGACAGTATACTTTTTGCTCTCAAACGGTATAATGAAGCCGCGATTTGGCAAGTTGGTCATGATTACAGCAATGAGGAAACTATGATAAGACGCATGAAAATTGGAATGGCGCAGCTTCTTGTAGAGGGCGGCGAGCCTGACCGCAATCTTAGCCGGGCCGAAGAAATGGTACGGGAAGCGGCTGAAAAAAAATGCGATCTAGTTCTTCTGCCTGAAACTTTGGATTTTGGCTGGACCCATCCGAGTGCTTTAAATGAAGCAGCGCCCATTCCGGGTCCTTTTAGCGACCGTCTTTGTGCGGCCGCGCGGCAAAACCGCATTCATGTTTGCGCGGGGCTTACGGAAAGAATCGAAAATAAACGTTATAACAGTGCGATTTTAATTGGGCCGGACGGAAAAATAATTGTTAAATATCACAAAATCAATTTACTCACGGTCGAACAGCCTTTTTATGAAATCGGCCAATTTCTTTCGGTGGTCGACACAGAGTTCGGTAAAATTGGCGTCAATATTTGCGCGGACAATTACATCGATGGTTTGCCGATAGGGCATACCCTGGCGCGAATGGGCGCGCAGATCATTATATCGCCGTCGTCCTGGACCGTAGATTATGCGATGGATGAAACGCGCGATCCCTACAAAGAAAAATGGGTCAAGCCGTATAGCATTTTGGCCAAGCTTTATGATGTGGTCGTGGTTGGCACGACAAGTGTCGGATATATTGTCGGCGGACCTTATGAAGGCAAAAAAATGGTGGGTTGTTCGCTTGCCGTGGATAAAAACGGCATTGTGGCCCGCGGTCAGTTTAACGAGTTTGCAGGCGAGTTGATTTTTGCGGAAATCCAGATCCCTGAGCGCAAGGAAAAGGGGACGGAGATTGGGCAAATGCTTATTCAAAAAGGCCTGCGCTTTGAGGAGGTTGTTTAACACGTGCTACAGGAAGAATTAAAAGCAGAAGAATTTATCAAAACTGAAGACCTGAAATACCGTCAATGCGTACGTTGCGTGATGGATACGACTGTCCCTGGCATTAGCTTTGACCCAAAGGGCGAATGCAATTTTTGCGCTCTGCACGATAAATTAGACAATGCTTATCCTCTGACGGAATCCGGCAAGAAAAATTTTGAACAATTGATCGAGAGAATCAAAAAAGAAGGCCAGGGCAAAAAATATGATTCTATCATCGGTATCAGCGGCGGCAGAGACAGTTGTTATGCGCTTTATTTGGTGAAAAAAGTTTGGGGCCTCCGCCCACTCGCTGTTCATTTCAATGACGGTTTTGGTAATCCTGTGGCTGGGCAAAACATGATCAGGGCCACCCGCAAGCTCGGCGTTGAACTTCGCACGATCACTTCCGACTGGCGTGAATCCAAAGATTTAAAAATTTCTTTTTTAAAGGCGTCCACGCCCGATCTTGAAGAGGCCACAGATATCGGTATCGCAACTTCTTTTTATGGTGTTGCGGCCAAGGAAAATCTCAAATATCTTTTGTTTGGCCAGTCTTTTCGCACCGAAGGCATTTGCCCGCTTTCCTGGAATTATCTGGACGGAAAATATTTAAAGGCCGTGCACAAACAATTCGGGACTGTTCCTCTGCGTAAGTGGAAACCCGAAGACCCCGGATTTAATCTGGACGTGAAGCAAATGGCGTATTACACGATCTGGAGGGGAATCAAAACCATCCCGATCCTTTATTATGTGAATTATGTGCGCAAAGAAGCCGAAGAAATCATCAAGAAAGAATTCGATTGGGTCTATCCCGGCGCGCATTATTTTGACGATCTTTATCAAAGTCTCATGAGTTATGTGCTGCGCACAAAATTTAAAATCGATCGTCGTCTTTTTAATTATTCTGCGTTGGTCCGTTCGGGCCAAATGCCGCGCGAAGAAGCGCTTTCGAGGCTTAAAGAGGTTTATACGATTGAAGACCCGAAAATTATCGACCTTTGTATTAAACGGCTGGGCATTACGCGTGAAGAATTTAATGAATATGTTTCGCGGCCGCCCAAGACTTTCAGGGATTATCCCAATCATTACGAACTGATTTGCCGGTACAAAGGGCTTGTGAAGCTTTTATGCAATCTCCATCTTTTACCCGGAACGGCTTACGACAAATATTTTAACTGCGGAGCTTAGCGAGAAAACTTATGATTTCTTTTATCATCCCAGCGTATAACGAAGAAAGTAACTTGAATGCTTTATACGCCCGCTTGAACGAAGTCTCGAAATCGCTGCCTGATCAGTCTTTTGAATTCGTGATTGTCGATGACGGATCGACCGACAACACGAATAAAATTCTTTCAGACCTTCGGATGCGCGACCACCGGGTCGAAGCCATTCGTTTTGCCCGTAATTGTGGGAGCCATGCGGGCCTTGCCGCGGGCTTGCGTTATTGCCGTGGCGATGCAGCCGTGATTTTGGCCGCCGATCTTCAGGATCCACCGGAACTTGTGACAAACCTGGTTGAGAAATGGCAGGGAGGATTTAAAATTGTTTGGGCCGTCAGAAAAAAACGTGAAGGCGAGCCGAAAATTAATTTATTTTTCTCTAGGCTCTATTATGCTTTGATGAATCGTCTTACACATGTTCAATTGCCGCCTATGGGCTCTGACATGTTTTTGATCGACCGTGCCGTGATCGAGGCCTTTAAGCAAACTTACGAAAAAAACACTTCCATTTTTATGCTAATTTCATGGCTTGGCTTTGCCCAAGGTTATGTCGAATATGTTAAGCAGTCCCGCAAGGCAGGGGCTTCGAAATGGAATTTTTCAAAGCGCTTCAAGCTGTTTGTGGATTCTGTTGTTTCTTTTAGTTATGCGCCGCTCAGGATCATGAGCTTGATAGGTATTATTGTCGCGCTCTTGGGATTTGTTTTTGGCGTGGATGTTTTGTTGAACGGATTGTTTGGCCATCCTATTCAAGGTTATACGTCTCTCATGATCGTTGTTCTTATTTTGGGTGGTTTTCAAATGATGATGCTCGGCATGTTGGGAGAATATCTTTGGAGAACATTTGAAGAATCCCGCAAAAGACCGCTTTATGTGATTGAAAAAAATAGTTTTTCCGAAAAAGAAACGGTTAAAACAAATCTATGAGAGTCCTTGCCATAGGCCCTATGTACAATGAAGGCGAAAAGGCCATTCAGACTATTGAAAAGTTTCCAGTCGGTGTTGTCGATGAAGTTTTGGTGGTGGATGATGCGTCGACGGATGCCTCGGCGGAGATCATCAGGAAAAAAGGTATTACGGTCATTTCGCTTGAGAAACGTTCGGGGCCAGGGACTGCGATACGCGCAGGACTGAAATACGGCCTCGCAAAAAAATACGACGCCTTTATTATTTTTGCCACGAATGGAAAAGACAATCCCCAGGAAATTCCCCAGTTGCTTGCACCCGTTAAAGAAGGGCGGGCTGATTTTGTCCAAGGCTCTCGCTATTTGGGCACTTGGCAGCATATGCCTTTTCACCGTATATGGGGCGTAAGACTTTTTTCATTCCTTTTTTCCCTTTTCACGCTTCGGAAAATTACGGACGGGACTAACGGGTTTCGCTGTTTTCGCAGTTCTCTTCTGGCTGATAAGCGTATTGATCTCGAACAAGAGTGGCTCGAAGGTTATCCTTTGGAAACTTATCTTTTTGTGCAGGCCATCCGCCTTGGATACCGGGTGACAGAAGCCCCCGTGACAAAATCCTATCCTCCCGGCAAGAAAAATTACACCAAGATGAGACCTTTGCTGGACTGGTGGAATTATTTCAAGCCCGTACCTTATTTGACGCTGGGAATCAAAAAGTGAATCCTCAAGGAGTTTTTTCTTTTTCCAAATGAGGGCCCATTCTGAACGGGCAAAGCAAGACGGTGGGTCCGTGTGCATGGAAACCTTTCCCTCTGTGTCTGGCCATTCTGTAAGAAATCTCTGGATCGCGGCTTTCACCTGCATTGCTTTACGTCTTATCGCCATTTGGGTCATCCCTCCGATTTATGATGAAATGGTCCAGCTCTATATGGCAAATGACATTGGTCATTTGCTGCGTTTTCCCGCTTATTTCGACCAGCAGCGTTATATGGGCCCATTCGAAAGTTATTTTCTAGCACCATTTCTAAGAATTTTTGGATTTTCATATTTGAGCGGCCGTCTTTTTAATCAGATTTTTTACGTGGGCTTTATCTTTTTATGGGTAAAAATAACCCGCCGGTTTTTTTCTGAAAAATTGACCGTGCCCTTTCTGTTTGTGCTTGCTCTGCTACCTTCCTTTGCGCTGATCTTTACCGCAACGGTGGGTTTTGTAGAGATTCTTTTTCTGGCTTCTCTGGCCCTCTGGATACTTTTGAGGATTTCTGAAACACAAAAAGCCACAGGTTGGAGCTTGGCTTTGGGATTTGTTTGTGGATTAGCATTATGGACGAACCCTCTTTTTGTGGTTTGGGCAGTTCCGATTGCAAGCATTCTTGCCTGGGTTATTCCAGCAGGGAGAAAGAAAAACTTGCTCATGTTTTCAGCAGGCGTCGCACTTGGTCTTTTCCCTATTGGGCTGGATGCGCTATTTAATCATGAACATCTCTTCCTGCAGGGCGGAGGAAGCCGTTTTTCGAGCCTTTCTGAAATCCCGCAGATGCTTTATTTTTATCTTTCTCGTATGAAAACTTTTTTTAGCGTCCCACCTGCTCCGGACGGAATCCCGTTTTCCGCATTTATGAAGACTTTAAGCTTTATCGTTTTGTTTGTACTGATGCTCCCGTTTGGGATCTTTACTTTTTCAAGCCTCCGCCACATCAAGGATTTCAATCTGCAGGAAAAGATTTTTCGGCTTTTCGTCATTCTGCCGCCTTTTGCTTTGTGCGGTTTTTACGTTGCCAGGAACCTGGTAGGGGACGAAGGCATGCGGTTTTTTCTCCCGTTGGTTATTTCTTTCCCGTTTTGCCTGGCATGGTGGGCCGGTCTTCCGGAGAAAACTATTTTCCGAAAAACGGTTTTAGGTGTTTATCTTTGCATGTCGTTCATTTTGATGGCGGTCTCTTTGCATGTGGAGTACCGGGAAACCCGGAAACTCATGGTGATTAAAGATTTTTTAAACGAAAAAAATCTTCGTTATGGCATTTCGGAAATGACGCTTTCATATCCGCTCCATGCGCTCAGCCGGGGAGAAATAATCGTGACGCCCGTTCATACACAAGCCCGCAATTTAGCCATATGGGAGCAAGTCCGAGAAAAAGGCCCGCAATTTTTCGTTGCTGAGCATGCGGACCAGCCTGCGCAAAGAATTCTTGGCAATGATTCTTTTTTATCTAAAAAAAACCTCGGTGATTATGATGTTTTTTACGGAAAAAGCCCGAAACTTACCACTATTTTAGACGAAGGACTGAAAGAATAGATTTTATGCAAAACACACAGCTTGAGAAAAAAGAAGACCTTTCTTTGATGCGAAAAATCTCTGCGGTGATTGGCTCGCCTGTTATTTTGATTTTCGCTTTCCTGGGGATTTTTATCGCCTGGTTTATTACGCGCAGGTGGGGAGTGGGACTTACTCCTGATTCTTCAGGTTATATTTCCGCGGCGCGTGGCCTTTTGAACGGGCAGGGCATGATCGAGCCGCCGCTATGGCATGAAACACATCCGATGCTCAGTTTTCCACCGCTTTTATCTCTTCTGCTTGCGGGAATAGGTCTTTCAGGTCTTGATGTCATTCCTGCGGCGAGATTACTGAATGTGCCTCTATTTGGGGCAAACATTCTTTTGATTGCAGCGATTATTTTTCATTATACACGTTCGAAAAAGGCAACGCTCATTGGATCTTTTTTTGTGCTGACCTCTCTTGTGACGCTCGAAGCGCATACCATGGCCTGGTCGGAACCTATTTTCCTTTTCACCGGATTTCTAGGCCTTTTTCTTTTGATGTTAGGTCTCGAGCAAAATAAAAAGATTTTGTTTATTCCTGCCGCGCTTTTGACAGGTCTCGCTTTTCTGGCCAAATACTCCGGGATTTCTTTTGTCGGTGCTGCCGTATTGACCGTTTTTTTCTTCAGCCCGGAACCTTTTTTTAAAAAAATGCGGGATGGCATTTTTGTGGGAATTTTGGGGTATTTGCCCATGCTTCCATGGATGGTTCGAAACCGGCTCGTGGCAGGCAGTCCGATTGAGTTAACCTATCATTTTCATCCGTATATTCTCGGCCATGTCCGCCAGATATTTGCTTATACATCGATGTGGCTGGTCACAGAAACTGCCTCCCGGCCCGTGCGCGGAATTGCAGCACTTCTTTTTATCGGCATGGTTTTTTATGCAATGTTTTTTGTGTTTCGAAAAAAACATCAAAATAAATTGCCATGGGTTTTTGTTATCTTGATTTTTTGTCATCTAGGCACCTATCTTGGGACCTCCGCTTTTTTGGGTGAGCAGCCCTTTGATAACCGCGCCCTTTCTCCTGTTCTTTTGGCAGGGCTTATTTTTCTGGCTTCGCTTGCCCGTGAATTTTTTTCTATTTCGCAGCAGAAGAAAGCTGGAATTGTTTTGAATTGTGTTATTTTCGTTCTCGGTTTTTCTTTTATAGGTCGTGCGTTCGCATGGGGAAACCATGCGGCTATCGAAGGTTTAGGTTATGCAAACCGTGTGTGGAAAACGTCGCCCACGATGGAAGCCGTTACAAAGCTTCCGCCGGACATGCCGGTTTATACCAACGGCCGCGATATTTTATTTCTGCTGACCGGCCGGCCCGCAACGTCGATCCCGTCTAAAGAAGAAATTTTAATGGTGCATGTTCCGGACCCAAAAGAAAGATACCGGGCCAAATACGAACCCGAAATCGCGGCCATGAAAGAAGTGATAACACGAGAAGATGGTGTTGTTATTTTTTTTAATAATGTTTATTGGCGATGGTATTACCCGCCTGAAAAAGAAATCGTAGAAAAAGCTTCATTGGTTCCGTGGCAAACATTTTCCGACGGTACGATTTATAAAATTAAAACTTCAAACGAGCCCAATGCAAGCTGAACAAACTAAAATCGAGACTTTAGATCCCAAGCCGGATATTGCCAATAAGGGCAATCACTGGCCTTTATTTCTGGCCCTTCTGACAGTCGTGGGCCTCGCGCTTCGTTTCTGGAAAATCGGTGCCGGCCTGCCAAGCGCTTATTTCGGGGACGAAGGGCATTACATTTATTTTGCCATGAATATGCCTGGCAGCCATTTCAACCCGCATTTTTATCCGGCGTTGTTTTTTTATTTGTGCTTTTTTATGGAGGCCTCGTACATTTTGGGGGCCCATGCGGCTGGTAAACTTGCCAGCTTCAGTCAGGCTTGGACCGTTTTTTTGAATGATCCGTCGATTTTTTATATTTTAGGCCGCAGCATTAGCGCTGTTCTTGGCGCTCTGACCATTCCGCTGACCTATGTCGTTGGCGAAAAAATGTTTGCTAAGCAAACAGGCTTTATCGGCGCGCTTTTTATTACCGTTTGTTTTATGCATGTTCAATATTCACAAATAGCTTATCTGGATGTGACGCTCACTTTTTTTATGCTGCTGTCTTTCTTTTTTTCTCTTCGAGCGCTTGAAGAAGGGAGACTGCGTGATTTTGCACTGGCAGGGCTTATGGGAGGCCTCGCAGTTTCCACCAAATATAATGGATTGCCTGTTTTGATGTGGGCACCGCTCGCCTGCATTTTTTTATCACAGAAGAATAAAGAAAATTTATTTTCGGGTCAGCAAATTCAAAGACTCTTTTTTTTCACTGGCTTTTTTATGCTCGGGTTTACGCTCGGCACACCTTTTTGGATTATCGATCTTTTCACGTTTGCTAAAAAGGTCGCAAGCTGCTGGTCTTATTACAAAACAGGGGGCAAAGGGCAGTTGGGCTCGGATGGGCAGTGGAACTGGTTTTATTATCTCGGGGTCGTTTTCCCGGGCGCTTTAGGCTGGCCGCTGACTGTTTTGGCGATTTTTGGAATGCTATTTTTAATCATAAAATTTGAGGCGAAAAATCTCTTCTTTGCCGCGTTTCCGGTCTTATATGTCTTGGTCTCGGGTTCTTCATCTATTCGGGCTGCGAGATATATGATTCCGCTGCTTCCGTTTTTTTGTATCGCGGCTTCATTTCTAATTTTTTCTATAAGCCGTGTTTTTCAAAAAAAAGGAATGAACGGGACGCTGTTTTTATGGCTTGCTGCTATTTTGTTTGTTCTGCCCTCGGGTATATAGCTGTATCTGTATTTTTCGCTTAAAAAATCGCCTGATACAAGGCAGCTTGCCTATCAGTGGATTGTTGAAAACGTCCAGCCGGGCCAGAGAGTTATAGAAAGTTCTTACGGTATTTCTTTTTTCCCGGCCAATAAACCTTTCACCGTAACAGACCTTGATCCGACGATCTTTGATACCAGGCTTGCGAATGCTTCTTCTTTAAAAAGTCTCGATGAATATAGAAAAGAAGGCTATCAATATTTAATTCTTGATGAATGGCATATGGAAATCGTCATGCAAGAATCGCCTAAACATTTAAAGTATCAAAAGAATTTAGATCTTTATCAGAAATTTTTGAGTGAGTTAGAGTCCGTGTCGCTTTTGGCCGAGTTTTCTCCGTACCAGAAAAACGATGCCGGTTTTGATATTGAAAATGTTCAATTTGCCGCGCGCAATTTATCGAATCTGAAAAGTTTGGGGCCGAAGATTTATATTTATAAACTAAAATGACAAATCCATCACTGGCAAAAAAAAATAAAGTTGCGATTTATGCTATCGGAGAAGCCGTCGTGCCGAGCACGAGGTTTCGCATGATTCAGTTCCTGCCTTCTTTCGAAGCGGCCGGATTCGAAGTGAAACTTTTTACATTGCCACCCACGCGGGGCGGGGCTTTAAGCCAGCTCGTAGGGCTTTTCTGGCAAGGTCTTGTGCGATGGGCGCAACTTGCTGAAGCCCGCCGATACGACCTTTTGATTATTCAGAAAGGTCTGACTTCCTGGCGGTGCAAATGGCTGGTCGATAGACTGTTTAAAATGAATGTTCCTTATATTGTAGACATTGATGATGCCGTTCATACGACCAATATTATTGATTTGCCGGCTGGGCTCCGGTGGCTGCAGGACAGGGAAGAGCCGGCCAAGCTGCTTAAATATGCGCGGCATGTTGTTGCTGGAAACAGATTTTTGGAAAAATCCATCCACCAATATAATCCCCAGGTTTCTGTCATTCCAACTGTGATGGACACTGAAAAATATGCCCCCACCTTCATCCTCCCCCATAAAGTGGGGGAGGAAACAGGAGGGGGAAAGGAAAAACTTGTGATTGGCTGGTCGGGCAGTGAATCCACAAATATTTATATTAATCTGATTATTCCGACATTAAATCATTTGGCAAAAAAATATGATTTTGAATTTTTGATCATGAGCAAAAATCTTAATTTGATCCAGAAAGATCGATTCAGAAATGTGAATTTTAAATTTCTTCCATGGAAGCTTGAAACCGAGATCGAGGATTTGAAGCGAATCGACATTGGAATCATGCCTTTGCCTAACGACGAATGGGCGCAAAGAAAATGTGGTGCCAAAGCGCTTCTTTATATGTCGCTTGGGCTTCCGAGTGTTTCGTCGGCGGTGGGCGTAAGTCCTGAAATCATTCAGGACGGAGTCAATGGCTTCCTGGCCTCAAAAGAGGACGAATGGGTCCATAAATTGGGGCTCTTGCTGGAGAATCCGGATTTAAGAAAATCAATGGGGATGGAAGCCCGCAAGACAGCGGAAGAAAAGTATTCGGTGAAGTCCGCGGCGCCGCAATGGATAAATCTTATTTGCGACCTGATCCGTGGAGACGAGAATCGCATTGGTTTTTTTAGCAAGGATAAGGTAGAATGCGCCACCAAAATATGAAAGCCATTGTCATTATTCCTACATACAACGAGCGGGAAAATATCGTTAAATTGATTCCCCGCGTTCTTGGCTTGGGGCTAGACCTCGAGATTTTAGTCGTGGACGATAATTCTCCTGACGGCACTGCGCGGCTGGTTGAAAAACTCGCCCAAGAATTCCCCAAAGTGCATCTTCTCGAACGTCAAAAGAAACTGGGATTGGGGTCAGCTTATATTGCCGGTTTCAAGTGGGCCCTGGCCCGTGATTACGAAGCTGTGCTGGAAATGGATGCGGATTTTTCCCATTGTCCCCGATACGTCCAAAAATTTTTAAACTTGATCCAGAATTTTGATGTTATTGTCGGCTCCCGTTGGATGAAAGGCGGCAAAGTGATCAATTGGGCACTTTGGAGATTTTTTCTGAGCCGTTTGGCCAATATTTATACCCAGTGGGTCATGGGGCCGCAAGTCCATGACTGGACGGGTGGTTTTACCTGTTACCGCCGCCGCTTTTTGGAAAGCCTCGATCTGGATGCGGTCCGTTCAGACGGATACGGTTTTCAGATTGAGATGAAATATTTAGCGGTCAAGAACGGCTTTAGCCTGATGGAGTTTCCGATTCAATTCGCCAACCGTACGGTGGGGGATTCCAAAATTTCCCGGCACATTGTTTTTGAGGCCTTTTTTCTAGTTTGGATTTTGAGATTCAAGCATTTATTTGCGGCGAATAAACCTAAGAAAAAAGAATCTTCCGAAATCCCAGAACAAATCAAAGAACCTACCAGCCTAAACGTTTAATCAAAGCGTTTAAAGCGAAGAAGGGCCCACAGGCTCCGTATTTTGAATCTGATTTTTTCCCAAAGATAGATCGATCCACGAGCGGTCGAGCTTGTCCACCATGAAGCAGAAAGTCCACGCATTCAGCGAATAAAAATAAAAAAAAGCCAGGCACAGCCACGCCAGCCCTATTTTTCTCAATGCCGGGGACTTAAACGTTTGCGCTTTTTTTGCCGCGTCCCCTAGAAATTTTCCGCCCAGAAGACTTAGCCCGATCATGGGGATATAAAAATAACGTGCCGGGGGGAATTCCATCCAGGAAGATTTAAGGACGCGCAGCATGAACGGGCTTAGGGTGGCTGCAAACCACAAAAGACAAAATGCGCTAAATTGCATACCTGATAAAGAAAACTTTGGACGGAAAATAATAAAAATCGGTGAAAATAAAATAATGGGGACCATCAACCGGACGAAATAGGATGCCGGTATAAAGGCGGGCAAGGCTTCTCGGCGTGGAATAAATAAATTCAAGACCGTCCATAAAACCCCGGCTATTTTTTTAGTCCCTTCAAAACCTGCGGAGCTGATATAGCGTGATGGACCACCGCCATAAAAATTGAATTGAATGAATAAAAAACCCGCAAAAATAATTGCGACGGGAATATAAAAAATTATCAAACGTCTATTTGCCTTCGAGAACAGATTGGTTTTTAAAATAAGTAAATCATAGAGGAGAAAAAGAAAGGGTATGATCACGGCATCTTCGCTTGAGATAAGTGCCATGGTCCATGTGACATAACATAAGACGGCAAATTTTATATGATTGGTTTTTCGGTATCTGTCAAAAAGCAAAAGAGTCGAAAGTAAAAAGACGCTCATCATGACGCGGGGAGTGCTTGCAATCCAGCCGATGGACTGAAAGTGGACTCCAAGAACAAGAAAAAATAAAGCTGCTGCAGCGGCCCCGAGCGGGTCTAATCCTATTTTAAAACTCAAGCGAATCATTAGAATAAATGTGATTGAATGAAATAGAAGCAGGGCAAAATAAAATGGAAAAGGGCGAGTGCCGAAAATTTTTTGCACAAACCCGAGAAAAAGATAAGTGCCGAAGTGGTTTTTCCCCATGTAGTCGGGTTGGAGAATGGCAGCCGGGGTGGTCCAATCTTTGACGCCTTTGTCGATTTTATAAACGTCATCCCAAAGGAAATGATTGTCTTTTAGGGTAAGGAAAGTGGCCGATAAAAAAACGATCGCAAGGAGGGTGGCGATTGACCAAGTTTTCATTATTTTATGTGAGATAGTCAAAATTATTATAGTTTATAATTAAAAAAGAAGTATAGCATGGTTTTCTCAATTTCCCCGCCTTATTTTTCGAAATTTTGGGGTCCTTAAACATACTGTAACTCCTTATCGGCATTATATTTCTCTTCTATTAGATTTAAATTTGGGTATAATGCCTTGTTCCTTTCAGTCAGGATACAGTTCTCATCAAATTTCTTCTATTCATGAAAATGTCTTAATGAAAAATAGGGAGGCATCATGAAAGTACTTATTACCGGTGGATCGGGTTTTATCGGAAGCCATCTTGCAGAAGCACTCCTTGCCGAGGGCCATGAGGTCACTATCCTTGATAACCTTTCCACGGGCCGGTTGGAAAATATTGCTCATCTCGAAGGCAATCCCCATTTTCATCTGGTTGTAGGCGATATCCTAAATGAATTTCTTGTAGATAAACTTGTCGAAAGGGCCAATTGGGTGTTTCATTTGGCTGCTGCCGTCGGCGTAGAGCTTATTGTTAAAGACCCTCTTCGTTCACTTATGACTAATATTAAAGGCAGCGAGATCGTCCTCGAGAGCGTTTATCGCTATCATCGTAAAGTTCTCATTACCTCGACTTCAGAAATTTATGGGAAGAATACCAACGGTCCGCTCAAAGAAAATGATGACCGCATTTTGGGGTCCCCCCTTAAGACGCGCTGGAGTTATTCCACTTCAAAAGCAGTCGATGAAATCCTCGCTTATGTTTATTGGAAAGAAAAGAAAGTCCCCACAACGATTGTCCGCCTTTTTAACACAGTTGGTCCGAGACAAACAGGACATTACGGCATGGTCATTCCACGTTTTGTGGAACAGGCCTTGCGCGGTAAAGATATCACCGTTTATGGGACGGGTAATCAGAGCCGCTGTTTTGGTTATGTAAAAGATATTGCCGGCGCCATGATTTCTCTCATGAAAAATCCACGTGCTGTGGGCGAGGTTTTCAACTTGGGCAGCCAGGAAGAAATTTCAATACGCCAGCTTGCAGAAAAAATTATTGAGCTTACCGGTAGTCAGTCCAAAATTGTTTATTTAAATTATGACGAGGCTTATGAAGAAGGGTTTGAGGATATGCAGCGCCGTATTCCGGACACTTCCAAGGCCGCCGAATTTATAGGATTCAAGCCGACGGTGAATCTAGAAGGCATTCTCCGGATGGTCATTGAGGAATTCCAGCAGAGGCTTCAGGTCGCCGAGCCTGCAATAAAGG
>OBEQ012214998.1_pt1 | contig 16556 bp, 20 predicted proteins | sample 1670901 | NCBI WGS metagenome assembly OBEQ01 (sample SAMEA104232315, study PRJEB22302) | groundwater metagenome | biome: forest; feature: aquifer; material: groundwater | place: USA | collected 2011-08-07 | depth 5.4 m
AGTCTTTGGTGGTCATTTGAATACGGTAGGCGGTCTCGAGTAAATGAAGATACCTGTCGATGGAACGGATGAGTAACATGTCATTGCGAACGTGGTTCCCGCTGCTTTCTTGCGAAAGCAAGAAGCGGGGGCTCCTCGCAATGACAGAGCGATACACCTCATCTTCCAGCTTCTCTTTCTCGTTGAGGAGTTCTTCGAGGTCTATATCACTAAAGTCTTTTAGATAATCTTTGTATTTAATTAGGTTGGGGTATTGGGTAAGATCAATGTTCTTTTCATAGGTATTACTAAAAAGTTTTTGGAAGAAGGCAAAAGAAGAGGCTTTTGCCGCTGGTTTATTCAACCTCCACTCTTTTAAGAGTTCTTCTTGGATGTTAGGACTTAGCTTCTCAATGAGAGCGGTTTGTTCAAGATTGGCGAGATTGAAGTCGATCGCCTTCTCTTTGGATTGGAGGTCTTTTAGTTTTTGAAGATTGGGATAGGAAGAGAGTTCGTCATTGCGAACGTGGTCCGCCGAAGGCGGACGTGGTGAAGCAATCTCAAGTGGTTGCTTAGATTGCTTCGTCCCCTTCGACTCGCTTCGCTCGCTCAGGGTCCTCGCAATGACCATGAGCTTCTTGGTGCTTCCTTCAAAATTGTCTCTTGTCTTCTCATAGTCCAGTAGTTCTTTGGGGTAAGTTTTCCTCTTCAATTTCTCCAGCGATGTTTCTATTTTCTTAAGATAATTTCAGATCTCTTCGCGCTTTTGTTCGAGTTCGGCATAGTGCTTCAGACCTTCAAAATAAAGCGGCCTGTCCTCAATGCCCAGAATCTTCATCGGATGGTCAGAAATAAGATTGAGATATTCCTCGCCCTGAATCTTGCCTTCGAGTAAAAACTTTTTGGCGACTGTTTGCCAAACGCTTTTCGGGGCGATCTTCTTTATTTCGGTCAGAGAATTGTCTTTTGAACCGCCTTCGACGAGAATGTTTTGTATCTTGTATTTCGTCATCAGTTCATCCAGCGTGTTAGCCAAATTCATCTGTCCTGAATAGTTTGAGTGGGCATCCTGGATGTGGATGATAAAAACATCTTTGGCGCCTTTGTGGATTTCCTGTAAAGCACAGAAATTAAGAGGAGGTTCGAAGAGAGAGTGGTTGTGGATTACAGATTCAAAGGGTTTTAAAAAATTTAAACCTAAAGAAGAATCTTGGGGATAGGCATAGGAAACTTCCTGGACAATAAAAGTCACTACTAATATTAAAGAAATTACTTTTATGAAAAGTTTTTCTTTTCTATTCATATCTGATTGTAGTTATTGTACTTACCGGTTATATAAATTATAACCTATAAAGATGGGTAAATTCAAGGCTTCAAAAGAAAAATATGAACGGCTAAGCCATTGAATTTAATAGGGTTGAAGCCTAATTGGGACGGGTATCAATCAAAACAAGGATAGGGCGTCTTTTTTTAGCTGTTTAAGCCTTTCGGAGTCATTCGCGTCATAATACCCTCGAACATCGCCGTTTTTATCAACGAGCACAAAGCTGGCGCTATGCATCATCGGATCTCCGAGTTTGTTCATATGAAGTCCGGTAGTGACAAGATCCAACATTTCCCTTTTGCCCGTTAAAAAAAACCACCGCGCCGGATCAGCGCTGCAAATCTTTGCGTATACCGAAAGTTTTTCAGGCATGTCATATTCCGGATCCACCGTGAAAGAAATAAAATGAATCCCCTTTAAATTTTCCTGGAGTTCAACCATTTTACCGCTCATCATCGGGCATTGGCCCGCACAGCGCGTGAATATGAAATCGACGATCCAAACCTTTCCTTTTAAATCTGAAGCGGAGATTTCTTTTCCGCTTTTTTCCGTGAGCTTGAAATCCGGGAAATGTCCGTAAACCGGCAATGAGCTCTTTTGTTTCAGAAGATACCCAGCGGCAAGAAATGCCGCGGCCGTTAAAGAAAAAAGGGCCGCAAAAAAAACCTTTTTCATTTTATTTCTTGCCGGCGGCGGGCTTCTGGAACCGGCTCTTGATCCAAGCGATCGCAAGCCATCCGGCGCAAATCAGAATGCTGACAACGGAAAACCATTTTCCATAGGTCCCGGTAGGTGAGTAAGGCTCTGTCGCCAAATGAAAAACTTCACTGTGTGGAAAAAGGCCCGCTTCACAAAATTCATGGAACGAATAGATTAGTATCTGGGCTACAAAAAGGAGCAGGAAGATCCCGGTGACCTGAAAAAAAAGTTTTACATTTATGAAAGAGCTGCAACGCACCCAAAGTACGCAAAAAGCTAAAACCGCAAGAAACCCGAGAAAAACCCCAAGAAAAACTGTTCCCTGAGGAACCTGTATCAGCATCAACGCCGTCTCCATGCCTTCCCGGGCGATCATAAATACCGTGAACAAAAAGACTCCCCAGTAAGCGGCGCGGGTGGAAGACTTGATAGAAAATATACTTCCCAAACGTGTTTCCATTTCTTTTTTCATAGTGCGTGCGTGTTTCCACATATGGATCGTAAGTGAGGTGACCATGATGGCGGCGATCACACCCAGCGTTCCTTCCCAGAGCGGCTCGTTAACGCCGCGCGACAGCACAAATCCCATGATTACGCTGACCACCAGTGATACCGCGGTCCCCCACCATACCGCCGGCACCAAACTTGCCTGGGACACTTTCTTCAAATAGGAATAAATGATGGAAACTATTAGAAATGCCTCGAATCCTTCTCGCAAAACGATTACGAATGCTTGGAACATGCTTGATAATCTTTCATGGATGCAGGAACAATCCTGCTTGCTCGAACAGTCCTCGGCGCAAACGTTAAGCCAAAAGCCGTTGCGGAGGCTTGCGTCCTGCGGAACTCGCAGTGCAGGATTGTTCCCGCATCCATTTAAGACTCCTTCCCATTAACTTTTCTAACTGATTCCACATACTGCGAAATTAGATCATACTGCTCATCGCTCAAATGCGCTTTTTTCTTCATTTTCTTCATCCAATAAGACCATTTCTCATCACTGTAATCCGCGGGGTCGCGGAGTTTGTGGCATTTGACACATTTGAGAAGATAAAGCTCTCGGCCTTTCTCCGATTCCCCGGCAGACGCCTCAACCGCAAAAAAAAGGGCCAGCGCCAGAAGCGCTAAAAACTTATGCCGATGATGCATCGCACGTTTAGGTATTCGTGCCCTTGAAGCTCGAAGTTACTCTTGCCATCGGGGTCTGGATTTTGATAATTTTTTCCATAAACCTGTGCCAGCGCCGTGACTGTGACCCACCAGTTTTCCTGACGGAAAGTGACCACCGGTCCGATGAAAAACGCCGTATTTTCCCACGTGTCGTATTCAGGCAATTCGTTATTGTTTCTGAATTCAACACCGATGAACCAGTGACGGCTGATCTCACGCGTAAGACCGGCCGAGAAATCCAGCTCGCCTTCGGTCTGGTCAAAATCATGGGACCATTTTGTTTCATGCGTAACATTAAGCGCCCACTTCCAATTTTCCCAAATACGCTGACCCAGGATGATCTTTTCCTCGAGCTCGAATTCCCGCCCTGAAACCTTGGGTTCAATGTATAGCGTCAATCCCACCGGGTTCGTGGCAGGATTGATCACCATCACCTTATTTTCAAATCCGACGCCGTCGAAAAAAAAGTCCGAAACGTGCTTGTCTTCTTCGACATCACGGAAATTTTCCCATTCATTGTCAACGACAAGCGCAACGGTATAATTGTCGTTGACACCATATTCAAATTCCTGGCGAAAATCCCAGCGATTGTAACCTTCCTGCCCGACCGCTTTGGTGCGCGGACCACTTCCGGTGGTCCACTGCTCAAATTCAAACGCCCCTTGCGGCATCGTCTCGGGTTCATAGGTGTACGTAAAAAGCCTCTCGGATGCGAAAACGCTTCCGTTCATCATAAAACTAGCGACAAGCATCATCAAAATACTCTTTAGAACTTTCATTTCTATCTCCGTCATTATTTAGATCTTTGTTTCTGGCTGGGTACTTAGGGCATCCCTAGCTTTGATAAACCAACTTCCCTCCGAAATACGCCGTGGCAGCGATCAAAGCGTTTCCTAAAACCGCGCCTGAAATCTCAAAAAAAACATACCGGGCAGATGTCTTGCCGGCATATTTTTTGTAAATAATACGCAAAGTGTAAAAAGAAAATACCGCCAAAGCTGAATAAAAGTGAGTCGCAATGACGCCCGTAATTTTTCCAAAGCCGCCTGCGGCAAGAAACCCCGTCACCGTCGCCGCTATTATAAATCCGTAACCCAAACGGAATGAAAAATCCGCAAACCGTTGATAGGCGGCGTCTTTTTTCGAAGCCCAAAAAATCAAAAGCAAAAGCTCGAGAAAACAAAACGCTATCGGAAAATGTACAAAAGCCGGATGAAATAAAGCGCCTCTGAACAAATCCGTGATCTTCATTTGTTAAGGATCAACTTTCCCTGCCGCGTAATGAGCAGCCGGTAAACGCTCTCTTTATGCTTTATAAACACTTGTTTTTCTTCTCCAAAGAGATCTTCCGAGGATAAAACTTTTTCTTTCGTTGAACCAGCCTTATTTTGCTTCTGTTCCATAATTCATTGAGACTTAGTCTCAATTGAAAGTATATCTCAATTGAAAAATTTGTCAAGCAAAAATTTTATTTGACGGAAATGGCTCGGAAGATTTCCTGAACGCCGTGGCGGATGAGCATCACGCCGATCGCGCCCAAGAAAAGATTGAATATCTTGGAAAGCGTATGAGAACCGGTTTCTCCGAGAAGTTTGGATAACGCGTCCGCAAAATGAAGGATGACGCCGCAAAAAAGGATGTTTACGACAATGGAGAAGAGCGTCGGAAAAATCCCGACTGAGTTAAGAAGAATGAGCGATGTGGTGAGAACCGCGGGCCCCGCGATCAGCGGCACCGCCAGCGGAATGACGCCGACGGTTTCTCCAGGGACATTGGGCCCTTTGCCGGTGGATAAAAGATCACGGATCGAAATGATAAAAAGGATGGCGCCGCCCGCCACCAAAAAATCGCTCATTGTGATCCCGAGCCACAAAAAGACAAGATTTCCCAGGCACATGAAAGTCACCGCCACAAAAAGCGCGGTGAGCGTCGATTGGCCGATCAATTTGTCTTTTTCTTTTTTTGTCAGGCCGTGGGTCAGCGCCAGGTACACCGGCAGAACGCCCAAAGCATCCACCGCGACAAAAACGGGTAAGAAGGCCAAGTAATAATTTTTAAGCATTTCTCACTTCCCGAACCCTATTTGACAAAAACAACATGACTAAAACCCGTCCACCACAGGATATCAGAAAGAGCGTCAGAAAGGAATATCCAAAGAGCGGCGGAAGACGGTGAATGAGGATCCCGCCCAGCGACGCGCCCAAAACGGCTGAAAAACTGTTCATCACGTTAAAATAAGAAATAGAGCGTATTTTCTTTTCGGGGCTCACCGCTTCGATGATGAAATTGGTGAATAAAAGATTGAATCCTCCCCAAAAGCATCCGGCAAAAAGCTGCACGAAAAAAAGATAACCCAAGCGGTGCGAAAACATCCAAAAACAAGGCAGGATCGCGATGCCCCATCCGGCGATTTTAAGCGCCTTCAGATTTCCTCCCGTATCGGCAGCGGCTCCCCAAAGCCTCTGAAATAAAAATCCGGAAAGTGCCGCGGTCGTCATCACAAACATATAAGCCGCGTAATTGAACCCCAAATCCCTCAATAAGAAAACCGACAAAAGCGGGCTTGAGATATTCACGGCAAAACTCATCAGCGACACAAACAGGACGAACTTCGCGAAATTGCTCGTCCGCATCTCTTTCAGGAAGCCGATGAAACTGAAATAAACGTCATGCGAGGAATGCCGGAACGGCTCGGTCATCTGCGTCAAACACATCCACGCCAAAAACCGGCAGATCATCGCGAAGGTGAAAATAATCGTAAAACCCATCAGGCTTTGTTTTCCAAAAAAATGCAGAAGAAGCCCCGCCAAAACCGAAACTGTGACCGTCAAAATTCCCTGCAGTCGGTTTCTCCAGCCGAAATATTGGCCCCTCTTCTTTGTGGGAATGGTGTCCGACATCAGGCTCTGCCACGCCGGAACGGCGAACGCGCCAAAGCTCATATAAATAACCGCGGCCAAAAGAAGCGCCCATGGCCGCATGGGTGCAGCGGTGGAGTTAAAAATATAGGGGATCAAAATGATCGGAAGCCAGGAGACCGCGTGGAAAAACACCACGAAGTTGATCAGCTTGGTCCGGGAACCGATAGACTGCGTAACGCCGGCTGATTTTACCTGCAGGATCGAAGCCACGAGTGTCGGGATCGACGAAAGAAAAGCTACCTGCGACGAAGACGCACCGAGCGCGATCCCATAAGGAATCAGGTAACTTTCGCTCACGCCCGCCATCATCGCGGTGAAAAGACCGTCCAAGATGGAAAATTTAAGGCTTCTTCGGATGGAGCCCTTTTTGAATTTCAAGAGGGGCCTGCTCTATGACGACAAAACTTTTTCCACGTCTTCAACTAATTGCCGCGTGAATCCGTAATATACGCCCAGTATTTTTTTGTCGGAACTGACCAGGATCGATGTCGGAATGCCCAACACGCCATACTGCTCGGCTATGTTGGAATCCGAATCCAAGACCACGGGGTAATTGATCCCGGCTTTCTCCACAAAAGCGGAGGCCTTTGTCCGGGATTCCCCGATATCGACGCCCAAGATCGTAAAAGATTTGTCCTTGTATTTTTCCTGAAGCTTGATAAGGGCAGGAATCTCCTCCCGGCAGGGCGGGCACCAAGTCGCCCAAAAATTCAGCAGTACCGCTTTTTTTTCTGTCAGCAAATTTTGAATATGAACATCCGAGCCGTTCAAATCCTTGAGACTAAACAGCTGACCCGGCGCAAGCTCGCCCGACGATGCGTTCACGTTCCTGGAATTTTGATTTACGCAGCCGACCGCAAAAATAAACAAACACAAAAAAGCGGTCGAAAAGATCCTGCCTCTCATTTTCATACCAAAAATCCCCCCATTTTGACCAAAAAATATTCCGCGGCGAGAATAAGCCCCCAGCCGAACGATTTTTTCACCATCTCGAGCCAGCGCCCCGATTTGGGAATCGAAGAAAGAAAGCCCGTAAATGTTCCCAAAAGTATCAACAAAAACCCGACACCGTATCCGAACGCGAAAAGGAGGCTGAATCCATAAAGAATATTTTGCTTGGTGCCAACGTAAACCAAGATGGACGCCAAAACCGGCGCCGTGCAGGGCCCGACGATAAGCCCGGAAATAACCCCCACCGCAAAAATACCGAGAACCCCTTTCCCTTTTTTTGGACTCCGGCTTCCCGTCAGGGAAATCTGGGGAATCTCAAAAACACCCAGCATTGAAAGCCCCAAAAGCAAAGTTACATTGGCAACAATGAAATAAGTAATCGGATTTGAGCCGACGCGGCCGAATAATTTCCCGGATAACGACGCTATCGCTCCCAGAACCGCGTACGTAAGCGCCATGCCCAGTACGTAGATGAGCGAAAGAAAAAAACCTCTCCATTTGCTGCCGACGCTCTTGGCGCCTATAACCCCCAGCGTCAGGGGGATCACCGGGTAAACACAGGGCGTGAAACTCACAAATACGCCGGCGGCAAACACCGCGATAAATGCCAAAAACGGATTGTGTTGGATGATTTGTTCAATATTGGGGAATAAATAATTCATTTTTTACTCAATTTCACGGACCGCAGCTGCCCGCACGCGGCCTGAATGTCCTGCCCTTTTGAAAAACGCACGGTTGTTTTAATGCCCCCCTCCTGCAATATCTGCTGAAATCTCACGATTTCCGGATAGGTCGGCGCCTCGTGCGGAAATTCCTCGATAGGATTATAAGGGATGAGGTTCACCTTGCAAAGCATTCCTTTTAAGAGTTTCGCGAGGCCGCGCGCTTCTTTTTCGGAGGCGTTGACACCTTTCACCAGAATGTACTCAAACGTGATCGCGCGTTTTGTTTTTTTTGTGTATTTGCGGCAAGCGTCAATGAGCGGCTCCACCGGATAGGCGTTGTTCACGGGCATGATCGCGCCGCGGACGGTGTCGTTCGGGCCGTGAAGCGAAACCGAGAGTTCCACTTGAAGCCCCTCGTCGCCGAGGGCCTCAATCTTAGGGATCACACCGCAAGTGGAAACGGTGATCTTCCGTGCGCCGATGTGAAGGGCGTTTTTGGAATTGAGCGTGCGGATCGTTCTTAAAAGTTCCTTATAATTATCAAACGGCTCTCCGATTCCCATGAAAACAATATGGGTTATTTTCTTCGCCGGAGAAACGTCGCGCGCCAAGAGGACCTGGGAGAGGATCTCGCCCATCTTGAGATTCCTGAAGAATCCGTTTTGTCCGCTGGCACAAAACGCGCAGTGAAATTTGCAGCCCACCTGCGACGACACGCAGACGGTTTGCCGGGTGCCGATCGGCATCTGCACGGTTTCTACGAGATCATCGTTCTTGAGCCTCAAAAGAAGTTTTGTGCTCTTGTCATCGTCCGACCGCTGGGTTTCGACGGTTTCGGGAAGCGAAAGCAGAAAAACATTCTTCAGGTTTTTTCTCAAATCCAGAGATAAATTGGTCATGCGATCAAAATCATACACTCCCTTTTCGTAGATCCATTGAAGCACCTGGTCCGCGCGATAGGGTTCTATTCCCCTTTCGGTGAATTGGCGCCTAAGCTCGTCGGGAGTCAGATCCAGAACGTTTATTGCGGATGTGGTACTCATAATTTTCTTTCTCTGGGATATGCGACGCGTTGTTGATAAATCTAAGTCTTGTTTTTTTGTCCGTTTGTTCAACAAAAGTGAGGCTTGTGTTGTCAATCTGGAGATTTAAAAGCAGATTGTCAAAATCCGCCTTGAGCCAATCGGCCAAAAGGGCCGTGATGACGCCGCCATGTGTGACAATCAGGACGGTCTTTCCCCTATTTTCTTTCGCGATCGCTTTGACCCGGCCCACGACCCTTTTTCTAAACGATTTAAGTGTCTCACTTCTGGGAATCCGGATCGAAGAAGGCTTCCGAAGCCACTTCCGGTAACCTTTGTCATAAAGCGCATCCACTTCCCCCGGCGTCCTCCCCTCCCAGTCGCCTAGGTGGATCTCCCTCAAGAGAGGCTCTTTGATAATGGGGAGCTTGAGATGGCGCACAATTTCGAGGGTCGTGGAATAAGCCCTACCGAGGTCACTTGAGTAAATCTTGTCGATTTTAAAATTTCTGACACGGCGCGAAAGCCGCCTCGCCTGCCAAAGTCCCCTCGCGGTCAAACCGGAATCTTTATGCCCCTGAATCCTGTTCTGGAGATTGTGAGCGGACTCGGCATGGCGAACGATAATTAAACGTGTCATTGAAAAGAAGGCACTGCTTAACCTAAATATTTTTTATAAACTCCGGCAAGCTCCCGATAGCGTTTGGCCCAGGGAACGTGGGCTGCTATTTCTTTCGGTGTCAATTGTTTCACAACTTTTCCCGGCATGCCAAGGACAAGGGACCGCTCGGGAATCCTCGCATTTTCTAACACCAAGGCACCCGCCCCAATCAGGCTAAAGGCCCCGATATGCGCACCGCTTAAGATCCTGGCCCCGATCCCCACCAATACGCCGTCTTCCACCACACACGCGTGGGCCGTCGCCTGGTGTCCCATGATGATGCCTCTTTTTAAAACACAGGGTTTGCCATGATCCACATGCAGCACGCAACCCTCTTGAATATTGGTATCTTGGCCAACGCGGATTTGGCTGATATCGCCTCGCAAAACCGCCGTAAACCAAACGCTCACGCCCTTTGACAGAACCACATCCCCGATCACATGTGCGCCCGGCGCGATAAAAACGGACGGGTGAATTTTTGGTCTTTTATTTTTAAACGGGAGAATCATCGGAGAGTTATTTTACCATTTAATCTTGGAATCTACCTCATCAATCTCGCCCACAATTTCTTCAACCAGATCTTCCAGCGTCACCAGCCCGACTGTTTCTTGTAATTTGGGGTCACGCACGATCGCGATTTGAATCCTGCGCCTCTGAAATTCCTTCAAAAGCTCGGCCACCTTCTGGTGCGGCGCCACAAAAAAAGGGACGTTCACGAGATCCGTCAACCGGATCAATGCGTTATTTTTGAATAAATACAAAAGATCGCGGACATAGAGAACGCCGATGATGTTGCTTTTTAAACCCTGATAAACCGGGATTCGGTTATGCCCCTCTTCCAATAAGACGCGCTCAAGTTCTTCTTCCGATATGTCCGCCGGCACCGCTGTGATATCCTCATACGGCGTCATCACATCACGGACCTCGATTTCATCAAAATGAAAGATCCGCTCAAGCATCTTTCTTTCATTGTCGCCGTAAAAACCTTCTTCCTTGCCGATCTGGATCATCATCTTGATTTCCTCTTCGGTCACCAGCGGAGAACGGTAATGAGGATTGCCGCCCAGAAGTTTAATGCAGCCGTTGCTGATAAACGTCAAAACGCGCGTGACTGGAGACAAGATCCGGATAAAAAACGAGACAAGGTGCCGCGTTGAAAAAGCAACGCCTTCGGGGTGGTTGGTCGCGAAAATTTTAGGAATAAGCTCGCCAAAGACAACAAGAACCGTCGTAATCATCAGTGTGGAAATCAGAAGGCCCATGCCGGTCCCAAAGATTTTTGTCAGAATAGCGGTGGCAATCGTAGCTATGGCTGTGTTGACAAGGTTATTGCCCACCAGGATCGTGGCGATCAACTTGTCCATGCGCGAAACAATCCCGAAAACACGCCGGGCGCCGGGTTTTTTCTTCTCCAAGAGATGCCGTAACCTCACTTTATTCAAGGCTATCAGCGCAGCCTCGGAAGCTGAAAAAAACGCGGAGAATATAAAAAGAACCCCTAGAATGATTAAAAGATGCGGTGTAAATGGCATGATTTTGTATGATAACCCAAAAGAGCCTTCTTAATCAATATTTATCAAAATATGATTGTTATAAAATATGTCAAATATTTGTAATTAATACTAAAATATGGCATATTTTTATTAACGTTTTTAATACCTTTTGTAGGAGTTGTTTGGAATGAGGAAAATAAACGCACACACAACCTTATTTCTGTGTTTTCTTTTTATGGCCGGACAAAATCTGAGTTTTAGCGACGATGTCTCGCCGGAGAAATCACAAACTAACAATCAGCCGCCGGATAAAATCCCTTATGCAGAAAGTCCCCAAGCGGCTGCCAACAACGAAAACAATGCGCAAAATTTCATAGCCCAACAAAACACGGTGATCAGCGATTTCTCAGTAGGCTATAGTATGCCGTCGACAGGTGAATACACGTTGACGGTGACCATTCCGGGAAGCCGTCAGGGAATCCCAGATTCCCCAACAACAAATCCGTCCCTAGCGGATACTCCTCCTTCATCCATGAATTCTGGCAGCGTTGATGGAACTAAAATCGATTCGGGGTCTCTTGGATCAGAAACAAACAGGTTTGAATCTCCGGTTTCTACGGGTTCATCGTCTTTGAATACTCCTTCGTCAGATTTCAATCCTTCATCTATGAGCCCTTCTAGAAGCGCAATGCGTCAAACTAAGATGAATTCGAAGCTTTTAACACCAGCCGGTTTACTTGAACCATCGGCAACAAGTGATCTATCCAATCCTTTTCAATCAACAAGCAGAACTGGACCCATAACAAATGGGTCTGAATCTCTGGTTTCTACGGGTTCATCGTCTTTGGGTACTGCTACTGCTTCAAGTTTCAATCCTCCATCCACGGACGCCCCATCGAATTCTTTTCAATCAACAAACAGAACTGGACCCATAACAAATGGGTCTGAATCTCCGGTTTCTACGGGTTCATCGTCTTTGGGTACTGCTACTGCTTCAAGTTTCAATCCTCCATCCACGGACGCCCCATCGAATTCTTTTCAATCAACAAACGGATCTGCACCGGCAACAACTTCGAGGCCCGATGCCGGAGGAAGGCTTTCAACTTCATCTCAAAGCACGCAGTACACTAACACTAATCTGACTTCAGCTTCTATTGAAACGGATCAAAGCGGCAATAATAATAACTTTGTCGGCTTTCTTCAAAACTTTATACCTATTGCCAGCTATTCACATGTCGTCAATCCCGTACAAATTAACCAGGATACAATCGGCGAAAGCCAAACCCTGACGTATAAGAATACTTCTTCCGCTGAAAATCAAGGCAATCTCGTTCTCATTGTCAAATCCGACTATGTGTTCCCAAGACGCATCGCAACAACTTCTTATGAGCTCAATAAGAAAACCGGCGCGCTAACCGTCACCATAAAAGACTCAACAGGTAATCGCAGCGAAACTCAAGTTTATTGGCCCAAAGACGGCATGAAATATATCCAGCAGCTGCTCGCCATGTACAAACTGGCGGAAAAAGGTCAGGGTCCTGGACGCACAAAGTGGGAATCATCCAAACTAGCTGACTTCATTCAATCGCTGGAGTCCATTTTGAAACCACTCTTGAGCAAAATCGATCCGACCGAAGGCAAAAACCTGATAGACGGCAGAGTTCCATTGACGAACGAAATGATCAACGCATTGATCAGTATAGCGGCCCAAGCCGGTATCACTTTAACAAAAGAGGAAGCTATAAAAGCGCTCGCGCCTTCTTCGCAAGAGAATGCCGCGCTTTTTTCGCTTATCCAGAAAATAATCAAAAAGATAGACGCCCGAATTTCAAAAAATAATTCAGAGCCCACCGAATCTGAAATCGAAGACTTTATCCGGACCAGCGCCCGACACAATATCAAATTCACGCGAGAAGAAGCGGTTAAAGAACTCAAAACACGCAAGGCCGCTAAAAAAAGCACGCTCACCGAAGATGAGATCAATGTTCTGATTAAGGCCGCCGCACGTCTAGGCATCACTCTCACCCGTGAACAAGCCGCGGCTCAAATAGCATCATTGTCAAAAACAAAATAAAACCAGAAGATCTCCCTTCTATTACATATCTAACCCAAATATATGGTTAAAATTAGTTAAAAATTTATTATATAATAACTAAAAATATAATATTATAATTTTATTAAACTTTAATTAAAGTTAAACATATAAAACTATTATATTCTATAAAATTATTAATTTATAGAGAATCTTACCCCTTGTTTTCTCACAAAAGATCATTTAAACTATAATCAATTGATAGTTTAGAATTGTTTTTTAAAAATTTAATCAAAGAACTTAAAAAGAAAAACGAGGATAAAGAAAATGAAACAAACATTCAAAATACTGGCTTTAACCATCACGCTGGTAACTGGTTTAAGTTTAAACTTCCCGGCGGTGGCACTTTCAGAGTCTCCTTATGAGAACCCTGCGAAAAAACCAATGCCGCCAAGCAATTCAAATGGAAACAATAAGGTAGTCGTTGAAACCAAAAATGCGGCTATGACTTTGGCGCAAGACTTCAATCCCGACGAGGCACCCTGCGATATTCCGGACAAATGCGGTCCAACATATGTAGGAAATCCTCCAAGCCATGTTATTTATGGCCCAGACGGGCAGCCCATAGGAATGACTCAAGGAATAAATAAAAAAGAAGAGCCCAAAAAAGATCCCGGTGGTGTAATTCCCGGGGATCCTTTTCCTTGTAGGAGTAAGTATGGAACGTGCCCTGGGGATCCTGATATTTATCATCTGTTCGACGGTGATCATAAAAAAAATCCCGATACAACTCCGCAGTCAACCGCCGCGCCTAATACTTCGAAACAAACTTGGTCGGATCCAAATAGTCCGATCAAAGAGTCAAACGTCGCGCCTTCGCCGACAAGCACAATAACAACGAGTGCCGCGTCGCCGACTCCCACGCCCGATCCAGGTGTCGGTGATATTTTCCACCAGGTAAATCTTGGCGGACATTCCACGACAGGCGGCGCAATAAGCACTGGGGTCACGCCCTTATTCCCACAAGATCAGCCGAGTTCAGTTCCTCCAAATGTTCCGATCACAGGAATCAAACAAGGTAATCCTGATCCTCGGCCTGTCTTCGGTAATCCCGTTGTCAAAGATTCTCAACCGGACGCAACCGGTAAAGATCCGGCTCAAAGCACAGCTGCTTCGGCCGCGACAGTGGCAATGACACCTCAAACCTCAGGATCATCGGCAACAACAGTCAACATACCTCATCCATCTGGGCCAAATCAATATGGCACCTCAGCATCATTTGTCGCAACGTTTCAAGTAAGTCCTTCGCAAGTCTCTATGTATTTTCACGATTACCAATTCAATACAGGCCCTTCGAACCGGTCGTATCTTTATTCCTACGATCCCACAACTCAGATCTTGACAATTTCAAGTCCCGCTGTTCAGAATTTAACTTTAAGACCCGGCGACCCGGGTTATCAGGAACAGCTTAATTCTATGATAACCACCATTCAAGGGGAGATCAATAATGGCAACCTGTCTCCGGCAGAAATAGCAGCGCTGAACGAAGCGCTTGCCGCACTGGGAGCGCCCGAAACTTCATTTAGAATTGCTAGAGGTACTATCGGAGGTATAGGAGGGGGCGAGGAATAAAAACATCGCTCTTTTTTATTTCCCATTTTTTAATTCCCGTTTGACAATCCCAACCCACCCCACTAGAATAAGCCGATACTTATGTTCGAAACCGCGCTTTTTTATCTTATTTCATTTGCTGCCATTCTTTCCGCTGTCGGCGTCGTCACCTCAAAATCCGCTATTTATAGTGTTCTGTGTCTTGTACTCACGATGTGCCTGCTCGCCGGACTTTTTGCACTTTTAAAGGCATTTCTTGTGGCCACGATTCTTGTCCTGGTTTACGCCGGCGCGATCCTGGTGCTTTTTCTTTTTGTCGTGATGCTGATTGATCCTAAAAAAGCGGAAAAACCTGCCGCAGGGGCGATGCATGAATCACGCCTACCTGCCGTTTTAGCCGGCGCATTATCGATTTTTTTATTTTTTGAAACCTTTATGGTAATCCGCTCGGTGCCTGTTTCCCGTTTTTCCGGCATTCAGGGAACATCTAAAGCCGTCGGGCATCTTTTATTTGACAATTACCTTCTGCCTTTTGAACTCACCGCGTTTTTAATCCTGGCTGCTATCGTGAGTGTCGTGGTCCTCGCTAAGAAAAACGCCAAATGATCACTATTCACCACTACCTGACTGTTTCGGCGATTTTATTCGCAGTCGGGCTCTTTGGTATCCTTACGCGGCGAAACGTGCTCATGATCCTTCTTTCCATCGAACTCATACTGAACGCCGCCAATCTTTCTTTTGTCAGCTTTTCTTCGCTTTTGGGTGAGTTGTCGGGACAGGCGGTCGTCTTCTTCACGATGATCGTCGCCGCTGCCGAGGTGACGGTCGGCCTGGCTATCGTGGTGCTTTTGTTTAGAAAAAAAGGCAGCACCGATATCGACGAACTGAAAACACTCAAATGGTAGACACACTCCTGGATCACATCCCCTCGGCCCCCTGGATTATCCTTTTTTCGCCGTTTGTCGCAATGATTTTGATTCTTTTTTTCTCGATGAAAAGACCCCGATTGGCCGGCGTGCTGGCGGTCACGGGAATTTTAATTTCGCTCGCGCTCAGTGTTTTTTTATTTATATTTCATTCGCAAAATACACTGATGCCCGCCGAATCCACTTATTCCTGGATTCGTATTGCCGGACTTGAAATAAATTTTGGGTTTCTAATCGACCCACTCTCCATTCTAATGCTCCTGATCGTAACGGGTGTCGGAAGCTGTATTTTCTTTTATTCGATCGGCTACATGAAAGGCGACGCCAGTATCCCGCGCTATTTTGCCTCACTGTCTCTATTCGCATTTTCAATGATCGGGATTGTGCTGGCCAATAATTTCCTCATGCTTTTCGTATTCTGGGAAGGAGTCGCCGTCAGCTCGTATCTTTTAATCGGATTTTGGTTTGAAAAACCCTCCGCCGCGGACGCCGGAAACAAGGCCTTTATCGTGAACCGTGTGGCGGATTTTGGATTTGTGCTGGGAATTTTTTATATCTGGATGCTATCGGGCGCCGGAGGTTCAGAACGCACGTTTGAATTCACAAAACTCTCCACTTTCCTGCCGGATGCTGTTGCCAAAGGTTTTTTATCGCAAAAAATGCTTGAGATTGCGTCACTCCTTGTTTTCTGCGGAGTGGTCGGAAAATCGGCCCAGTTCCCACTCTATATATGGCTGCCGGATGCCATGGAAGGCCCGACACCCGTCAGCGCTTTGATTCACGCGGCGACCATGGTCGCGGCCGGTGTTTATCTTTTAAGCCGTTCGTTTTTCCTGGTAAGCGGTTCACCGGAAGCGTTAAACATCATCGCCAATGTAGGCGCCCTCACAGCGCTTCTCGCGGCCATGCTGGCCGTGGTGCAGAATGACATAAAAAAAATTCTCGCTTATTCCACAATCAGCCAATTGGGCTACATGGTCATGGCTCTGGGTCTGGGCGGCCCGACAGCGGCGATGTACCATTTGACGACACACGCGTATTTCAAAGCGCTTCTTTACTAAGCCGCGGGCGCCATGATTCTCGCGCTGGAAACGCTGGCTAT
>OBEQ011234483.1_pt1 | contig 16552 bp, 18 predicted proteins | sample 1670901 | NCBI WGS metagenome assembly OBEQ01 (sample SAMEA104232315, study PRJEB22302) | groundwater metagenome | biome: forest; feature: aquifer; material: groundwater | place: USA | collected 2011-08-07 | depth 5.4 m
CTCACGATCTCGAGTATTCTGTTCTTGAGTTTTGTGATGAGTGCTGGATACATATTCAGCAATTGAAAAGCGCCTGACTAAGGCGCTTTTTCAATGGTATCATGATTTTATGAGAAAATGTGGATTTCGTAATTCACAGTAAAACAGCCCTATTTTGCTGGGCTTTTTAGCCGTCAATTCCCAACTACAAACCTTTCGTTATCTCCACCAGTTTTTTCATACCGAGACCCGTCATCCTCGGTTTTTTTGTATGAAGCGTTTTCCAGAACGAATCATCGTTAAGGAGAGTAATAGCCCATGGGAGGTGGCCGTCCTGCGAAAATAATTTTCCGCCCGCGACAAGAAGCGGGTAGAGATAGGTAATGCACGTGCGCGTCGAGGAGAGAAGATCAACGTCAATGTATGCGGCGATGATGGGCTCCGTGAATTTCGGCATCGTGTCGTCGAACCATCCTTTCACGAATACGCAGGGCGAGAGGTCGCCGAAGGTTCTGATCGTTTTTTGCACTTCCTCGAGCGACCCGCGGTAACTGCCCGGCGGAAAGTACGCGTCGCCGCCGTAGATATTTTTTCCGTGCGTTTCGCGGTGTTCCGGAATGCCCTCAAACGAATCAAAAAGATAGAGTTTCCGGTTCGCGAGCGCGGCGGCGCGGCTCAATTTCGCGCCGCTTCCGCCTTTATATGACCCTGCCTCAACGACCACGCCCGGCGTTTTTGAATCCGCGGCAAAAATCGCTCCCATCACCCGCACGATTTCGTTTTCCATGTGCGGGCAGTCAATGGAGTACGATATACGGTAGCATTGATAGACGAGCCCCAGCCGGTCGGTAAATCGCGTTGACGTCTTCGTATTTTTAAAAAGGAACGGCAGAATAACGGGCAGATCTTCGGGCAGGGCGCGGAGCTTTCGATATGCATAGTGAACGAACCACGGCGCATACGATTTCAATTTTGATTTTATGTTTCCCATTATATTACAGATGATTTCTTTCGCACGAGAATAAAGGGCGTGAGTTCATCGTCCTGCCCCATCGGATTATCGAGCAGAATTTCGCGCGCCATTTTCGCATCCACCGGTACACCGTCGCTCATTGCGATAATTTTCACGTTGATATTATTGCCGTCAATGATCACGGCGGGAATGCCGGTTGCTTTCTCGATTTTCGCGCATACCTTTTCGGGACCCTGCGGAGGAAGGATCGCATATTCTGTGTAGGGATATATCGCGTCGGGATTGAATCCGTCAATTTCGGAAACGCGATTTCCCGCAATCCGCCAGAAAATGCCGCGGATGCCGATGAGTTTCCCGATCGCGCCGAGCACCGCGGCGAGCAGGATCCGCGGCGCGCCCGCAAGCTCAACCGCGATCTGCATTTTCTCGGGGCGCGAGAAGCCGATGTCGTTCGGATATTTTTTGACGCCGCGCACTATGAGCTTCGCAAGCCATCCGGCCTTGACGGTCGAGATATGTCGCATATTATTTTGGCATACTGAAACCACTTTCTCCGAAATTGCAATCCAGTCCCCGGATTGATAATGGGGCACCGCGTGGCGCCGGATGAGTTCCGGGAGATTTTCCCCGAAGCCGATCAAATGCGTCTTAATCCGGACGCGCTTGTACCTATTGCCGCGTACGACAACTTCCTCGATAAATTTTTTCTCCATTTTTGGCATAGAGGTATTCTATGTTTTTTTGAGAATAAAAAAAGCCCCACCGCGATTGCGTCGCGATGGGGAGGATCTGCTTACTTGGCAGAAATTTCGGTTGGGATTTCTGGCTTCGTTGCCGCGGCGCGTATGGATCCGCAGCGCAAGAGTCCGAAATCATACCAGGGGCAATTTCTCCCCGCGCAGATTCCTTTCCGGCACTCGGTTTCCCGCGCCGGCTCGAAAGTATCTGAGACCGCTATCTTTACGATCTCCAAGATTCTTTCGAGCGGAATCTTTGTGGGGCGAACATCGGGATGAGTCAAGCTTCCGTTGAAGAGCTTCTCGTTATTCTCTTTTTCTCCACCGAGACGTCGTGGTTTGAAATAAAACCACTCTGGTATTCCTCGAACGGTTCCTTCACCCACAAGCTCACTCCATTTGTAGACCATAATCCGGCCGTTTTGCTTCTGCTCTTCAAGCCGTATCATTTTCGCAACGTCGTGCAAGGTTACCCGCTTTGCAGAAATCATGACATTCCCGCTCGATCGTTGCTGAATTAAAATATCGGCTTTGCCTCCGGCGCCACTTCTCGCAAACTTGTCCATTTCGGTATTGTCGGATCGGACAGCGAGGATTTTTATTTTCTTCCCGCGATGACCGCGCACGGCTTCAATCCGGGGAGGATTCTTTTTAAACTCGACTGCGGCGGCGAGAAATCCCCCGTGCTGAATGAGGAATGCCTCGAGCCCCATTTGCGTCCATCGAAATCCCTCCTCCCATCCGAAACCGGTATACACTACCTTGGCGCCATTCGCGATATCATACTTTGTTTCTGGGCCGCCGGTCTGATGGTCCCGTTCAAGCACAAACTGGAGCAGGCCACCGATCTCCTTTTCAAAATTTCCCTCGGCGAGATCGAGATCATTGTCAATGAGGGCTCTCGCAATGAGCGAAGCCGAACAATGACCCGGCGACTGGATGACGTGTTCATCGAACGGAGGAAAACCGCCGGTTCCTACCGGAAGCGTCCCTCTCCGCATCCATTCCCAGGCATGGCGCCCGTTCGGAGTTCCATTGCCCGGCCATCGTACCACTTTCGCGGCAGATATTCCGGGGAAAATGCTTTCCCCATAAAACTTAAGCAGGAGATCGGCAAACGTTTCATCTAGATGGCAAGGGCCGCCGTGGATGGCGATCTCGTTGTACTTCTTATCCGGAGAAAGATCCGGATAGAACGGGAAGTCCCTCCCCCGCACGATGTTTTGCGGAAAAGGCGCCAAGATTTTTTCTGAACAAACAGAACCAACGCCAATTTGGGTTATCGCGCACATAAAAACGCCTCCTTTAGGGCTCATGGCCCCGGTGTGAATTAGTTGTAAACAATGCGGTTCGTCCAAGCGCATGCTTGGGGACAACATTTTGCTAATTGTAAGTATAGCAATAAAAAACTATATTGTCAAATCCAAAATTTGACTAGGTTTTGCAAGGAGAAAAACATCGTGCTATGGTAATTTATATGAGTTCTACTACTTTCTACTTTTATATATCCCACCGCGGGCGGGATGCTCGATTTTATGATAAAATTTTTATCGTGTTCAACTCGAAAATTTAAATAAAATCGGCATGCGTCAATCCCAGCTTTTTACCAAGATCGAACGGGCGGCTCCGAAGGACGAGGTCTCCGTGAACGCCCAGCTTCTCGCGCGCGGCGGATTTGTGTATAAAAATTCCGCGGGCGTGTATTCGTACCTGCCGCTCGGCTGGCGCGTGATACAAAAAATCGCCGCGATCATCCGCGAAGAAATGGACGCGATCGGCGGACAGGAGATGCTTATGCCTTCGATGATTGAAAAGAGATATCTCGAAGCAACCGATCGTTGGAAGCTTGATGTCGGCTACAAAACACTGGAAGAAGAAACACGATCGTCTCATTTTGCAATCGGATGGTCGCACGAAGAAGTTGCCACGGAAATAGCCGCTCGCTATGTGAGTTCATATAAGGACTTGCCGATGGCCTTGTATCAGATCCAGACGAAAATCAGGAATGAACCCAGGGCAAAATCCGGGCTTTTGCGGTGCCGCGAATTTATCATGAAAGATTTGTACAGCTTCCATGCTTCGGAAGAAGATTTTAGGGAGTATTACGAGAAAGCCGCACAGGCGTATCTTAAAATTTTTTCCCGTTGCGGACTCGAAGCCCTGAATACGCTCGCGGCGGGCGGCGTTTTCACTTCGAATCACACGAATGAATTTCAAGTAATTGCTTCCGTGGGAGAAGATACTATTTTTGTTTGCTCGAAATGTAAATATGCGGAAAATAACGAAATCTCGAAATTAAAAAACGGCGATGCCTGTCCGAAATGCGGCGGCACGGTAAAGGAAGAAAAATCCATCGAGGTCGGCAATATATTTCCGCTCGGCACGAAGTATGCGGAAGCGTTTGATCTGAAATTCAAAGACGAGAAAGGGAAAGAAAATCTTGTGGTGATGGGCTCCTACGGCATCGGTCTCGGCCGCGTCATGGCGACCGTGGTTGAGCTTTTCAACGACGAAAAAGGAATCATCTGGCCTGCGGCGATCGCGCCCTTTGAAGCGCATCTTCTTGAGCTTGAAGAAGGGTTAGGCAAGTCGCTTTATGATGATTTACAAAAGCGCGGCGTTAGCGTACTCTATGACGACAGAAATGTTTCCGCGGGAGAAAAGCTTGCCGAAGCGGATGTGCTCGGCATTCCGTGGCGCTTGATTGTGAGCAAGAAAACCGGCGAGAAGATTGAGATTAAAAAGCGAGATGGCGATGCGGCAAAATTAGTGAGCAGAGAAGAGCTTATGCAATTACTATGTCAAATTCCAAGCACCAAGCACGAAATAACAAATAAATTCCAAGCACCAAATTCAAAAACAAACGTTTAGAATTTTAGTATTTGATATTGAATATTATTTGGGATTTGGATATTGGTATTTGGAATTTTTAAAAACTATGTCCAAACTCTTCGATCGGTTTTTTAAAGATGTCGGCATTGACCTTGGAACCGCGAATTCGCTCGTGTATGTGAAGAACCGCGGGCTTATCCTCAACGAACCGTCAGTCGCGGCGGTCAACAGCAAAACAAACCAGATTGTGGCGGTCGGCGAAGACGCGAAAAAAATGCTCGGTCGCACACCCGCGCACGTGAGCGTCGTGCGCCCGCTTGTGAACGGCGTTATCTCCGATTACGAAATGACGCGAGAGATGCTCCGGCAATTCTTGCGGCGCGTCACCGCGAACGGCTTCGGATTTTCAAATTATCGCCGCGCGATCCTTGCTATCCCGAACAGTTTGACGGAAGTGGAACGAAAATCAGTCGAGGACGCGACGCTCTCGGCCGGATGCAGCAAGGTATATCTTATTGAAGAGCCGATCGCGGCGATATTGGGGACGAATCTCCCGGTCGCCGAACCGGAGGCAAGCTTGATTGTGGATATCGGCGGGGGAACGACCGACATCGCGGTTATCTCGATGGGCGGCATCGTGGTGTGCCGGACATTGAAGACCGCGGGCGACCGTTTTAATGATGATATCATCCGGTTCGTGCGCGACGAATTCGGGCTCGTGATCGGCGAACCGACGGCGGAGTTCGCGAAGATCGCGGTCGGCTCGGCCGTGCCGGTTGACGAGCGCATGGAAACGCCGATCCGCGGCCGCGACATCGGCACGGGGCTTCCCCGCGAAATCATCATGAAGAACACCCACGTGCGCGCGGCGATTCACAAATCACTTCGCTCCATTGTTGACTCAATCGTCGAGGTCATTGAAGTGGCGCCGCCGGAGCTTGTGGGAGATATGCTCACGCGCGGCATCCATCTCTGCGGGGGCGGCGCCTTGCTTCGCGGCGTTGACGAACTCATCAAAAAAGAAACGGGGGTTATGACTGCGGTCATTGACGACCCCTTAACGTGCGTGGCGCGAGGGTTGGGGAAAATCGTTGATAATTTTGACGAGCACCGCGAGTTTCTCGATAACCCCTTAAAGCCGCTTCTCGTCAATTTGTAATTTTGCAATAATGGCCACTCATGAAAAAATGGATTCTTGCGGTCGCGCTCGGCGGCGCGGCATACATTCTTCTTTTTGAACCCGTGTGGGGCCTTCGGGCGAACCGGTTCCTTTCGCGCCCGGCTTTGCGGAATGTTTTACAGGGCGGGGACACCGTTCTTCCGAGCGCTATTCCGATTGAGCTCACGAAAAATGGATACGTCGGCGCCTCGCTTTTTTCTTCGTATCCTTTTGGATTTAAAAACGAGATTCTCGTAAGCGCCGGCCGCGCCGCCGGCGTGGGCGTTGGCGACGCGGTATTTGTTCCGGTCGGCAAGAGCGGGAAAATACTCCTCGGGAAAATTGAAAAAGTATTCAGCGAGAGCGCGCTCATGATGACATTATTCGACAGCCGGTTTTCGCTCGCCGTGCGGGTTGGGAGCTCGAGCGTGGACGCGCTCCTTACGGGCGGCAACGATCCAATCCTTACGCTCATTCCGAAAAACGCGGCGATCGAAAAAGGGAGCGTGATCTATTCAGCGGGAGCCGGCGCGCCGTACGGGGTTCCCGTGGGGGTGGTGGGCGAAATCCGCTCCTCCGCAAATGCGCTCTTTAACGAAGCGCAGGTCGCCGTCCCGTACGATACAAATATCCTTCGCGACGTGATGATCAAAAAAAATGCCGGAGATTAGAACCCATCTCAAACATATCTTCGGTCGCGATATCGGCCAATTTCGTCTGGCGCAAGGAGCGACGACGAAGACGTACTTTACGTACTCCGAGGAGGAGCGACGCCGCGATCAGGCGAAATTGGCCATATCCCGCAAGGGTTGCGGCGATTTTCTCGTCCCGCTGCGTTGCGGCTTCGTCGCAGTAGCTACGGCTACAGCTTCCTCGCCACGCCTTGCGGATACGAGAAAATCGCTCGCAACGCGGCAAGAAGGTATGTTTGAGATGGGTTCTGATGCGCCAGAATTATATCTCCGATTTTTTACCGCCGCGCTTCTCGCGGTCGTCGCGCTCGCGCTTCAGTTTAAATCAGTCCGGCTCATGGGCATAGAAGCGGATTTTGCGCTTGTGGCATTCGTGGCGCTCGGTTTCTTCCTGCCGTTTCGAGAATTTCTCGTTCTCCTTTTGGGGAGCGGCATTGCCTTGAATTGGCAGCCAATATTCGGCTGGGAACTCTTCGTCTTTCTCTTCATTCCGCCAATGTTCTTTTTCCTGAAGCGGATTTCTCCGTGGCAGCCGTGGCTTACGAACGCCGCCGCCGTTTTTCTCGCCGTGATATTTTTCTACACAATCCTTGACAATCGGATTTTTGTTGCGCATCTGCCTCTTTTCGGGATGATGCTCGCCGCTGACATTCTTTTCGGTATGCTCACATTCGAACTGCTCAGGCATTTTTATCCGCCGACGATTCATATACGGATGTAGAAAGTAGAATTTATGAAACTACTCTAATGATGTAGTATGTAGCAAAAAACAATTTTTCTTATATCGCGCGATCGTGTCATTTAAGACATTTAGGGGAAAATAAAAAGCGGCACGTCGTTTGCGTTGACGTGCCGCGGTGGCGAATCTGTTCGGGCCATCGGGAGAGGATCGTCGTGCTTATTTCTTCTCGTCAGTGATCGAGGTGGGCGGGGAATGGCGGTGAAGCATTTTTTCGCTTTCTCTCGTCATCCTTTCAAAATCCGTTTGCGCCGCGTCAAAAGCTTTTTTCTCCGCCGCAAGTCGTTGCTTAATTTCGGCAGAGGCCCGTTCAAAAAGATACTGATCAAAGTCTGGCGACTCACTTGTCTCCTGTAGATTCTGAGCGTCCTGCCAGGTTCCATAATCCTTTATGGCTTTTTGGGACGGTTTCCGAGCGTTTTTTCCACCGGCGATGATCCAATCAAAAAAGTTGGTCTCAACTGAAAAAATCGCTTTATGCAATTTCTTCTCGTTATCTCCGACTAGAATATCCATGTAGCTTTCGAGATATTCCGATTGTGCAACTACGAGTTCCATGCCGGAGAGCCTCTTGTTCTTGATCGCCGCTTCTAGGTTTTTCCTTTTATTTTTCAGATCCCTTTGCGCCGAGGCCCTTTTCTCGGCCGTATCCTTGCAGACCTTTTCTGCCGTCAGGGAAAGTTCAACGATCTGAGCTGGGATGCCGGAATCCGTTGTAATTGGAGTTGGGCAAGCCGCCACATCGGTCGTCGGTGCAGGTTAGGTAGATTGGTTTGGTTCTTGGGCAAAACAAACAGTTGTCACGGCGATCGCAATGATCGCCAGAAGAATCGAGCGTAGGGAATTTTTCATGGAGTACCTCTCTTTTCTGCGTAAACCCGCCGGTATAGATTTTTACAAAATTTTGCAATGGTTTTTTGACGCGTGAAGCGGTCTGGGAAAATCGCGCTTATTCAGGATATACTGCTTACGTGAAGCATAAAAAAGAAGAGCTTATTTTCGAGGACGCCTTGGGCGACGAGTGGGCGCGGGACATTGATGTCGTCGAAGTGCCGCTCGGGGAACGGCCGCTTTTCTATCTCGGGATTATTGCGGCGCTCGCGGGAACGGCGATACTTGGCCAGATCTTTTTTTTGGGAATCGGCCGCGGGGCTTGGTACGCGAAACGCGCGGAAGCGAATCTCGGCCTCCGCACACGCATTCCGGCGCCCCGCGGGATTGTAACGGATCGGTTCGGAAAAACGCTCGCTCTGAACCGTTCCGCGTCCGCCGCAGTGCTTGACGTCAATAATTTTTTGCGCGACAAAAATGCGCAGGCGGAAACGCTCCGGGCAATTGAGGACGTACTTCATATTTCCGCGGATGAGGTCTGGAGCGCGATCGGAGATCTCCAAAACGACGTGGCGCAAAGCGACGTGGTTCTCTCAAATGAATTAACGCAAAGCCAGCTTGTCGCTTTGAAGGCGATGCATGCGGGGGCGCTTACCGTTGCGGACAGCTTTGTTCGGGCGTACGAGAACGGCACCGCCTTCTCATCCGTTCTGGGCTATGTCGGATATCCGAGAGCCCTCGATCTCCAAAACGATCCCGATTTGTGGAGCCGAGACAGCATCGGGAAAGCGGGCGTCGAAGCGTATTATGACGGGTCTCTCCGCGGGACGCCGGGCGTTTCGGTAACCCTAAAAGACGCGAAAGGGAAACCTCTCGGCGAGAAAAAAAAGAGCGATCCCGCGATAGGGCAAGGACTCGCGCTCACGATTGACGGCGAGTTCCAAAAATATTTTTTTGCGCGCCTCGGCGACGGGCTCCGGTCGCTAGGGCGGACGGCGGGCGTCGGGATCGCCATTGATCCGCGAAACGGCCAAGTCCTCGCGCTCGTCAATTTTCCCGCATTCGACAACAATGTCTTCAGCGCGTCGGGACAAAACGAGGAACGAAGGCGCCTCTTGTCTTCGCCGCTCCATCCGCTCTTCAACCGCGCGGTTTCGGGGCTCTATAGCCCGGGTTCGACAATCAAGCCCTTGGTCGGGGTGGCCGCCCTTGCGGAAAATATCATTGATCCGCGCCGCACGATTTTCTCTCCCGGGTATCTCGATATTCCGAATCCATACGATCCCGAGCATCCCACGCGCTACATGGACTGGCGGTATCAAGGAGACGTGAATCTTGCCTCCGCAATCGCGCAATCATCGGACGTATATTTTTATGAAGTCGGCGGGGGCGCGGGGAATATACAGGGACTTGGCATCACCCGGCTCAATGCATGGTGGCAGAAGTTTCATTTAGGGACAGCGCTCGGCATTGATCTTCCGGGAGAGGGAAAAGGATTTTTGCCGACAAGCGATTGGAAAGAAAAGCAAACGGGGCGGCCGTGGCTTTTGGGGGACACCTACAATGTGAGCATCGGGCAAGGGGATTTGCTTCTTACGCCGATACAGCTCTTGAGCTATATCGGCGCGATCGCGAACGGCGGAAAAATCTGGAAACCGTTTTTGAATGCCTCGGGAACGCCGCAGGCGCTCGTCGATTTCGGATCGCTTGGGCCGGAAATCAGCGAAGCGCAAAAAGGAATGTTGGCGGCGGTGCGTTCGCCTCTCGGAACCGCGCATACACTTGCCGATCTTCCCTTCTCAATCGGGGCAAAAACGGGAAGCGCGCAGGTGCAAAATAATACGCAGGAAAATGCGTTTTTCGTGGGGTATGCTCCCGCCCTCGCTGAAGATTCCTCCTTTAATAAATCTTCGGCGGCAAAGTCGGCGGCCAAGCCCGCGGATAATCCTCAAATCACCGTCCTCGTTCTCATCGAACATTCCCGCGAGGGGAGCTTGAACGCCGTCCCGATTGCGAAAGACGTGCTGAATTGGTACTATGAGCACAGGATTAAGTAAGCTTTTAGGTTTTAGCTATTAGCTTTTAGATATATGGCCAAGAAAATTATTCCCGTTGCAATAGCATTGATTGCCGTCGCCGCGATTGGCGGATATTTCGCGTGGCAGAAGTATTCCGAAATGCAACCCGTCCCAAACCCCCAAGCACAAAAGGCATCTTTAGAAAATTTTGATGGGCGGCTTCGCATCTATTCTCCAAAAGAAGGAAGTGTCTTAGGTAGTTTATTTGATATAACTGGTTATGCGCAGGATTGGTTTGAGGGTAATGTCCCTGTCAAAGTTGAAGATTCCGCAAGTAATATTTTGTACAATGGTTCTATAACTGTTCCCGACAACTACGGTAAGCCCCAGGGTTTTAGTTTTCGTGTTGTTCTTAATAAGTCACCTACAACGGCTGAAGGGAAAATAGTTTTTAACGACTACTCCGCAAAAGACGGAAAACTGCTATACCAGAAAGAAATTAGCATAAAATTTATTCCTGAAGTAATACACACGGCAAATTGGAAAACGTACACAAACAATCAATATGAGTTTGCGGTGGATTACCCACTTACTTATCAAATATCAGATACCTTAGCGAAAGAGGGTTTTTATAAAGAGACAATTTCAAAAATTGTCAGTTTTACAGACAAAGAGAATTATATCGATGACTCAACTTTTTCTGTCTATGCAGATAATGCTAGTTCTAATTTAAGCACGTGTTTAAAGGACTATAATGGGGAAGATTTAACCAAAACGAAAGAAATTAACGGCAACGTATTTTATATTTACTTCGATAAAGTTAAGGATGCCGCGATGGGGGGTGCAATGGGTTCTTTGAGCCAATATAGGGTAATCCATAACAATTATTGTTATATTCTTGATTCCCACATTTATTGGCATAATGCTGGTTTTAATAGAATAACCAGTAGTTCAACGCTGGAAGAAACGCAAGCTCAAAATGACGCGATTAAAACACATTCGGATTTTTTGGATAAAATTCTTTTCACCTTTAGATTTATTCAATAATCTAAAAGCCAACAGCTAAAAACTAAAATCCTATGTCCGAACTCCGTCAAGACCTTGTTTCCGGCGACTGGATTATTATGGCGCCCGAGCGCGCCAAGCGGCCGCACGACCTCATTGCGAAAAACAAGGTGCGCCGCGAGCCGACGCCGAAGTCGGAGTGCCCCTTTGAGGATTTCGAAAAGTCGGGCAACTGGCCGCCGATCGCAAGTTCGCCGGACACTAAGAACTGGAAAGCAGTCATTATTCCCAATAAATATCCGGCGCTCCGGCACGCGGACGAATGCGCCGAAGTCGCGACCAAAGGCCCGTATCAGTTTCACGACGGCATTGGCCAACATGATCTTGTGGTCACTCGCGATCACACAAAAAATATCGCGCACATGACGGTTGCCGAAGCCGTGCGGGTATTCGAACTCCTCCAGAAGCATTACCGCACGCTCGCAAAAGACAAGTGCCTGCTCTATGTTTCCACATTCTTCAACTGGGGAATTTCCGCCGGCGCGTCGCTCTATCATCCGCATTTCCAGGTCTTGAGTTTGCCGATCATCCCGCCGGACATCGGCCATTCCCTGAACGGCTCGCGCGAATATTTTGAGAAACACGGGAAATGCGTGCACTGCGAGATGCTCGCCTATGAAGCGAAATGGGAAAAGCGGATCATCGAACAAAATAAAGGCGCTGTGGCGGCCACGCCGTACGTCTCGCGCGATCCGTTTGAGATTAGGCTCTATCCCAAGTCGCACCGCCCGTATTTCGAAAAGACGCCGCTCTCGGAGCTTCGGGGCATAGTCGCGGCGCTTCAATCAAGTTTGCGGCGGATCGAAAAATATCTCCGCGATCCCGACCTCAATTTTTTCATCCACACCGCGCCGCTCAAAAATCAAGGGCTTTACGGGCATTATCATTGGCACATCGAAATTCTTCCCAAGTTTTCCATTTCCGCGGGATTTGAACTGGGCACCGGCGTTGATATTGACGTCGTCGATCCCGACGCGGCGGCCGCGATTCTGCGCGGGGAGAGGATCTAAATACAGCTTTTAGGTTTTAGCTTTTAGCTTTTTTGCTACGAAATACGAATTTTTACGAATATACGAAAATCCGAATGGCGGCTAAAAGCCAACACCGAACAGCTAAAAGCATTCTTATATGTTCCAGAAACTCATAAAACATCGAGCGATAAGTATTGTCTTTGCGGCAAGCTTGCTTTTGGTCGCGGGCGGATGGCTCTGGGCGTACGTCGCGCTCCGCGGCATCTCCCAGCCGCTCATCATCCATTTTACGCACTCGGGCGGCATTAATCAGGTGGGCGACATTCGCGATCTATCAAACGTCGGTCTCCTCGGCGCGGTCATTGTCCTCGTGAATTTTGGGATTGCGGTCGCGCTTGAAGAACGCGACCGATTTTTGGCGAAATTCGTGGCGGCAGGAACGCTTTTCGTCGCCATCTTGATTTTTATCGGCTTTGCGGCTATTATCGGAGTGAACTAGAATAATGCGAATCCTGCGAATGACGAACGAATGCCGCGAATGGTTCGATAAAACTCGCCATACATGTATTCGTAGCATTCGCCGAAAAATTCGCAGCATTCGAATTATATTTTTATGAAATTCGCCATCATCGAATCCGGCGGGAAGCAATATAAAGTTTCCGCCGGACAAAAATTAAAAGTTGAAAAACTGAACGCCGAAGCAGGCGGGAATGTTGCGTTCGACAAAGTGCTTTTAACTGCGGACGGCGATACGGTGAAGATCGGCGCGCCGTATGTTGCCGGCGCGACCGTGGAAGCAAAAGTAATCCGCGAGGCCCGCGACAAGAAAAAAATCGTCTTTCGCTATCATTCCAAAACGCGGTACCGAAAACTGAAAGGACACCGGCAATATTTTACGGAAGTGGAGATTGAGAAGGCATAAGAAGCGTCTCATTGTAGGCGGGCAGGAATTTTCCGAGCAATCGCCTCGCCCTTGTGGAAAATTAGCAAAAGGAGTATTTTTGTTTAGAATCCCACAGGAGGTGCTGAATGCTTACGTTGCCGATTGAGTTCGGAATGACGATAGTTGCTACGGCTATAAGGTGGATGGAGATAATCGTTTGCGGTAAGGCGACTTTGGAAAAAGAAAAGCCCGCGCGCCGCGATATCAGAATCGAGCACGATCTGCTCCGCGCGAAGATTGAAAGTTTTCTTAGCGATCCCGATGTCCAGGTTTCTTGTCTTGAATCCGATTGGATCCCAATCTGTCGGGACGTAGACGATGAACTGGAAAGACAGTTCGGAACGCTCGATCCGATGGACTCGCTTGAATCGCTGCTCTACGGCGTGATTGGGATATTGGAGGGCGCATGATGTTCTTACTGCAGGTCGTCGTCGGATACGTTGTATGCTCCCTCGTCAACAAACGGGTTAAGAAATGGATGGATGGAAGATTTTTTGAACCCGGTCGGATGGCGATGCATGAATTTTACGATTTGCGCGCGTGGCTTCTGCAGAAAATGGAAGATCCGGCTATGTCTGATCGGAAATGGTTCGAGCTCATTCCCATCGCTCAATTCGCGGATTATCGGTACAGAAAATTATGGCGTCCGCTCGATTTTCCGCAGTCGTGCCAGGCGATTGTTATGCAGATGCTACCGAATGAAGACGAAGAATGGAAACAACGCCTCTAAAACCCTCACATTAATTTGCGGGGGCTTTTTTTATTTATCAACAGGAAAGCGCTTGATTGCTTTCTTTTTCCATCTATGATTTAATATCGGCGGAATCAAATCTACTCATTGAAAAGGAGAAGACATATGAATTTGGGTCTGAAAGGCAAAGTGATGGTCGTGACTGGCGGAGCGAAGGGAATTGGCTGGGCGTGCTGTCTCGCCTTTGCAGCTGAGGGCGCGAACGTTTTCTGTATCGACATAGACAGGGCTGCTCTAGGGGAAATTGGAATTAAAACCGACTCCCTGGGCTTGCCGGGAAGTATTTTTGGATACGGTACTGACTTAAGTATATGCTCCTTTTGCGAGTCGGGAGTAATGAACGCTGTTACTGTATTCGGTGGCATCGATATTCTCGTGAACAACGTCGGCATCGAACCGAAGGAGAGTTTTCTCCCAATTCACGATTCGACGCTTGAGATGTGGAATCATATCTTGGGCGTGAATCTCACGAGCCATTTCCTTATGATGAAATATGCGCTTCCTGCCATGGTGAAGCGCGGCGGGGGAGTGGTAATTAATGTGGCAAGTGTGCAGGCGTTCCAGTCGGAAAAGAACGGCGTGCCCGCATACGGCGTGAGTAAATCGGGAATTCTGGGACTTACACGGATAGCCGCCTTACATTATGCCGAGCACAACATTCGTGTGCTTGCGGTTTGCCCGGGCGCGATTGATACGCCGCTCGTGCGCGCCGAATTGGACGACGAAGGCGTCACAAAACTAGGAAAACTTCACCCAATCGGCAGAATCGGAACGCCCGAGGAGGTCGCTCGCGTCATTACGTTCCTCGCGAGCGGAGCGGCGTCATTTATGACCGGGACGGCGGTCTACGTGGACGGCGGCCTCACCGCAAAAGGAGCGTGGGACCGTTCTTGAAAATTCGCGAGTAGTACTATGTTTCCAGATCCGCTTCTGGCGGCCCGGTTTTTTATTGGATATAAAAATAACACAGTTCTTCTTATTCTAATGTTCTTAAGAACATTAGAATAAGAATTCCGGTATTCGTGAGGCGGTGGCGTACGCTTGCACCCTCGGATCGCTTCATAACTAAGCCGGCAATCGCGAGCCGGCGGACATGGTCGGCGGCGGTCTTGAAATTAATCTTCAGCTCTTGCGCGACTTCACTAACCGAAAACTCAGGCATCCGTTCTAGAAGTTTCATAATCTCGATCCGCCGGTGGTTCGAAAAACCGCGGACGATTCGTTCAAGCTGACGATAATTTCTTTTCATGTTTTCATTATATCATGCATATCAGACTACTATATCAAAATTACCGAAGCATTACCCTCGTTTTCTTATACTAATGTTCTTGAGAACATCAGCATAAGAAAATAATTACAGAAATGGGAATATATCCGTAAAATCGAGTTTAATTCAGGTAAAACTTCATCGCGCCGGCGGGAATCTTGTTTTCCTCATCCGGCAAAACGTAATGGATGTTTTTGGCTGCTTGCCCTTGTTTCGTATACGTATTCGTAATAAACATGACGGTCTGCGCCGGCATCGGGATGCCGTTTACTAAAACGCCGCCCGTCTTCACGACGACGTATTTCGGAATGTTGTTTGGAAGCGCATTCAAAGCATGACCGAGCTCGGCATAGTTGGTGGCGAAGGCGCCGGGCACGTTCGGATTTTGTGCCCATGAGATGAAATAAGCGTAGTAGGCCTGAACGGCAATTATAGAAAATAGAAAATAGAAAATAGAAAATAGAATCGGTTTTCGAATTTTCGTAGAGAGAAATTCATAAAACCACATTCCGCCGATTGCCGCGAACATGATGGCCGGCGGAATGAGAAGAATTGACCGCAGAGCATGCGGGATGCCTTCGTTTGAGATAACGACGGGAAGCAGAGCGAGAGCAAACCACAAAAATAAAACCCAGAAACCGAATTTATTTTCCGCTACGAAATACAAATTTTTTACGAATGTACAAAAACCATTTTCGGTTTTTCGTATATTCGTATGTTTTTCGTATTTCGTAGCGAAGATGGATCGAATACCCAAAATGATTCCTATCAAAAACAATATCCCCACCGGCCAGAAAAGTTCCGGCGCGCCCGAAATATTGTGCCGCCAGTTATAGTCGCCGCGAACGTTGAACATGCCGAGCGTTTTTACGGTGTTCCATGCCAAGGCCTTGATCGGGCTCGGCGAGCTGAAAATAGAAACCTGCGCCGTGCGGCCCAGAAAGTCGGCGGGATGCTTCAGGTAATACCAGCCAATCGGCAAGGCGACGATAAACGTGAAGAAGAGGAAGTGCGCCGCGGAGTGGAGAAAATTTTTAACCCAGCCATTCCGGTTCGCGATGCGCCAAAAATAAATGATGACGAAAAGCACGAGGAGCGGCATCACGCGATAGGCGATGTAGGTGTAAAATCCGAGGCCGAAAAAAATGCCGCCGATAATGTGAAATAAAGTCGCATATCTAAATTTTTCCCCGCGCGCGAGCTTATTAAATCCCAAAAGAAGAAAATAAATCGCCCACACCAAGAAGAACGGCGCCGTGATGGCGCGAAAACTGATGCGGGAAAAGTTGATATGCCAAAACGAAGTCGCGAGAAGAAATGCCGAGAGGAGCGCAATATGTTCGCTACGAAATATGAATTTTTTACGAATGTACGAATCTTCCGGTTGTTTTCGTATATTCGTACTCATTGGTATTTCATAGCGAAATAATTCTCTTGTCAGGGAGAACATCCCCAATACGGTTAAAATCCCGAATATGGCGCTCGGCAATCTCAATACCCACGGTTCGTTCTGCCCGATGACCTTCAGAAACACCGCCTGCATGTTCATAAACAAGCCCTCGCGGCCGTTGTTTGCGGGATAATAGACCTTAAAA
>OBEQ011688064.1_pt1 | contig 16545 bp, 14 predicted proteins | sample 1670901 | NCBI WGS metagenome assembly OBEQ01 (sample SAMEA104232315, study PRJEB22302) | groundwater metagenome | biome: forest; feature: aquifer; material: groundwater | place: USA | collected 2011-08-07 | depth 5.4 m
AAGTTTAATCCCATGTGTTATCTTGCTTATCGGGGACTAGGAAATTTTTATTTAAAGCTGATGAATATGAAGTCATAGAGAAGGACGGTAGCGCTGATGGATTAAAAGAAATATGGGCATCAGGAACTATTCTGGATGGAAACTCATCGGGAAGATTCTTCAGAGATTATTTGGCGGACCGCTCTTTGAAAGACGGTCTTGGCGTTCTTTATAAAATTGCTGGAATCGGAGATGTCAAGTTTGGCTTTCGATACTTTACTGGACCAAAACGAGCAGGAGCAACAAAAGGTAAATATTATCAAGGAGTCCCTTCGAGTCAGCTTGAAAATCCAACAGCCATTAAATTTACTCCAATTGAAAACTTTTATGACTTTGCTGCGCAGTTTGGAAATTGTCGCAACGAAGGTGGAGTTGAATTCCGTAGTGGTAAAAAACCGGAACTACTCTTGCAGACGATTTTAAAGCATTTTTCGAACCCTGGGGACTGGGTATTGGATTCATTTATAGGATCTGGATCGACTGGAGCGGTTGCTCACAAAATGGGGCGTAAATATATTGGCATTGAAATGGGTGAGCAGGCTTACTCCCATGTACGTAAACGACTTGTTTCTGTAGTGGAAGGCACTGATCAAAGCGGTATCAGTAAAGCAATGAATTGGAAAGGTGGCGGGGGCTTTAAGTTTTATGAACTTGCACCTAGTTTTATAGTTATTGATGAATTTGGAAATCCGGTGATTGAAAGTTCCTACAATGACATAAAGCTCATCCGCGCAATGTGTAAGCTCACAAATTACACCTTCGCGCCAAGCCCAACGGAGTACTGGAAACATGGAAAAGGCCAAGGAAATAACAGTGTCTATGTGACGACACAGTTGCTTTCGGTAGCGATGGTACAGCAAATTGTCCGTCACCTGGGGATAAATGAAACACTGCTGATTTGTCCAAAGAAGCTTGAACCTGGCTGTGAAAAAGTAGACGCTCGTATTACCATCAAAAAAATTCCTCAATCAATTCTCAAGGCCTGCCAATTTGGAAAAAGAGAATATCTCTTACCCATCAAAGAACGGGCGATTGAAGAAATTGATGAGGAAGAATTAACCGACGACTTGGAATAACATGAATAAAGAACACGCATTACAATACATAACAAACGCCATGAGTCTGCGAGTTCCTCAAGAAAAGAGCTTGAAACTTTTCTCCGACTATCTGGAATCAGAAGCGGGCAAAAAAGTTCTATCACGAATGAAACGGGAAAATCGTGGAAGCGTGAGTGGAATTGAGGAAGTGACAAAAGGCTACGCACAAGCAATTCCAGAACTACAGCAGTTTCAGGCGTTTGAACGTACCTTTCCAGCCTATACCTTTGCGCTCGCTACCGGCGTAGGCAAAACGCGTCTGATGGGTGCTTTTGTGGCATATCTTTATCTTGTGTATGAGCTTCGTCATTTTATGGTCGTTGCCCCTGGCAATACCATTTATCGCAAGCTGGTAGATGATTTTAGCAAATCCAATAATCCAAAATATGTCTTTCGAGGGATTCAGGAATTAAATATCAATACAGCTAGAATAATTACCAAAGATAATTATCAGCAGAATCAAGCGACAGCCGGTTTGTTTGGTAATCAAATTCAAATCAATATTTTTAACATCCAGCAGTTCGCCCAAAAAGACGTCGAAAAAGAAAAAGGCATCACTGCATTTAGTGAAACACTCGGAGAGTCATATTTTGAATATTTGAATTCACTGAGTGATTTGGTGGTGCTGATGGATGAATCGCACCACTACCATGCAGACGCCGCAATGGGATCTCTTGATCGTATTGATCCACTTATGGGTCTTGAATTTACCGCCACGCCATATATCGCCACAACTACCACCAGAAGGAATGTTGATCCGATTCTCAAGAAGAATATTTTTTATGCCTACAATCTCGGCAATGCCATTCGAGACGGCTATGTAAAAGATCCGTGGGTAGGTACGGAGGCAGATATTGATTTTAGCCAATGGGATTCTGAATCCATTGAAACGGACGCGAGAAAACTTCAATTAGCAGCATTTTTCCATGAACGAGCCAAAGTGGCTCTCAAAGAATATGCACTTGAAAATAATAAGCCTGAAGTGAAACCAGTCATGCTGGTGGTGGCAAAGGACATTGCACACGCTGGTCAGCTTCGGACGCTAATTGATAGCGATCAATTTAGAGTGGGCACCTTCAAAGGTAAAGTAATTGAGGTTCACACAAAAATACGCGGAGAAGAAGCCGATAAGACTATTGAAAAACTGATATTGCTCGAGCATCCGGATAATATTGTGGAGATTGTTATTCACGTAAATATGCTCAAAGAAGGCTGGGACGTAGCCAATATTTATACGATTGCACCGATCCGAGCTTCGGCTTCTGAAATTTTAACTGAACAGACAATTGGCCGTGGACTTCGACTGCCCTATGGAGAGCGTACAGGGAATAAAATAGTCGATCGTGTTATGATTGTTGCCCACGATAATTATTCAAAAGTTATTGAATGCGCTCAGAAATCAAAACTTATTCAACCTCTAAATATTGAAAGTGTTTCAAGTGAGGAAGTGAAAGCAGTTAAAGAAATTGTTGAAGTGCAGCCAGTGTTTGTCGTCAATATTCAGGAGCATATTAAAAGCAATGTTGCCATCATGCAGGAGCTTGTAGCTCAAGCAACTAAGTCAGTCAGCGTTCTGATTTCAGACGACACGCCAGAAGATGTCAGAGCGACAACAATACAAAACAAGACAAATGAATACGTCGAAATTCTCGCAAAACAAGAAGCGTCTAAAAGAAGCTTTGCGGAACATCATCAACATATAAAAGTTGGCTTGGAAGCAGCAGAAATCTCTTCAGGAGGATCTCAATTTAATCTTTTCAGTGATCAGGTAAAAATGGAGCTTGAAAATATTGGTCGGATCACCGGAAAAGCTATGGAAGTTCGCAATATTGCTATTCCACGATTAATGCTTACGCCTCACTACGGAGCATTGGTTATTGAAGACTTTAACTTGAACACAAAAAGGTTAAGCAAGTACACAACAGAGGCCTCAATAATAGAGGAACGTCTTCAGGGTAGTGAGGAAAGAGATTTGTTTGGTAATACGCAACAGGGGGCTAGAGAAACGGAGCTCACTCGCGTATCCAGCCTCGGAGAAGGCAGAAAACAAAGCCCTGAAAGTACCATCATTTCTGCATTAATCGAAAAAGATATAATTGATTACGACAGTGAACAGAAAGAGTTACTGCTTAAACTTTCAAATCAAGCTGTCACATATTACAAGTCATTTGTAAGTGATGATAAGGCGATCAAAATGATGGTTGAAAATAATTTTCGTCAAATTGCACAGGAAATATATGATCAAATATTGGAACATAAGGAATTTGTAGATGATGGCTACCAAGAGTCTAGCATTCGAGAGCCAAAGCCATATCTTGAGAAGTGTAGTGTGTCATTAATATCACATGAAAAACCAGTAACTTTGGAGTCACAGTTTGATCGTTTTTCAAGAGACAAAATATATACGGGATTTAAAAAAGCGTGTCATTCTATGTATCGTTTTGATTCGTCCGATGAAGTGCGACTGGCATATCTGCTTGATAAAGATCAAGCCATAGAGGATTGGCTGCGTCCAGCGAGCAATCAATTTGAGGGGTTGCATTGGCGGGATGAAGAGGGCAACTCCCAACATCGGTATGAGCCTGATTTTGTGGTCGAATTGAAAAGTGAGATTGTAATAATTGAAGTAAAGCCGAACAATGAAATTGAAGATTTTGATGTTCAAGCAAAAAAGAAAACGGCTGAAAAATATTGCGAACTAGTTTCAAATAATGTGGGGAAATTTGGAATTGTAAAACCTTGGCGGTATGTAATCGTACCAACAGAAAAAATAACAATAAGTTCTACGATCGCTGGCTTACTTGGATGAAATAAACAATAGAATCAACAAGCGCCATGCCGAGTAAGGTCTTTACCGGATTCAAAAAAGCCTGCCATACCCTCTATAAATTCGATTCAAAGACGGAGAAAGACTTTGCCATTATTCTGGAAAATGAAAAAGAATCCGTCATCCGCTGGATGCGACCCGCTCAAAGCCAGTTTCGTATTTACTGGCACAATAACGAAAAACAATACCATCCAGACTTTGTTGTTGAATCAAAGGATGTGATCTACATGGTAGAAACAAAAAAAGAAGGCGATATCGAAACCCGTGAGGTTCAAGAAAAAGCCAAGGCTGCGCTCTGGTATTGCAAACACGCTTCAGAATTCACGGCCCAGCATGGTGGCAAGTCATGGAAGTATATACTCATCCCCCATGGCAAGGTTCAGTTGAATATGAGCTTCAAGCATCTGATGGAACAATACGAATATAAGGCCCAAATTTGACCATTAAGTGCCCGGCCCGCGCAGTTGTTTAATGCGGGGGGTTCAAAGGAGGCGCGGGCCTCGTAGAGCCGTGGCGACACGCTGTGCCGACTGAGGGACAAGTGGGAAGTGCAAGACCGATGACGACGCCACGGGCGACGGCGGCGGGCTTGCTACACGGAGATGCAAAAGCCGTGACGGCCGGTAGGCCGGCGCGGGTTTTGCCACGTCAACCACTCAAGCCACGATTGTCACGTTCAACTGTCATTAAAAATCTCGGCATCCAGTACAATTCACTTCCCAACCCCGTCCATTTTTTCTATAGATTTTCGAAATGGGTTCTAACCGCGTTGCATAGGGGCCGCAAAAAATATATAGAACGCAACCATAAGGCCCTTCTTGCCGATAAAATAATCAACACATGAAAAAAATTATTCTCACTTGGGTGGTTTGTTTTTTAATGGGCTGTGGGGATACCACTCAGACTTCAGTGGTTAATAGACCACAAGTCCCCGGGCCTCTTGCACCGTTACCATCAGGGATACAACCTGCATCCTCTCCAACGCCACATCCATCCTCCGATCCAAGGCCGCCGCCTCCGACAAATCTCTTGGATGGTCCAGCGGAGAGTCTTTTAATTGATGGGACAGTCCATACGGGAGTTGATCCTGGAAATCCGAATGGGCCTCCAACAACCGGTGTTTGGGGAGCTCCCTTTGATTTTCACATGGCACATTATCCCTTAAGCTGGGCTATTGCGGTTGTTCATTCGTCTCTTCTCCATCGGATGAGAGATATTAACTATAGTCCCAATGCGATTCTAAGCGTGGCGATCAAAGAATCTCACCTCAAGTGTCTCGAACCCGACTTTCCCAATAATGACGGCTGTTTTCAGATAGAGAGTACTTCTGCGTATGCGGAACTCCAAAAGATTTTTCCCGAACGATTTACAAAAACCCATGAAGAAGTTATCAGCAAGGATCACTTTGAAAGTTCTGCCTTGACGATGGTGTATTACAATCTTTTTTCAATGGGAATGTTTTACCTTCGGTCACAAGATCCGTATGCATTTTTTAAAAACCACCCAGATGCTCAAGCGCAACAGAAAGTGATCAGTGGAGCTTACAACCGAGGCCTCTGGTGGGAAGGTTTAAAAAATGTGTTTACAAATTGTGGTCAAAAAAACGTGACAGAATGTTTTTTAGAAAACAATCCTCCCACGCGTCAGTTGACGGCCATTGATCATGCTGAGGCGATTGCGGATTATACAAAAGGTTTAAACCAGGTCACCCCTTTTGAGGTAGAACTGACCTTGGACGATTTAAAAAATTACTGGCTTCGCATTAAACCACTTTATCCTGATGTTTCAGACATTTTGGCCAATAAAACATTACAAGATTCGTTTGATAAAATTCGTGATTCCCGGCCGACGATTTCTTTTCATAGCCACCTTAAAGAAGTTCTCACAGATCTCATTGCCGTTCTTCCTCCTTTGCCGACGAATGACGACGTGATTAAAACACTCTGCAAGACTACGGTGGGTTATCTTTACACATTCCCGCCGTGTCCCGCTTCAAATTGATGTTTGAATATTCGTGAAGGCAACTTTGGCAAGTCTCTTTGATTCATCTTCCAGTTTTGTCGGATCAAAATCTTTGATGGAAATAGGAGGCAAGACTTCTAATGTCATGCAGGCCTTCTCATGAAGTTTTAAAGAATGTTTGGGGAGTGCATTGCGGCTGCCTCGAATGACCATGGGGAGAATATCCATCTGGCTTTGAATGGCTAAACGAAACGCCCCTGTCTTAAAAGATTTCATGGTGCCATCAGGCGACCGCGTGCCTTCAGGAAAGAAAAAAATGGAGGAGCCTTTCTCCAACCATTTTTGACACAGAGCTAAACAACGATCTCGGCTGGTGGCGTCGCCTCTTTCGATGGGAATATAGCCATTCAGAACCATGTTCCAACCCAGCAAGGGTGCTTTAAAGAGGGATTTTTTTGAGACCCACTTGAAGTGAAGAAAAGTTCTGAAGATCAGAAGAATATCCACCATCGACTGATGGTTGGCCACCATCACGTAAGTTTTTTTGGAATCAACATTTTTCAACCCTTTAATGCAAGCCGACCAAAAGGGATTGCACCAAATATAAAGCGAGCCCCAGAAGCAGGAGTATTGCTGAAGAATTTTTCTGTTGGGATCAAAAGGGGCGGCAACCCATCGAATGATCACCGCCCCTAAATAGAGAATACAAGAACTGACGACAAAGAACGCCCAAAAAATAATACTGAGGAGTAAATTCAAAAAATCTAAGCCCTCATCGCTGCTGGTTGCTGGGCTTCAACCGCTTGCTGTAAATATTCCAACTGCGAAAAGTCATCAACGGTAATCGCATCCAGTCGCAGCTCTTCGGCCTTCTTTAAGTTGGCTAACTCCTCGTGAGTGATAATTCCTTTTTCGGCGGCTTGTTGGATGAGTTGAGGAAGTTTTGCCTTGGGTAATTTCTTTTCTTTGACGGCTTGGCGGATTTTCTTTTCCGTGACCTCGGCGGCTTTGACGGCTTTGAAAGCCAATTCAAATCGTCGCAAGGCCTCGCCATCGGCGGTTGGATAAAAAATTCCCTGAGTCATTCGGTCGCGTTGTTCCCCATCTGTTTGGATGAGTTTGGAAACCTGATGGGAGATTTTATCGGAATCTCCCGTGCTCAAGGTATTCAATCGGGACCACCATCGGATGGGCCCTGCCAAAAGCCAGCCAAGGCCGGCAATGCCAATGTTGGCAAAAATTCCGTCAAAGGCACTTTGGATCTGACCGAAAGCGTATCTCATTCCATAGTGAACAAAAGGAAGGTCTTCCTTGCGACGTCCTTCTGCTTCATAACGTCGCAGGATGGCAAACCCAAGATACATCCATGAAAGAATGTCGGCAAAACGTCCGGTGATTTTTTCGCGAAGTTTTAATGTGCCACCCAAGCCGGCCATGGCAATATCAGCCATGATGGCGAAAGAGGCGGAGGTCCAAGCAAGCTTCCGGTAGTATTGAGCGACAGGACCTCTTGCGGGAGAAATGGCCAGATGACCTCGCGTGACACTCAAAAGAATGGATCGGAAAAGGTTCCGCACCACGTGACCGACATGTCCCCAAAAAGCTTGATCAAAACCAACCAAGTCGTTGCTTTCAACGGCCTTCACTTCTTGAAAAGCATACGGATGAGCTCTCAAGGCGCCCTGACCAAAGATGATCAAAGCACGGGTCATGATGTTGGCTCCTTCGACGGTAATACCAATGGGCGCTGCCGTATAAGCATTCGCAATGAGATTTCGAGGACCTCTGGAAATTCCTGATCCTCCAAGAATATCCATGCCGTCGTTTAAGGCCTTTCTCATGAGTTCTGTGGAATGATACTTGGCAATCGCCGTAACGACAGGAGGCTTGAGGCCCTTGTCGAGTGCTCCACAAGTGAGGCGGCGTGCGGCTTCCATGAGATAATTAAATCCGGCAATTTTCGCGAGAGGTTCTTCAATGCCTTCAAAACTTCCGAGGGGAACTCCAAACGGTTTGCGAATGAAAGAATGAGCCGTGGCCACACGTGTTGTGAGTTTCAATCCTCCTACGCTCTGGGCGGGAAGAGAAATGCCACGTCCAGCGGCCAGACATTCCATCAACATTTTCCATCCTTTTCCGGCTCCTCCAATACCACCGACGATGCAATCAACAGAGACGACCACATCATTGCCTTGTGTAGGACAGTTGTAGAATGGAACTCCCAAGGGATCATGGCGACGACCCAACACAACTCCTTTTGTATTGGCGGGAATCAGGGCACAGGTAATTCCCAGGTCGGTTCCTTTTCCGAGTAAGTCTTCGGGATCGCGCAATTTGAAAGCCAATCCCACGAGTGTAGAAATGGCGGCCAAGGTGATCCATCTTTTATTCCAGTTGAGGCGCATCAAAAGCTTTCCATCCGGTCCTTTGAAAAGAACTCCGCGGGCTTGAATCGATCCAGCATCACTTCCTGCGGTTGGTTCTGTCAAAGCAAAACAGGGAATTTCTTCTCCTCTGGCCAAACGAGGGAGGAGATGTTTCTTTTGTTCGTCTGTTCCGTAATGGATGATGAGTTCTGCGGGCCCAAGAGAATTTGGCACCATGGCTGTAATGCAAGCGGCGATAGAACGAGTGCCAAGTTTCATAATGACTTCACTATGAGCCATGGCAGAGAAACCCAATCCTCCGTATTCTTTAGGGATAATCATTCCCCAGAATCTTTCCTTTTTCATGATGTCCCAGGCTTCAGGAGGAAGTTCTTTAGTCTGCCATACCTTCCATTCATCGATGGCGGAGCAAAGACGGTTGACAGGGCCATTGATGAAAGCAGTTTCTTCTTCAGTCAGTTGGGCATAGGGTTCCTGGAGCATCTTTTTTAAAGCCGGTTTGCCAGAGAACAGGTCTTTTTCGATCCAAACCACTCCTGCTTCCAGGGCGGTTCTTTCTGTTTCTGAAATTTTTGGCATGAAATTTTTCATGACTTTCATCAGAAAGGAAGTGGCCAGGATTCTGCGAAGAGGTTTGAGATTGAAGAGAAAAGCTAAGACAGCGTAACCAATTAAAACACTCGTTGGCGCTTGAAAACCAATGAGAATGGCGGCGAGAGTCAAGCTCCAGAGAATGAGGCTAGCCCCAGTGTAGCCTAGAGCAAGCACTGCCACAACGGATCCTAAAATCCACCACGGGGTGGCCTCACCTAAAAAGGCCCCGTAAACAGATGTGAGTAATTCCATAAAGATACCTCCTTAATTAAAATGAATGATGATTCATTCATAAAGACTTCTTTGCAGGAAAGCAAGTTGAAATTCTTTGGGATCTCTAGACGAGGTTATGGTAGGATCTTTATTAATGAGGTTCTGTTTTTTTCTTCTTTCATTCATTTTTTTGGCGGGGACTGGTTTTGGTCAAGAAAAGAGCTTTGTCAGCTATGACAGGGGTGCCAAAAAAGGAAATCGTTCTTTTCAAGTTGCTTCAAGATGCGCGACACGTCCTTGTATTGTGACAGAGGATGGAGCGATTCGTCTTTCGAAGAAAGCGGGTAAAAAATATCGGGTGGAATTGTTGCTTTTGCATCGAGGATCTTTGTATCCCGTCTCTATTTTTCAGGAGAGCACCACTATTGAACAACAACTCAGTGAGAGAATTTTTAACCGTCGCCCCAATCGAAAGGCCATTCACTTAGAGCTCATGATGGAAAGAGGGTTGATGGATACGATTTATATTTATGGATTGCTCCTTCAATATGCGATGGAGGAGGGAGACCTCTTGACTCTCAAGTTAACGTCATTGGCAAACCCCGTAGAGGTTGAAGAATATTTCTTTCGATTTCATGATCAAGGGTTGCAGTGGGATATTGATCTTGCTTTTGTGCAGCCCTTGAATCTTTTTACTCCCAATCCTGGAGGGGTGATTCGGGCGGCTTATTCGACAGTGGCTCTTTCGTTGTCTGTTGGTGGTGTGATGGATCCGGACAGAAACTATAATCTTTTTGGTAAGATTGAGCGAGCGGTTCGGTTTAATCTCTTTGGAGGCCTCCTTTTAAGAGAGGATATCTTGAACTTGAATGGAGATAACATCACCCAAGATTATGTGGACGGTTTTACCGGGCTTGGCGTGACTTTCTTTGATTTTTTAGCAGCGGGGTATGGTGTGAATTTAGTTCGTTCTCCTCACACCACTTTTCCTTTTGTGGGGATTGAAATCAGGCACCTGCTCGAATTTATCCATTCCTTAAAGAAGGATACTCACACGCGCTGGGAGAAATATCTTGAAGAAGAAAAACAAAGGAATCTTTAAAAAATTCTGGGAGAATTTTTTAAAAAGGCGGCCAAAATTTTGTGATTCATGGAGGACGTGGGGAGATGGAGAACTTCATCAATTGGGATCCAACGACTTTTTGAAGGCCATGTTTTTCCCTTCATTAGTTGACAAAGGTAGGACTCAATCCGGAGACGTTTGTTGAGAACAGAGTGTTGGATAGAAGCGAGCGGCCGACCTATTTTGATAGGCCATTTTTGAAGAAGTTGATGGAGATCTCCTTCCACCATCGGAAACTCCCAGAAAGATTTGAGAAGTCCTGTCTTGGGTCTTTGCACAAGAAGAAGTTGGCCATTTTTTTCAATCACAGCCGCCGCTAATTGTTTTTGTTCATAGTGGGTTTTTTTCTTTCCGAATGGATAGAGTGCGACTTTACCTTTTTCAAAGGCCAGACAGTTTTTTTTAAGAGGGCAGAGGGGGCAGAGGGGTTGTGTAGGCCGACAGAGAGTGGCTCCTAATTCCATCAGGGCTTCATTAAAATCCCCACAATTTTTTTTGGGAAGAATTTTTTCGGCTAATGGCCAAAATATTTTTTGACCTTGAGGGGATTTAGGATCTTTTTTGATGAGAAAAATTCGCGAAAGAACGCGCATGACATTTCCATCGAGAATCGGCGCTCTCTGATCAAAGGCAATTGAGGCAATGGCTCCGGCCGTGTATTTCCCGATTCCTGGGAGTTGGAGAAGTTCCTCTGGGTCTTGAGGAAGAATTCCCTTATATTTTTGGAGAATGTCCTGAGCCGCTTTTTGGAGATTCCGAGCTCGGGAGTAATAGCCTAATCCCGACCAATAGCGCAGAACTTCTTCTGTGGGAGCTTCAGCTAAGGTAGGGATATCAGGAAACCTTCCTATAAATTTTTGATAATAAGGAATAACTGTTTCCACGGTGGTTTGTTGCAGCATAATTTCGGACACCCAAATTTTGTACGGATCTTTGGTGCGGCGCCAAGGGAGGTCACGCTTATTTTTTTTGAACCATGGAAGGAGGTTTACCACTCCTTGTACCTGTAACGTAAAAAAAAGCCTCTCTCAACCTTATTGATTGAGAGAGGCCCACTCTTTTGAAAGGAGAAGGAGTGTTTTATTTACTGTCAAAGATATTATGGCAATCGATGTATTGGTGGTTGAGCTCTAGATTGGAGCAAGCATCAAAATTGACTCCCAGTTCTGCAAAGTTAATCGTTATTTCGACATCTCCCTTGCAATCATAATCTTCAGATCCTGAGAAGCTCACAGAAGGTTGGCTCGAAGAGGGAAGGGTGTCGTCTTTGACTTGAGCAATGTAGGAAGAACTGGAATCCGGTGCTGTTGTGTCTCCATTCCATCCCTCCTGGAAAGTCTCGGACCATGTGTTGTTGCCGCAACCTCCGGAAGAAGTGCCTTTTACGGCCCCATCACCCAAGGCCAAGAGGCCGAGATTGTATTTATCGAGGTCCGTGTTTTTATCAATGAGTTGAGCTTCAGAGACAACCTTGTTTCCATAGGTGCATGATTGCTTTTGCCACGCATTGCTTCCTTCCATCTGGCCTGTCATTTTGATTGAGTCGGAGGATTGGTCCACATTTAAGACTCCCCAGTAAGTGCCGCTGTCATCGGTGCCGGTCATCTCCATGTTGATTGTTTTTGTTCCTGTAAAGTGACCTTTACTGTTGAGTTTTCCAGAAACCGTCACGCTGCCTTTGTTATTATTTCCTTGATGGGACCCCATCTCTTTGCTCTTCATGGAGAAGTCCGACCCGCTAATGGCTTGAGAAAGATATTCATTTTGAGTGCCACCGCTGCACGCATGCATTTCAAAATTGTTGATGGCCCCTGTGGTTGAATCGCTGGCAATCTTAAATTTGATGTTGTCCGGGCCTGAGTTTTCATCCCCTTTTTGACAGGTTTCTTGACCAGACTCTCCACACAGCTTCGATCCAACGAAATTCAGGTTGGCTATGTGAAATTGACCATCATAGACGTTGAGCACTTTTCCATTGGCATCGACGAGTTTTCCAGCCGCTTTAGCGGCAGCAATCGTTGTCTGAATATAACAAAGGATCCGATCTCCCTTGGCTGCTTGACCGATAGTGGATTGAGTCATGTTAGCCATCTCACAGGCCCCGCGGCTTGATTTTGAGGTAAAAGAATTAGCCGTTGTTGTGCCGAGTGGCATACCGGTTGTTGCCATCAATTTGGTTGTTAATGAGGCTGAAGAAGAGGCTTCCACAGGGCTGGTGGCTTTTGGGAGGTTTTCAACCTTAGTAGGGCCTGAAGAACTGGAGCTACTTCCCCCTGAAGAGCTGGTGGCCGTTGTTGCATTACAATGAGTGAGAAGGGTGAGTGATCCGATGAGTGCCAATCCGAACCATAGTTTATTTCTCATGAGTAAGTCTCCTTTTGAACATTTATTATACATATTTATTCTATTTAAAAATATTATTATTAAATTTTTATAAAATATTATCAAAATAATAAAAATAATGGATTGAAATATATTTTCTATCAGATCATAAGAGCTGTCATGAAAGCCCTTGTTTTAGGTGCGACGGGATTTATTGGGTCTCATGTCGTGCGCGCTTTGGTGCAAGAAGGTGTGGATGTCCGTATTTTGCGGCGCCAATCAAGCCCTCACCTTGCTTTGAAAGGTCTTAAATTGGAAGAGTCGATTGGAGATATGAATGATTTCGACTCTCTAAAAAAAGCTGTGAAGGGATGTGAAGTTATTTTTCATGTGGCAGCCTATTACGCCCTCTATTCTTTTGAAAAAGAAAAGCAGAAGACTCTTGCCTTGCAACAGATGAAAAATGTTCTGAAGGCGGCGGAGGGTGTTTCAAAATTTATTTATACGAGTTCGTTGAGTACGATTGGAAGACCTGTAGGGGCGGTGCTTGTGACCGGAGGAAATCCCCTTGGGACTGCGCCCTTATCCAACGAAGACACCCCCTACAACCCAGCCGATTTCACCGGTCTTTATTACGAAGTAAAATACCTTCTTGAACAAGAGGCCTTAAGGCAGGCACAGCAAGGGTTGCCAGTTGTGATTGTGAATCCCACCGGAGTGTTTGGTGATTACGATGTCAAACCCACCTCGGGTTCGTTGGTTGTCGCCATTGCCAGCGGAAAACTCCCTGTCCTTTTTGATGCAAAAATGAATGCCGTGGATGTGCATGACGTGGCGCGTGGGCAAGTGGCGGCGATGAAAATTGGAAAAGTGGGAAGGCGTTATATTTTAGGAAGTCATAATACGACCGTCTGGGAGATAGCTCATCTGATTGCCCGTTTGGCCAAAGTGAGTCCCCCTCGACTAAAGCTTCCCATCGCTGTGGGTGAAGTGGCAGCGTATGCGTCCGAGATCGTGGGCAAATTTGTCCTTCATCAAGACAAACCACTGATTCCCCGAGTCGGAATCGACTTTTTAAAATACGGAATGCATTACGATACCTCCCGAGCAAAAACCGAATTGGGTTTTACTAGCACTCCGATGGAAGAAACCTTTGATCGAGCGATCGTGTGGTTTCGGAAGAATCAATACATTTAAAATTTAATCGATGTACGCCAGCAAATGGTTTGATTCATTAAAAAAACGAACTACTTCGAATCCTTCAACAACCCTTTGAGTTCATCCATAAACTCGTTGATATCTTTGAACTCGCGGTAGACAGAAGCAAATCGCACATAAGCCACTTGATCCAGTTGATGGAGCTCGCGCATGATTCGCTCTCCGATTTCTTTTGAGGGAATTTCTTTTTCACCCAGCTCTTGGATTTCCCTTTCAATTTTAGATACGACGCCCTCAATGGTTTCCATCGAGACAGGTCGCTTCTCACAGGCTTTTTGGATTCCAGCCGTTATTTTTTTTCGAACAAAAGGTTCTCGTCGTGCATCTTTTTTGATGACAAGAGGGAGAAGCTCTTCGATGCGTTCATAGGTGGTAAATCGCTTGTGGCAGCCTTCACACTCACGTCTACGCCTGATGAGTCCACCCTCTTTTGAGAGGCGTGAATCGATGACTGAGCTATCTTCATGTAAACAAAAAGGACAGTTCATGAGTAGAGGGGAAACTTTTCACAGAGCGTTTGAATGTCTTTTCGGATTTTATTTTTGAGAGTTTCATTTTGAAAATCTGAGAGGATTTGATGCATCCAATTTCCAATGACTTGCATTTCAGATTCTTTCATGCCGCGCGTGGTTAAAGCCGCTGTACCGACACGAATACCGCTTGTAATCAGAGGGCTTTGATCATCAAAGGGGACGGCATTTTTATTCACGGTGATGCCTGCCTCTTCCAGAACTTTTTCGGCGTCTTTCCCCGTGATTTTTTTATTTCGCAAATCAATCAGCATCAGATGATTGTCTGTGCCTCCGGAGATAATTTGAAAGTCAAAACTTACTAACGTTTCTGCCAAGGCGTGGGCATTTTTAATAATCTGTCGGGCGTAGCTTTCAAAAGCCGGCTGAAGCGCTTCCTGAAAGGCCACGGCTTTGGCCGCGATGATGTGCATCAACGGTCCGCCCTGAATGCCGGGGATGACCATGGAATCGATGATCTCACTCATCCTTTTTATTCTGCCTGATTTTGGAGCGACGATGCCAAAAGGATTTTCAAAATCTTTTCCGATAAGAATCAGGCCGCCGCGAGGTCCTCGGAGAGTTTTGTGGGTTGTGGAAGTGACTACATGACAATGTGGCAGAGGATCATCCAATAATTTTTTGGCGATCAATCCAGCCGGATGGGCGATATCCGCAAAGAGAAAAGCCCCACAAGCGTCTGCAATTTCACGAAATGTTTTGTAGTCAATATTTCTCGAATAAGCCGAAGCACCGACCGTAATCATCTTAGGACGCTCTTTTTTGGCAAGATCTGCGCACTGATTATAATCAATGCGCCCGGTTTTTGGATCCACCCCATAAGCGACAAAATTGTAGAGCTGTCCTGAAAAATTAACCGAGGAGCCGTGGGTGAGATGGCCGCCGTGAGACAGATTCATGCCCATGACTTTGTCGCCAGGTTTCAAAAACGAAAAATACACGGCCATGTTAGCCTGAGAGCCCGAGTGGGGTTGAACGTTGGCATACTCAGCCCCAAAAAGTTTTTTTACCCGTTCTCGAGCTAACTCTTCCGCCTGATCCACAAACTCACAACCACCATAGTATCGTTTTCCGGGATAACCTTCGGCATACTTGTTGGTCAGCACAGACCCGGCGGCCTCCAGAACGGAGCGCGAAACAAAATTTTCGGAGGCGATCATCTCCAAGCCCGACTCTTGTCGTTCAGCTTCAGAGCGGATCATTGCTGCAATGGGTGGATCTTGTTTTTCCAAAATGCTCATTGGGTTCCTCCGCTAACATAGTGATTTGGGAGGATCAAGAAATTAGAGGAGGACTATTCTAAACCGTTTGAGAAAGAAGTGTTGTGACCAAATAATTCAGACTCACTTTTTCTTGAGCGGCTTTGAGAATGAGAGATTTGTGAAGCTGTTTTGGGAGGCGAACATTGAATTTTCCGCTGACCTTTTTGAGAACCATGGGTTCTGGAATGGGATGTTTCAGTTTGCGAGCTGCCTTAATCCATGTTGCAATGGCATCATGAGCATGATGGATGGCTTCATCCTCCGATTTTCCATGGGTCATGCACCCTTCCAGTTCTGGAACTTCGGCAATGTAGCATTTGTCCTCGTCAGACCAGATAATATTGATCATGTAACGATACATTTGTTTCATAATAACCCCCTTTTCTTTAAAGACTTTTCAATTTGTCTTAACTGATAAAATGGAACCTCCTTGGAATGGCTTGCTATGACAATATGGAGATCTGTAAAATTGCGATGTCCCCAAACATGATGGGATCCTTTTCCACCCACACAAACAAACCCAAAGCGGCTCAATAAGGTCTCCAATTCCTGTTTTTTGATCGTTTGGTTTAATAACTTCTGAATCAGTTTTTCTGTCGCAGACACATCTTATTGGTACTATATATAGTGGCTTATGTCAATCCCCCGAGGGCATACAAGGCCGTACTTTCTAATCCCTCAAAATCTCTTCAAAATAATCAAGTACGATAAAATGAACAAGTTGGAGTTTGAGACCTAACATTCTAATCAAAAAAGCGGACAAACATTCTGATCTCGGCGGGCAACTTTGGGGTATCGGCCAGCCGATAATATTAGTGGAGATCTTTATTTTATGGCACAGCCTGTCAGCACTGAAAAGACAGCTCATTACGATTATTCTACAAATGTGTGCCTGGACGAACCTGTCGTAAGTGACGCGGTAGCCCAATCTGAGCAAGATCCTACGTCGACAGACACGGCTGGCATGTCAC
>OBEQ010491022.1_pt1 | contig 16544 bp, 17 predicted proteins | sample 1670901 | NCBI WGS metagenome assembly OBEQ01 (sample SAMEA104232315, study PRJEB22302) | groundwater metagenome | biome: forest; feature: aquifer; material: groundwater | place: USA | collected 2011-08-07 | depth 5.4 m
CTCCGCTACGCTCCGTGCCCTTCCCCGTTATGCGTTTCAGATCTGAATTCTCGTCTGCCGGATATTGTCAAAATTCAATTATATTGAATAATATGCAATAACCACCGTTCCCGCGGTGTTTCCTCACAAATCCGCGAAGCGCTACACTCCCTGCATGCGTCGCCTCTCGACCGACCCCACTTGGCCTGCGGGCTACGCGGGGCAGGCAAACATGTGCATATGAAGCTCCTGAGCTCCGATCAATTACGGCAAGCTTATCTTGATTTCTTCCGGGAGCGGGGACATGCGGTGATTCCGAGCTCTTCGTTGATTCCGGAGAATGATCCGACCACCCTCTTCACGGGATCGGGCATGCAACCGATGCTTCCGTACCTGCTTGGGGAAAAACACCCGCTCGGGTCGCGCATCGCGGACAGTCAGCGCTGTTTTCGCACACAAGACATCGAGGAGGTCGGCGACAATCGGCACACCACCTTCTTCGAGATGCTCGGCAACTGGAGCCTCGGGGACTACTTCAAGAAAGAACAAATCCCCTGGATGTTTGATTTTTTGACGAAGACGCTCGGACTCGATGCAAAGCGCATCTACGTCACGGTCTTTCGCGGCAACGACGTGATTCCGCGCGACGACGAATCGATTCGTCTATGGCAGGAACAATTTCAAAGTATCGGCATAGAAGCCAAGACGCTCGATGATGCAGAAAAAAAGGGCATGCGGGATGGTCGCATTTTCACCTACGACGAAAAGAAAAACTGGTGGAGCCGCGCCGGGGAACCCGCGAAAATGCCGATCGGGGAGCCCGGCGGTCCCGACTCCGAGATGTTCTGGGATTTTGGCGCGGATCGTCGTCTGCATGAAAGATCGCCGTGGAGTGATCAACCCTGCCACGTGAACTGCGATTGCGGACGATACCTCGAAATCGGGAACAACGTCTTCATGGAGTACATCCGGACAGAGAAAGGATTCGAGAAATTGAAGCAGCAGAACGTCGATTTCGGGGGCGGACTCGAGCGGCTGGCGGCCGCGCTGAATGATAACCCGGATGTCTTCACCATCGATCTCTTCGCGGGCATTCGCTTAAGCTTGGAGGAACTTTCGGGGAAGAAATACGGCGAACGAGAGGAAGAGACGCGAGCATTTCGCATCATCATGGATCACTTGAGAGTCGCGACCTTCCTCACGGCCGACGGCGCTCCGCCGAGCAATAAAGACCAAGGCTACTTCACGCGCCGCGTCGTGCGCCGGGCGATTCGGTTCGCGGGAGTACTCGGACTCAAGGATGATTTCTGCATGCGCATTGTGAAAGCAGTCATCGAAACATACGGAAGCGCCTATCCATATCTACAAATGAAAGAAGAAGCTATTTGCTCCGCCCTCCAAGCGGAGGAAGCGCAATTCAAGCGTGCGCTCGTGAAGGGCGAAAAAGAATTGAAGGAATATCTGGCGGAACATCGCACGCTTGATGGCGCGAAGGCCTTCTCCTTCTACGAAACGTATGGTTTTCCACTGGAACTCACGAAGGAGATGGTGTTGGAGGAAGGCATCACTATTGATGATGTGGGGTTCCGCTCGGCCTTCGAGGAGCACCAGAAAAAATCGCGCGCGGGAGCGCAGATGCGCTTTGCGGGGGGACTCGCCGATCACTCGGTCGAGACGACGAAGCTCCATACGGCGACGCATCTTCTCAATGCCGCCCTCCGACGCGTGCTCGGGCCACACATTCAGCAAAAGGGCTCGAACATCACGGCGGAGCGTCTGCGGTTCGACTTCAATCATCCGGACAAGATGACACCGGAGCAGATCAAGAAAGTGGAGCGTCTCGTGAACGAAGCGATCGCGGCGGATCTTCCGGTGAGCTTCCATGTTGCAACGGTCGAGGGCGCGAAAGAGGAAGGTGCGATCGGCGTCTTCGACGAGCGGTACGGATCTGAAGTGAAGGTCTACGTCGTCGGCGACGGATCATTCAGCCTCGAAATTTGCGGAGGGCCACACGTGGCACGGACAGGGATGATCGGGAAACTCACGATTCAAAAGGAAGAGAGTAGTTCGGCCGGAATCCGCAGGATCAAAGCAATCGTGAGCGGCGGTCCTTTGGAGATTGATTTAGCCAAAGAAATAGTTTATAATGAATAAGTTATGTCACGACGTCTCGACGGACTGGAGAATCACAATGAGAATCAGCGCAGACAAGGTGCGATGCCCGGCATAAGCGGCCTTTTGCGTAATTCACTCATTGCAATTGCCACAATTATCAGTGGATGTGCAAAGGATGAAGTGCACGAGAAGGCGCAAGGAATCGAGCATGTCATAAGAGATGAAAAGAGCATCTTTCCTTCTCTTCCGAACGATCTTCAGAAGAATGTGATCTACGAACATGAACCGAAGAACGTAAAGAAACGTCTCATCGCAATTTTGCACGTACACGGCTCCGCACTGACCTTCCGCGACGACATGCTCAGGACACATATCCAGCACCAAGCAGAAGTATTTTCCGATCTCCAGAGAATGGTACAGCACTATGGATACGATCGGGTATCCTTCTTCCTAGAGGGCCTCAAAGGTCCGATCTCCCATTGGAATGATGAGACGATCAGCGCACAGGCCCAAAGCTGGAAAAAGCTTCGCACGTGGCAGGAGAGTGACAAAGCAAAGCAAGATGAACTGGTGAAGGAATTTCAGCACAGACTGAATTCCTCTGAACTGACAAGCGCAAACACCATCTGGAATGAATACGATGGTCCCTCTGCATTTACCGGATTCTGTAAGACGCTCCATCGAATGCCTGCCATCTACGGGGCTGAGCCACCAAAGAGAATCGAATGGATGCCGGATCTTTCCGACAACAAGCTGACGCTTGATGAAATCACAGATCGTCTGAAGAAAGCTCAGGAGATGATGCACGAGAACGTACGGGTGCGCAACAAACACACCGCGGCATTGATGGATCGGATGGTGCTTGAGAAGGGTATAGGCGTATTGACCATGGGTGCAGGTCACTTCGCCGCTGCACAGGAACGATATGAGCTCGCCTCGACCGCTGACGTAACGACAAGTCTGGAGAAGTTCCTCACGGCAATTCCGCGAGCTCACCTCATTGTCATTCAGCCAACCAAGGTTCCCTCACTCTTAAAACACCGCAAGAAGTCCTGATACGGAAAAGGCGGAGACGAGTACCCAGCGGGGGTTTGTCCATCCTGGTACACTCTTTCCTGTGCCTCAACGCATCGCGTTCATCGTCGGCTCATTGATGCTGATACTCCCCTTCCTCGTTCACGCGGAATCGACGACCGTGTGGGAATTTTCGCAGGCGCGGGTGCCCGGGCAGTGGACCGTCAAAGATTTGACGTCTGTGAAACCGTCGATGGAAGGGTTGCATGTCCAAACGCAACGCGAAGGTCTCGTATGGCGGGCGGTGGAGCTCCTCCACCCAATCGACGTGGTGACGGTCACACTGACATCGAGTGCACCGATCGAAGCGAATCTCTTATGGAAAGCGCGCGGTGACCCCCCCGGGCGCCTCGCGCAATTTGCGTTTGCGGTGGAACAGGCAAACGTTCCGGTCACGATCGACATCATCCCCGGGACGACGAGACAATGGAATCCGTCGACGACGGAACTCGGTTTTTCGTTCCCGAAAGGCGCCGACGTCGTGATCCATGACGTGCGGCTGCGCGGGTGGAGTGTCGGTGAAAAATTTCTCGAAGGCATCAAAAGCTTCTGGGTCTTCGATACTTTCCGTCCATACAGCATCAATTTTCTGTGGGGCCCACTTCTAGGATTCAGTCCCCCCGCCCGCGAGCAACTCTTTCAACGTCTGCCACCGCTCGCGATCTCCGCAGTGCGCATTTTCTATGCCCTTCTTCTCCTTCTTGGCATCGGAGGCATCGTCCTTGTGCTCATCACCCGTGGATCGCCGCGCGTGAAGCGGTACGCCCTCACCACGTTCGGGGGAACATTCATCGCCGTGTGGCTCCTCTTCGACGTGCGGATGGGACTCGAGATCCTCAACTATGCCCGCACCGACATGCAAACGTACGTGCGGCCGCCGATCGGTCGGAAGAAACTTCGCACCCACGGGGATTTCTATGATATCGCGCAGCAGGCGATGCCGATGCTGCGCGCAGTTCCACGGTACGCGCTCATCACAGAGAATGACTCGCCCTTTTATCAGAACCTGCGCTACATGACGTACCCGGCGCTGCCGATCGTGCCGGGAAACGATCTGAGTAACATCAGCCTTCTCCTCGTCCTCCACCGACCGGACATTGTCGTCCACGATAACCGCGTGATACTGCAAACGGGCGAGACAGTCGCGGCGGACGGACGTGTGATCGCCGATTACGGAAGCGGTTCTTTCCTCTACGGTAAGCCATAAATATGAATCTGCTTGCACTCCTCCCCGGCCTCCTGCTCCCCGCTTTCGGCGGATGGCTGGGACTACGTATCATCGAAGGACATCACCCGGTACTGCTGCGACTCGAACGCTGGACACTCGGCTGCGTGCTCGGTCTTGCGTACGCGATGTTCCTCGTCTTCTGCGCACAGATATTTTTTGCCATGCCGCTCACACGCGCAGGATTTCTCACGATCATCGGCGGCTCGCTTGTCATTCTCCTGCTACTCTTTCGGCTTCGACGTCTCCCGTGGCGGACTCCACACATCGCACTGCATGCATCGCCTCCACTCTCCAAGCGCGCACGCATCCTCTGGGGCTTTCTCCTCGGGTGGATCGTCCTTCGCGCCGTGATCGTCGGGACGGTGTTCCTGACACTCACACCGACGTATCTCGACGACGCACTCGATAACTGGAATCTTCGAGGAAAAGTTTTCTTCTTCACACAGAAGATCACACTCGTGATGCCCAATGAAGATCCCCTCATCTCTCCGCTCGACGTGAGTTCCTATCCGCCGGCGGTGCCTCTGATGAAGACATGGCTCGCGGTCCTCGCGGGCGACTGGTCCGAGCCGCTCGTCAACAGCATTCATCTCCTCTGGTACGCGGCGGCACTCGTTCTCGTTTTCTCCGGTTTGCGCAGACACGTGACACTTCCGTGGGCTCTCCTCGGGGCATATCTCCTCGGAAGTCTGCCGCTCTTTTTGATGCATGGGACGAATACCTACGCCGACGCCTTCATGGCCGTGCACCTCTTCGCGGCTTTGAGCTTCCTCTTTCATGCGCTCAGCGCCGAACACGAACATGATCGTTGGACTCTCCTGAAAATAGCCGCGCTCGCGACCGCCATCCTGCCGTTTGCAAAGAACGAAGGGCTTCTCGTCTACCTCCCACCGCTTCTGCTCCTCTTCCTCTGGAACATCTGGCGCTCGCGTCGGCGACTCCCCGTTTCCAAAACGATCCTGTGGTGGGGCATCAATCTCCTGATGGTCATCGGGCCATGGCTCCTCTTCAAGTGGAGCCGGGGCTTAAGTTTCGGGAACGGCAAACCGTTCACGAGTCTCGGGATTGGCTGGCAGGAGAACGTCCTCACGGCGATCTTCATCAACACGTTCTTCGAGGGAAATTGGCTCCTCCTTTTCCCGCTTTTCTTCGGTTTGTTTCTCTGGAAATGGCAGCGGGCGTTCACGACCTACGGTCTCCTCACCGCCTTCGTGCTCATCGTCTACATCGGCCAAGCGTGCCTCTACCTCTTTACCGGACTCGCGACCGAGGCTCTGCGCCAAACGGGCTACGCACGCGGCCTCGTCCACCTCGTTCCGATCATCGTCTTTTTGACGACGTTGCTGCTACGGGATCATTGGCACCGATCATCATGAGACTCTATACTGAACGTACATGCCTTCCTACGCCGCTTTCCTCGGTCACCAACCACGCATCTCGATCGCGGAGCTTGCGGCGACGATTTCCGATTTCACCCTCGAACGCATCGTCGACCGGAGCGTCGCACTCTTTCGTAGCAACGAGGAACTCTCGCAGGAACACTTGAATCGCTGGGGAGGAATCTTTCTCCTCGCCAGGCAAGTGAGCGAGTCTGATGTTTCCCTCGAAAACGTCCCGCAGCTCCTCACGAATGAACTCAAGACCGTCCGCGGAAAAGTGACGTTCAGTTTGCGCGCGATCGGCGTGGCGCGGCCGAAAGTGCGCGATCTCTACCGAGCATGCAAACAGGCGCTGAAAAAGCAGGGGCGTGCCAGTCGCTACGTCGGCAACGAGCGGATCCCGGCGGCGACGGCGTTGCTGCGCGATACCGGGGTCACGGACGGCTCGCACGGTGCCGAGCTCGTGCTCCTTCGCGAAGTACGCGATGATGACGAGTTCCTCTGGATCGGCCGCACCGTCGCGGCGCAAGATCCCGACGCATACACCGAGCGCGACATGAAAAAACCTGTGCGCGACACGCGCGTGGGATTACTCCCACCCAAGCTCGCCCAGGTGATGCTGAACTTCGGCGTGTGGCTCGCGGGGAAGGACAGAGGACAGAGGACAGAGGACAGAGGAAAAGGAAGAAGTCCGACGTCCGAAGTCCGACGTCCGAAGTCCTTGGTCGTCCTCGATCCCTTCTGCGGTACTGGCGTCATTCCCATGGAGGCACTGCTGCGGGGACTCCCCGTCCTCGCCTCCGATCTGTCGCTCAAGGCCGTGAACGGTTGCGAGAAGAACCTCGAGTGGATGCGGAAAAAATACGACATCAAAAAGTCCATCCTCCCGAGCGCGGTTTTCAAGCACAACGCGCTCCAGCCGTTCGACTTCTCGGAACTTCGTGATCCGATTCTTCGAGAAGGTCCGAACGTCATCGTCACCGAATCCCACCTCGGCCCCGCACTCACGGGACGACCGAACGCGAAGGAGGCAGCGAAACTCCGAACCGAAAATGAAGCGCTCCAGATCGCATTTTTGAAAAACGTCGCCGCTCTGCTCCCGGGGATCCCGATCGTCATCACGTGGCCCGTGTGGTACCTCAAGACCGGACCGCTCTTCCTCGAGAAAGCATGGAAAGCGATTGCGGACCTCGGCTTTAACCCCATGCTCCCCCCGCACACCGAGCCGGACATTCCGAACCACTTCTCGCTCCTCTACCGTCGACCGGATCAGATTGTGGGGAGAGAAATCATTTTATTGAAACCGAGAAAATAAATCGCATCAACGACTTCACTGAAATTTTCGCATCTGTCACTCGTTTCTCCCACGAAGGAACCGTACACTTTTCTCCTCGTGAAGCCTGTTACACAGACGCTCACACCTCTGCGCGTCTTCATTGTCGCATTCTGCCTGTGGCACATGGCCGCGGTGGGACTCTATGCCTTGCCCACGGAGGCGCGCGATCCGATGACCATGTGGGCGAAACAAACCCTGCAACCGATCGTCCAACCCTACATCCTCCTCACGAGTCAGTGGCAGCAGTGGAATCTGTTCTCCCCCGATCCGCTTCAGCGCGTCGTCACGTACGGGATCGATCTGGACCGAGACGGACGGTGGGAACGGATTCGATCCTTCACGCCAGGAATGGAGTCGACCTTCCGCCACGCCGCGCAATTCAAACTCTTCGGACGACTGCTCGAGGGAAACGCAAACACCCTTCCGCTCGTTGATCGCTTCCTCCAACTGCAGTGCGTCGAATATCATCTCGCCGCCGGATCGCGCATTCGTCTGGTGTACCACTGGTACATCCTTCCCCATCCGCCGCGGGCACTCTCCATCGCCGAGTGGTCGCAGCTGCACCCGCAACCCATGACCTTCATCGGTTCCGAAATTCTTTGCGGGTGGCCCTCCGGCACTGGCATCTACCGCGCTTTCTCCTCATGAATATGTTCGATCGCTTCCTCGCCTTCTTCTTCGCAGAGCGTGACGCTCGCGGCTTCGGGCTGATGCGCATCGCCTGGGCAGCGATTGCGTTCCTGTATCTTCTCATGCAGTGGTCGGACGTGACTGCGTACTATAGCGATGCCGGATACCTCCCCTGGCACCTGGAATCGCTGTTCCTCCGCACATCCTTACGCTTCAGCATTCTCGACGTGATCGGCAATCCCACCGCGGTCTTCGCGCTGTATCTTCTCCTCCTGATTCTCTTGCTCGCGGTGATGCTTGGATGGAAAGCGCGGTGGACGCTGATTGCGAGCGTCCTGCTCCTTTTCTCGTTCCATGAACGCAATCCTCTCCCGCTCGCGGGCGGCGAAACGGTCCTGCGCACGCTTGGTTTTCTCCTCATGATCAGTCCGGGCATTCACGCACTCTCGCTCGATCGCTTCGAAGAGCAGTGGCGTCACTGGAAAATACACCGCGAGCTCCTGCCACCCGTGCGGATACCGAGTTGGCCGTACCGACTCCTCCTCTGGCAATTCATTGTTCTCTACGCCACATCCCTCTGGTTTAAGTCGCTCGGGACGATGTGGATCAGTGGCACCGCGGTCGCCACTGTTCTCCATCATCCGATTTTCTCGGAGTTGCCCCCGTGGCTCGCGGATCTCGCGGCACCCTTCAGTCCCCTCCTTGGATACGTTGTGATGCTATGGCACGCATCATGGCTCCTGCTCGTCATTCCGCATCGCATCCTTCGTGACATCACCGGACTCGATGCGCACCGTCTGAAGCGCTGGATCCTCCTCGGCGGTGTGCTCTTCCACGGCTCGATTCTCCTCATGATCCGCGCGGGGTCGTTCAGCCTCGCGATCTTCACAGGCTACCTCGGCCTCCTCGACGAGCACGACCTCGCCGCCCTCAAGCGTGTCTTCAACCACAGCATCGGGAACCGCAAAATCTCCGTCCTGTACGACGGCCGCTGCGGACTGTGCCTGCGCACCGCCTTCGTCCTCGAGCTCCTCGACGGTCTGCGCCGCTTACAATTCATCAACTTCTGGAATCGGCACGCGAAGAACGTGGTGGCCCGACACTTGAGCGAAGCGCAACTCAATCGCGCGATGCACATCAAAATCCGCGGTCGCTTCGTGAAGGGGTTCGATGCGATCCGAGAACTCGCCTGGCACCTCCCGATGACGATGCTCCTCGCCCCCTTCCTTCATTTCCCCGGCATCACCTCGATCGGCAACAATATCTACAATCGCATCGCCGAAAACCGCAAGAAATGCAATCACAAAAGGTGCAGGATTGAGGTGCAATGACTGGCATTCAGAAGCCCGCTGATTTAGAGTGGACGCATGCGACGGATGACGGGTTTCTTTCTGGCGCTCGCTCTTCATGCTGCCACGCTCGGGAGCGCGGTTGCTGCGACGAAGATTCTTCCCTTGAGCGATCTCGTCCCCGGTGCTGGGTATGTATCGGCGGTGGAGGCGCTCGTTCAAGCACGTGTCGTGACAGGGTATCGCGATGAAGATGGGAAATACACAGGCCTCTTTCGACCGAATGATAAAGCGACGATCGCGGAAGTCTTGAAGTGGAGCCTGCTCGCCGCAAGGCAACCTTTCCCTCCCGCGAGAGTGCCGAACAACGTCTCCGCACAGGGAACGTGGGCATCCGGATACGTGAGCGCTGCGGAGCTCAGGCACTTCATGGTCTTCAAAGATAATCTTCTGAATGTCCATCGGGCTGCGACGCGCGCTGAAGTCGTGCAAACGATCGCCGATGCCTTTCGCCTCTCTCCTCAGAAGATCAGCACAAACCGAGATGCGAGCACGATGAGTCGCATGGAAGTTGCCGTTCTGCTCGCCCGCCTCCTCCCCTTCGCTCCTTCTTCCGCCGTCAATGCTTCCCCGTCTTCGTCATCTTCTTCCTCTGCACCATCTGCTCCCGCACCCTCGACTCCCGTTCCCGTCCTGCCCACCACCCATCGTCTGGCCACCACAAGCGCGAACCTTAGAACAGGCCCGAGCACGAAATACCATATCATCCGCGTGTTGCATCAAAATGAACCACTGACACTCCTCTTGGAGCCGAATGAACTCTGGGGCGAGGTGGAGCTCAGCGACGGCACGAAAGGATTCCTCACGCTCTCCGCGATCGCACGCACGCAACTGGAGAGCACCCCCACCACAGGCGCAGTCACCGGTGTCGTCATCGATCGTCCCATCAACGTGCGCACCAGAGCCGACGCCACTTCCATAGCCATCGACAGTCTCCCCGTCGGAACCTCTCTTACAATCCTCGACCAATCCAATCCCAATTGGCTCCGCGTCCGCTTGCAGGATGAGAGGGAAGGATTCGTGGCTGCGAAGTATGTGAAGATCGGGAATTGATTCCTCATGTCTTTTGAAGCTCAGAGAAGGCACGTCATCACTCCAGTGGTTATTGAATCATTCTTGGAGAAATATGAAGTGCCGAACGACAAAAAAGGGATGATGCGAGCAATTATTGATTTCTATATTAAGCATATTGATCATCCGAAAATATTTGCCAAAGAAGCACGCGATTACACCGTTCGCGAACATATCGATCCCATAGCTGCACGAGCTGCCCTCATGATCTTCGCGCAAATTCGCGATGACATCGTTGACCTTCTGAAAAGAAAAGCGGATGAAAATTAGTAAGGCAGTTATGCTTTTTGCTCGTAAGCGCGCTTGAGAGCCGCGATGTCGATTTTTTTCATCTGGAGCATCGCGTGCATGACTCTCTTTGATTTTTCGGGATCTTTGTCCGCGAGCATCTTGCCGAGGGCTGAGGGGACGATCTTCCATGACACTCCGTATTTGTCTTGGAGCCAGGGCAATGTCCCCAACGGAACTAAAAACTGATGCCGATAGGCTAAAAGCTGAATTGAAGGAGGTTGATGGATTGCTCAATGCCCAATCGGAGTCAGTTGAGGAAATGCTGGACTTCCTGTTGAACTTTTCCGAACTCCTAAAAAACGCGTCTCTCCTGTACAAGTTCGGCACCGAGGCTGAGAAGCGTCAGATAGTCCACACCGTGTTTTCCGAACTTACCTTTACTAACAAGATGTTGGCTTCATATAAAGCAAAGCCTGAGTTTGATGTTTTTCTGAAACGGCCTATAAGTGCCTTAAAAGGCACCAAATCAGATAATGGCTCCCCGGGTTGGACTCGAACCAACAACCCTGTGGTTAACAGCCACATGCTCTACCATTGAGCTACCGGGGAATGAAGAGGACTTGAATGAAAGAACAGAAAGGGAATGCAACCATTGCTTGCCCCTCGGCTTGTCCACCATAGCCTTGGCGACGGTGGGAGCTCCGCAGAGCGTAGTGGGGAGCTACCGGGGAATGAATGAGAAGGCAAACGCTGAGAAAGATCAGGAGGAACAGCGGTGGATCCTTCGCCCCTCACAGAGTCGGGGCTCTGTACGGCAAGCCGGGGAACGAGAAGTGGGATCTAGGGTAAGTTTAGAAGCTTCTTTCTGTCTATGGATAGGGCGAAACAGGGTACTGTTTCATACTTTTCTTTGTTGTGTGGGCTTTTTTGACCGCTCTCGACAGTCGCGAAACAATCTGATATTGAATCATCGGATCTTTTGTATCAAACCGTCGCAGTTCCGTGCCCTTTCACCGAGGATACGAAGCTGCTTCGGCAGTATGTGTCAGTCACACTGAACGATTCCTTACTTTTTTTGGAGGACTTTCCATGGGTGCTGCTATTGGTGGAGCCGTCGCGGGGGCCGCTGCCGCATCGGGCGGTCAATTGCTTGCGATCGCCAATCTGCCGAATCTCTGCATGCTCCGCATTCCCTACAAATGGAACAGGAGCGCGAAGATTCCACGAGAGTACGATTCCCTGCCCTGGCGGTCGCGACCGCCAGGGCAATTGACGTGCAGGATGGAAAATCTTATACATACAGTGATGCCGCAGACGATGGAACTTCGGCCGGGAACATGCGACCTGGATTTCGCGAATGTTCTTGCGCTGCATCAGGAAGTATCTCTTGTGCGTCTGACCAAGAGTAATGAGAGGAAGTCTATCAAGGGCATCTTAGATCGACCCATGGTGCTCGGTGAAAAAATAAGCATCCACGGGCAAAAGCGCACACCGTTCATGGAAGGGATCAAGGAGACAAAAAGAATGGGCAGACTGCTGCTACAATCCAGACGATCTACCTACGAATTATTCGTTCCCGGAAACGAGAGTCTGAGGCTATCGCTACGCTACCTTCGCCAGGGAATGCTCAATTACCATGAAAAAATACCGGACGGTTTCATGGATGGCGGACGAACGACCAAGTACATCTATGATGTTGAGTCAGGGCAGATGAAGCTTATTTCTAAACGTGAAGTCATGATCGTCGATGCGCGGATCGATGCTCAGCTTCAGGAATTCACAGGTCTCATCGCGGAGGTATTTGCGAGACAAAAAATCCCCGCAGATGACGTGCAAGAACGCGCCATTCTGCTCTCACTCCTGGTGAACGAATACTACGGAGGACAGGAAGAATCGACGATATGGAGATGTGATGATGCGATTCGATCATATCAAAAAGATCACCCATCCTCTCCGGTCCCGATCGGCGCGATCAAGCCCGGTCACTGTCGGTATCGCGCGACGATGTACAAGTACCAAGCGGATCGTCTGTCGATTCCGTGCCGAGTGGTCCGTGGACAATACGTTTTCGGCGGCCATGCGTGGAATGTTGTGAAGATGGATGGTAAGGATCATTTGATCGATTCCATGACATGTCCGGATCGTATGTTTCCCCGCCATCAAACAGTGGGATACCACCGCAGCGGCGCGAGCGGAGAGGCAGGAGGCATCGGCGGTGAAAGCGTTGCGGATGGGGAGTGAGAAGCGCAAAACGAATCCGCATTCTACCAGTTCTCTACTCGAGAAACAGCATGCCGTACATCAATCCCATGCCCGCAAGCATCGCGATCAGTTGAAGAATGCCCTGGTGCACGCGCGTGTGCTTATGGAGTTCGGGGATCAGGTCGGAGCCCGCGATGTAGAGGAGGTTCCCCGCGGCGAAGGGCAGAATGAAAGACGTGAGCCCTGCGAAGGAGCGATTCGTGAGGAGGACGAGAATCGTTCCGAGGACAGCGGTGCTCGCGGAGAGGAGGTTGAGGAGGAGCGCGCGCTTTCTTCCGAAGCCGCTGTGGAGAAGAATCGCAAAATTGCCGATCTCGTGGGGGATTTCGTGGAAGACGACCGCGAGAGTCGTCGCGATGCCGATCGGAGTGCTCGCGAGGAATCCCGCTGCGATGACAATGCCGTCGATGAAGTTGTGCATGCCTTCGCCGATGACGCTGATGATGCCGACGGGATGGTAATGCTCATGGTCTTCCCCGGGCAACGTATGACAGTGTCGCCAGTGGACGACCTTCTCGATAACGAAGGAAAAGACGATGCCGAGCAGGATGACGAGCATCGCCTGCGGGAAGCGTTCATGGTCCTCCGCGAGATCTGGGAGAATGTGGATGAAGACGTCCCCGAAGAGCGCCCCGGTTGAAAAACTCACGAAGTAAAGCAGGCTGCTGCGGATGAGCTTTTCATCGATGAGGAAGAACAGAATGCCCAGGAGCGAGAGCAGACTCACGCCGATGACACTGAGGAGCGGCAGGATGATCATGAGAGCGCAACGATCCCATCGAGCATAGCACAGCGAGCGTGTGTGCATCATCCGTATTTTCGCATCCTGCAATACCCTACAAGCACAATTGCTGCGACGACGAACCACACGAGGAACGCGATGTACATGAGGTGCGGTGGGGATGACATGAGTTCGGAAGCCGCACTTGCAGGTTCACTGAGGAGGTGTAGCGCGAGAAAACTTGCGAGCGTGCACTGCAGAGCCCACACACGCTTGTTCCAATGGTACACCGTTTCGCCAGCGAGATACGGGAGCGGCAAGGACTCAAAGAAACAGGTTTCGATGAGGATGAGGATGAGGAGACGCAGAAGATCGCCGATCACATCCGCTGTTTCCACGAAGGGCAAGAGAAGCCACGCGATCAATGCCACCGTCAGCATCCCAAGAAGCCCCGCCCACTCAAACGGTCCGGCACGTTCTTCAAAGGAAGAGGATGCGATGAAGACAGCCGCGGGGACGCCGATCAGGTACCCGGGTTCGATCTCGAACGTGCGCGTGATCCAGACGCTTGCGCTCGCCAGGAGAAGGCCGAGCACATTCGCCTCGAGCCACGGATGCCATTTTCGAGCGCGCGCTATTGCAAAGCGCATGCCATCACGCGCGTAGGCGGCGGCAATCGTGGTCACAATCACGACGATCGCAATCCCAGGTTGCGACACGGGAAGAAGAGAAAAATCGGCATTGATGTAGGCACCGATGATGACATAAAAAAGAAGACACACTGCCAGGATTCCCCGCGAGCGCTTCCACGTATGATCATGCGGCTGGTGGGTGGCATTCGCCGGCAGAAACCATCGCTCGAAGAGGTGCGCCTCCTCCGCGAGCGCATTATTGAGGACGGCGTTCGTCGCTCCGGCGACGACGAAGAAAATCAATCCGTAAAACGGCACGAGAAGCATCGGCGATGTCCGTGTCCGGAAAAATTCCTGCGCGGATGCATGCGGAACCAAAAAGTCGATGGTCGTCATGACGACGAGAAACACCGCAGCACTCAGTGGCAACCGTCGAACGAAGCTCTGCACATTCTTTGGTGCGGTGCGAAGCGTGATCGTGATCGTCTTGCGGATGCGGTCCACAGCGAAGGTGAGAAGAACCGCAAGGAGAAGATTCACGAGAATCACGGTCGGATGGAGCGAAACGGTCCGCGGCGTCGATATGTGCTGCTCTTCAATCAGGGGAACGGAATAGCCGAAGTTCTGACGGGCAAAAAGGGAATGGTGATGCTCCTCGAGAGTGAGGAATTCGAAGGGGGGCGGAGAAGAAGAAGCCGAAAAAACCGAAGAATGAGAGGAATACGTATCAAGGGGTGAGGTGCCGAGGATGATGGGAATGCTTGAAGTGTATGTTGTCGGAGCTTCTGATGATGCGGAAGAAAATAGGGAGCTGCTCGATGTTTTTGAAGAAATCGCTGACGACGACTGAGTGCTCGACAGAGTGCTTCGTGGTGCAGTCGATGATGACGCTTCATTCGACCCTGTTCCTCCGCCGCCCGCATCCACCGGCGGCACGATGGAATCACTCGAGATGGACGATGCTTGGGCGGGATTCTGCGACACAGTGCCACCCGCTTGCGCCGCTGCGTCCGCGGGAACCTGTGTCTCCCGTGATGATTCCTGTCCCGAAACCGCTCCGGGCTCTGCGACCACGGCCGACGCTGGCTGCGCCTTCATCGGCACCGTCCCATCCTGCGCCTGCGCGGTAGCGATGAACATCACCAATATCAAACCCAAGACATATCCAGACCTGAACCATCGATGAGTCATAGCAATAGCATACCACGACCACGCGCACGCAATTTTATGGTGGTAAAGGCCACCCATTGGTGGTCTTGGCCACTCATTTTTAAGATTCTACCGTGAGGCACGCAATCGCAGGATTGCTTGTTCATTCGCCCTTCGACATAACTCAGGGTGAATGTGTTCATTCACATCACGGGTGGCGCATGGTGCGTCCGCAGATTTTTCGCCCGAAGGAGAGAGAACATGGTCAGATTTGCATGGATGGATTGGATCGACGTTGCGGCGATCGGGGAACACGCGTTCATGGTGCTCGGATGGCTCGTGTCACTCGTCGTGACCTTGGTCATTCTGCCGTACCTCGGACGCTTGATCCGGCTCCACCGGGAGCAGGCGCTCATGATCAAGAAAAAATTGTTCGAGCACACGGGGGTCGTCATCTACGGGGTGTTCGACAAGAAGTTGCAATCGGACTACCTCGGAGGATTCTTGACGACGCTCTTCGGGGAGAGACTCTTCGACCTCATCGTTCACTGGAACGACGAGCCGTCGCCGAGCGTCATTATCCCCCGGAGCGACTGCGAGGCCGACCACATGAAGGAAATCCTCGCGGCGCACGCCTCGCCGTACATCCTCCAGAGCAGCATGATCGAATGCTACTTCAAGGACGTGGAGGTCTACGGGACGCCGAGTTACCGCTTCACGAAGCTGGTTGTCGGCCTCGCGCGACCGGACGCGCACAAGCTCGTGTGTCACGATTACCCTCGGGTGATCGCGATCGAGCAGAGCATGCTGAAGAAACTCATGGAGGACAAAGACATTCAGCCGCAATGGGATACCCAGGACGGGTATACCTGGCTCGAGACTGTCCGGGAGCTCGGGCAGAAGTACTTCAGCGGCGAGCGCCACGGCATCGCGGTGCTCGAAGTACCGCTCAACCGCTGATCGCCGCCCACGGATGTGATGTTGCCCCGCACCCTTCATCGGAAGGGTGCGGGGGTTTTTGTCATATCGATGGCCCTGTGCTACCATGGCGGATAACATTTCATTCCTTCCCCACCTTCTATGCCCGTCGTTCCGATCAATTACATCGCTATCCTCGCGTCGACCGTCGCGAGCATGGTGATCGGCTTCCTCTGGTTCGGACCGCTCTTTGGAAAAACGTGGATGAAACTCATGGGATTGAAGCAATCCGATATGGCAGCGGCGAAAGCGAAGGGCATGGGGAAAACGTACCTGCTCGCTGCGCTCGGATCCCTCGTCATGAGCTTGGTCCTCGCCCACTCGCTGGTCTTCGCGAGCACGTACCTCCAGGTCAGCGGTGTGCAAGCGGGCCTCCAGGCCGGTTTCTGGAATTGGCTTGGATTCATTGC
>OBEQ011033028.1_pt1 | contig 16543 bp, 18 predicted proteins | sample 1670901 | NCBI WGS metagenome assembly OBEQ01 (sample SAMEA104232315, study PRJEB22302) | groundwater metagenome | biome: forest; feature: aquifer; material: groundwater | place: USA | collected 2011-08-07 | depth 5.4 m
AACAAAAGTCAAATGAATGACTTGTATTGCTTATCCCCGTTATTCACGCAATCCACAGCGAGGCAGCAGCAACACCATAAAGATATTTGATGAAAAATCATACTTGAAGACCATGCGGCCATCAAGTTAGGATTCGTCTTGCAGTCTCGGAACGCTCCTCCCTGCCTCAGGGCAGCCTACGGAGGGGGTGGCCAAAACTCCGGCCTGGGCACCTTGGCCGCAACGGCAGAGACAACGACCTCCCTCTGCTCCGCATTATTGCTATCCTGCTTTCCGGTCTTGCCGCGAGACGATTTGAGGTGGACGACAGCCACGTGCAGGCGTAGGTGGGGAACATCCACCCAAAGGAACCCGCGGTCCGTAGGCACCGGCTTCACCCCCTGTGCCGGATTTAGGGGCACTTCTTTGACCAGAGTGCTCCCGTCTGGCGTCGGGTCGAACTCGACGGGATTAGCCAAGGGGAAGCGGCTGATGACCGCGACCTCGAAGGAAGCATGCTGGTGCCCGTCCTCCGAGAAATCCGTGCAAACAACGTGGTACCCATCGAGCCTCATCAGGCCCCTGATTGCCTCGGCCGCCCCGCAGCTCCCAATCTCCTGTAGCAACAATACATCGGGCAAGAGCCAATTCGCCGCCTTTTCAAGCTCGTTGGCACGCGCTCGCGCATCTTCTTCTGAGAAAATCTCGCGAACATTCCAACTTGCGATCCGAACATTCTCGGCAGCCGCTTCAAAACCCCAGGCGATTACTATTGCAAAAGCAAATAGCGCTCGCTTCCAGTTTAGCATGTTCCCTCCCTATGTGTCAGATCGGTCAACGTAACAGATGGAGGATATACAACTTATCGGTCGGAAAAATGGCTTTTCGAAACAAAGCGGGGCGGACCCGCAAGTTGGGACGGGATGGCAGCTCTTCGCTTCGCGCCGTCGCTCGATGGTATCGTCAACGGCGACGCGCTGTGGTTGGAGGCCGCAATCGAGGCGATACAAGACTGTCATTGGCGACGCCCTGCGCTCCCAGACCGATAAGGCTCAGGCCACCGAGGTCGCCATCGCCGTCCACGTCCTCAACCGAATGCTCGATTTTGGACGCCCGGAATCCGGCCGGGTCCGGTAACAAGGCAACTCAGAACTGGCTATGCTCAACCCAGGGCACATCCATGCAACACGCTGCCACGCGCAGCCGCTCGACCTCGGCGGGTAGAGCCGCCGCGCAGGCGGCGCGGTAGGCTGACGCTGCCGGTGTTGGGGACGAAAGTGCGGCATTATGTAGCAGCCGCCACCGCCGATCCCTGCCGTCCCGCACCCCCGACGGCTATCCTGCCGCCCGATAGAGCAGGAAGGATCGTCGGGCATGACCACGCCGCATGTCGTCAGCGCCTTGCAGGAAAAGCGGGCGGAGGTGTCTGGAGTGATCGCCGATTTGGAGCGGCGGATTGCCCAGCACCGGGCCGATCTGGTTCACGTTGATGCCGTGCTGCGGCTCTATGTGCCGGAGCTGGCCCCCGAGACCATCCCGCCCAAGGCGGTGCGGCGGCGCAATGGGTGGTTCAAGCCGGGCGAACTGTCACGCCTGGTGCTGGACGTGCTGCGGATCGCGCCGGCCGCCATGGCAGGCAAGGACATCGCCGCCGCGGTGATGGCGCGGCGCGGCCTTGACCCGGCCGACGAACGCACGGCCCACCTGGTCCGCAAGCTGGTCAACAATACCGTCACGCGGCAGGCCTGGTGGAGAAGGTGGTCGACGGCCAGTCGGTGACATGGCAGGTGCGGCGCTGATCATGCTGCGGCACGGCTGCGCTGCCAGTAGCCGCAGAAGTCCACCGACGGCCTGTTCCTGGTGACCAGCGACACTACGCGCGATAGCTGTTCGCCGTTGCTGGTGCGGCGATGGTCCTCGCGGAAGGCGGCTTCCTGGGCATAGCGGTGCAGGTAAGGGCCTGAGATGTGGTGATAATGCCCGATCTCGGCGCGGCGGATCCGGGAAAAGAAGCTCTCTGCCTGATTGGTGCAGGCGCCATCGATCTCGGCCGTCCTGCCGTCACCACCGACCATCGTCCCCTTGATCTCCGCCGCCATCGCCTCGCGGATCTTGTGCGCCAGCACGAAGGCGGTCTTGTACTGGACGCCCAGGTCACGGGACAGCGTCAGCGCGCTCTTGCCCTTCACCTCGTTGAGGAAGATCAGGATCGCCGCCAGGTACATCACCAGCGGCAGCTTGTGGAACGCGAACAGCGTGCCGGAGATCAACGAGAAATCGCCACGGCACGCCTTGCAGCGCCAGCGTGGCCCGGCCGGCGGCAGTCATACACCGCCCCGCAGTCGCAGCGCGGGCACGCCGGTCGGCCTTCCGTCTCCGGCCAGCGGATCTTGGCGAACAGAGTCTCGGCCTCCGTCTCCGACAGCCGCAGCACCTGGGCCAGGCTCAGGATGCGGGCGGCGGCAGAGAGCAGGAAGTGCTGGCCTTTGACCGGGTGAACCATGGCGATCTCCGACAGAACGACCGCCAGAGTCTACCCGGCGCCGACTCGGCCGGGAACCATAAAGTTCATGCTTTGTCCCGATTTTTCGCAGACGCATCCTCCCAGCGCTTCGCTGGTGGCGGATGCTACATAATGCCGGAAAACCCGTCCCCGCCACCCCAAAAGCGATCAAAAGGCCCAGGAAGCCTTCAAAAAAGGGGGCTCCGCGCCAAGCTGATGGAGACAACCGCTCTCCATCCTGGCAAACGCATTGAGATCTGGTTTCAGGATGAGGCTCGGTTCGGCCAGCAGGGCCGCGTCACCCGCCGCTGGTGGATCCGAGGGCAACGCCCCATAGGCGCTAGGATAAGGATTTTGGTGTGCGTGCGATCTGTTGTTTTCGTTTCCTGGGGGGTTCTGCCAATAGGCGGTGGAGCCGTTTGGGCGCGCTGAGAGGCTGTCCGGAAAAAGCTTGAATCGTTGGAATCGCTTGTGATTCCCTATCCAGGCGGCAAGGAGGAACTTGGTTGTGTGGACTGATGAGAATCGCAAGCTATACGACAGAAAAGGGATGCGATACCCGAGCGACATGACAGATGCGGAATGGCTGCTCGTTGAGCCGCTGATCCCACCGTCGAAGCGCCCCGGACGAAAGCGCACGGTGAACCTCCGGGAGGTGGTCAACGCGATCTTCTACGTGCTGTCATCCGGGTGCCAGTGGCGCATGCTGCCGAAGGATTTTCCGCCTCGGAGCACCGTTCACGAATATCTGATGCTGTGGGAATGGGACGGCACGCTCGATCGCATTCACCATGCTCTCTATGTCCAGGTGAGGGAACTCGCGGGAAAAGAGGCAAGCCCCACTGCCGCAATCATCGACAGCCAGAGCGTCAAGGCTGCGGGAAAAGGTGGGGCTAACATTGATCCGACGGGATATGACGCGGGGAAAAAGGTCAAGGGCATCAAGAGACATATCACAGTTGACACACTCGGCATGATCTTGGTCGGGCAAATTCATCCCGCCAATGTTCAAGACAGGGACGGAGCACTACAACTTCTTAAGGAAGGCCGTTCCATGTTTCCGTTCGTTGAGAAAATATTTGCCGATGGGGCTTATCAGGGGCAGGCAACCGCCGCTGCCGTGGCCGCTCTCGGGGAATGGGAATTGGAGATCGTCAAGCGATCCGACATTGCCAAGGGCTTCGTCGTCCTGCCCAAACGCTGGATCGTCGAACGCACCTTCGGATGGCTTGGCCGGTGTCGGCGTCTCTCCAAGCACTTCGAAAACCTGGCGCGAATGGCGTTGGCCTTCCTCCGCCTCGCGATGATCAGGCTCATGATGCGGCGCATTGCCCGTGCAGCCGCGTAGCAAGGATCATACCGGACAGACTCTGAGGAATTCATCCAGCATAGGTCCGGCGAACAAGAGAACGATCACCATCAGGTGAATGGTTTTCTGTACCCGCCATAAGGACGGAGCGTATCCACGCTCAAGCAGGTCCACAGGGGGAAGAGGCCAGGAAGTCCTGGCTGAGGTCGTCGATAAGAACCGCTAAAATGAGATGTGCGTACAGCCAGCTCCTCGCTCCTTGAGGAGTGTGACACGGTAAACGATCAATGTGCAGGATGCTTTTCAGCCGTTTGAAAGCGAGTTCGATTTGCCAGCGGAGGCGATACATCGCCAGCACCTCTTCGGCTGGATAGGTGTCGGTCGGCAGCGAGGTTGCGAGCATCACATATTCCGCGGCGATCAGGCTGCGCTCGTCCAATGTCTTCTGTCTGCGGCTCGCCGCTTGGCGCAGCCGCTTGCGCTCTGCTTCGGTGGCTTCCGGCGGTTTGCGGGCGACGATCACACGGGTTGGCATCGTCGGTTGTTTCGTGCCGTCGTCGATCAGCACGATGGTATCGCTGGCGATCGCCCCGTGCGGCAGCGCTTTCAGGTGTCCAATGAGGTCGAAGGGCTGGTTGTCGGCGTTGAGCAAGCGCAAGGATGACCAGCGCAAACGAACAACGTAGTCGGCCCTGTCGCCCTCAATGACGCTCGTGACGAAACGGCGCAAGGCCTTGGCGTGGCCGTAACCGCGGTCGGCGAGACGAATCTCGCCGGACACCGCGGCACCACGATCCAGCGTTTCCCCGCCATGCTGATCGGTCAATTCCAGATGGCTGAAACCACCGCGACCCAGATCATATACGGCATGCAGACGCCAGTCTGTTCCAGTGCTGCCGGGCTTGCTGATGCACGAGCCGTCGGCGATCCGCACGCAACGTCCCGGCCAGCGACCACCCGGCCCTTGTGTCTTGTCGGCCAAGAGTCTCGTCAGAATCACTTTCAGGAATTCTTCGGCCCCGTGCAGCCGGTCGTTGAGTGACGGGTCCGTCAAAGTCGCGACACCCATCAAAGCGGCCCAACTCGCCGTTTCGCGCAACGACAAGCCGCCAGGTCCGCGCATCAGCGCCAAGCGTAATAAAGCCGAGGCATTGGGGACGCCGCGCCGACGAACCAGTGCGCCCGTCTCCAGAGCTACGGCATCAAGGTTCAGGTCACTGGGAAGGGCTCCAACAAGAGCTTCCCATCCGTCGGAAAGGAGAGATGCGGTCTGCATCTCTCCGATGAATCATATATCGATTCCGCCCGTCAACCCCTTATCCTAGCGCCTATGGGGCAACGCCCCCTCGGACAATGTGACCGGCGCTTCACCTCCACTTATCTTTATGCCGCAGTTTGCCCGGCGACCGGGGCCTCCTTCGCCCTGGTCATGCCGTCGGTCAATACCGCGGCGATGAGCCGCTTCCTCGAAGACTTTTCCGCAACCTTGCCCCCCGACGTCCATGCCCTGCTCACCTTGGATCAAGCCGGATGGCATGGCGCCAACGACCTCGTCGTTCCAAGCAACATCACCCTGGTTCCCTTGCCGCCCTATAGTCCAGAGCTCAACCCCGTCGAGCGCGTATGGCTCTATCTGCGGCAACGCTTCCTATCCCACCGCCTGCTCGCCGACTACCGCGCCATCGTCGAGGCTTGCTGCGAGGCCTGGAATGCCATGGCCGATGACATCGCCGCCATGCGCTCTCTGGCAGGGTATCCCTGGATATTATGTGTCAATGATTAGGCTCGCTGGTATTATACCGACGAGACTAAAGGCTCATCCATGCCCTCGCCGGGCGCGCTCCGCGCTTGGCCGCGGCCTCAATGGCCGCTTGATACCGGCGCACCGGTTCGAACATGTGTCAAACATTACGCTCGCCGGTATTATCCCCCTGTCCGAATTTCCCCGGCCGGCTCTGGCATTCGGTCGCGCACCGACAGGATCGGCGTGTCGATGGGCCAGAAGATGCGATAACGCGGGTCATTCCATAAAACCGTGAACTGGCCGGCACGGTCGTAATGGCTGGTCTGCTTGTAATGGAAGATGGCGACGTCGCTCATCACCAGATGGCCATTGCCGTGTTTTGGCGGAATCAGCACCTGCAGTCGGTTGGTATCCGACAGGGTAAAGCTGGTCCAGTTGCCGCAGGTCGGCGAGTCCTCGTCCTGGTCGAGTACTACCAGATAAAACTTGCCGAACAGACAGGATACCAGCTTCCAGGTCTGGCCGTCGCCATGAATGCCGCGCAGCACATGGCGGGTCGACGTGGAAATGTCGTCTTGCAGGAAATCCTGGTCGATGCCTGCCGCACGGTAGATATCGCGGTTATAGGTTTCCACATACGAGCCGCGGAAGTCCTCGAACACGGTCGGCGGGGTGATCAGCTTGACCTTGGCGAGCGGCGTGTCCCGTACTTGCAGCGTGGTCATGGGCGTCACGCTTCCGTCCAGTAGTTCTTGCGAGACAGGTATTCGGTCTGGTTGGCCATGAACCAGGCCCAGGTTTTTTCCAGGCCCTCACGCAGGCTGGTGGCGGGCTCGAAGCCGATCCACTCGCGCGCGCGGCTCATGTCCATGACGCGGCGAGGATAGCCGGCGGGTTTACTGGTGTCGAACTGGTAATTGAAGGGCAGGAACGAATGCAGCGTCTCCACCAGATCGCGGATGGTGTGGCCTCGGCCGCTGCCCAGATTGACGAAGGAGCCGCGGGTGCCGTGGTGGAGGGCCAGGATGATGCCCTCGGCGGCATCGGTGCTGTACAGGAAATCCCGCACCGCCGAACCGTCACCCCAGATCATCACCGGATCTTCCTTGCGGGCGATCCGCATCATCAGGGTGGGGATGACCATGGCGTTGTCGGGGTCGAAATTGTCACCCGGGCCGTAGACATTGCAGGGCCGCACCACCGCGAAGCGATCGGTTCCGTACTGCTCGAAATAGGCATGGCACTGCATCTCGGCCATCCGCTTGGCCCAACCGGGAAACATGTCCATCGGCTGGCTGAGAAGATCGTATTCGTCCTCGCGGAACACTTCGCGACTGGGATAGGTGCCGATGGTGCTGGTATAGACCACCTTCTGCGCACCGTTGATCCGCGCCGCTTCCAGCATGTTGGTGTTCATCATCAGGAAAGGCACGAAGGTGCTGGCCGGTTTGGCCTTGGTCACCTCGACCGATCCCTTGATCCCCGCCACATGGCAGACGAAGTCCATGTCGCGGCTGATCTCGCGGCAGAAGGAAAAGTCCCTCAGGTCGCCATAAACATGCTCGGCGCGGTCATCCACCGTCAGCCTGTCGAGGGAGACGACCCGCACCTGGGCCCCGGCATCGCACAGAAGGCGCACGACCTCGCGGCCGATCATGCCGGTGCCGCCGGTTACCACGGCAGTCTTGCCGGAAAAACTGCGCAGAATATCGTCCCGGATCATCGTTTCGGTTCCATGGAGAAGGTGTTTACGGTGCAGCGGCCAGCCGGAGGACTGGCGTGGTGTTTGGCCGTGCCCCACTCAGGGGGAGATCAACCTCGTCGTCATTTTTGATCAGGCGGGCGCCCATGGTCTCGAACCGGAACGGGACATGGAGCAGGCGCAAAGCATCGAGTACCGCCGGCCGGCGCTCCACGGGTACGTAGAACAGCATGAACCCGCTGCCGCCGGCACCCAGCAACTTTCCGCCCAAGGCACCGTGACGACGAGCGGTTTCGTAAAGGTCATCAATGGCCGGCGAACTGATGGCGCTGCTGATGCTTCGCTTCATCATCCAGCTTTCATGCAGCAACCGGCCGAAGCCGTCGATATCCCTGTTGTGCAGCAACGCGACGGACTCATCGACCATCTGGCGCATGTCGCGCAGCAGGGCGCTTCGATCCCGCAGATTGGCGATGACCGAGCCGGCGATCTGGCTGCCGAGCCGGCTCGTACCAGTGAAGACCAGGAGCAGACGCTCGTTCAACGCCATCAAGGTTTGCTCGGGCACGTTTACAGGAACAACGGTGATGCCGCCATCGACGGCGAAGTGGATGGTGTTGAAACCGCCAACCGCCGTGGCGACCTGATCCTGCGAACCGACCTTGTCCTTCAACCAATTCTGTTCCAGCTCAATGGATTTCTGATAGAGCGTGGACTTGTCGAAGGGGTGGCCAAGCAGCGCCGACAGCGCCAGCAGCAGGCCGTTGGCGAAGGCCGAACTGGAGCCCATGCCAGCCCGCGCCGGCAGATCGCCCTGGTGGTGGATTTCGACACCACCACGGCCCTCGAAGCCCATCATGCGCAACCCCTCGCGTACCGCCGGATGAAGGATTTCGGCGATACTGGAGGTGTTCTCGATATGCGACCAGACGACCCGATAAGCATTCGTGAAGAACGGCGGAAAATTCCGACATGTAATGTAACAGTATTTGTCGATGCTGGTCGACAGAACCGCGCCGCCCTCCCGCAGGTACCAGTCCGGGTAGTCGGTGCCACCGCCGAAGAAGGAAATCCGGAACGGCGTTTTGGTGATATGCATCCTACGCCAATCCCCAGCCGTTCTTCTACTTAAACTATAAGATCGCCGAGTGAAGAGAAGGTTAATCCCTGGTCATGGGGTGCCCGTGGATCTCGGGACGAACCCGTGGAAGGGCTGCATCGGACATATCGCAAAGGGTCCGGCGGCGATCGACGAAGCGACCGAGTTCAATCGCGGCATCCTGTGGCGTCTCTCGCATCCGGGCGAGCAGGGCCTCTGTCTCGGCGATGGGATCGGCAGCGGTCGATTCGGCGAATCGTTGCGCCAGCCGGATGCGCCGTTGAATCTCCTCAGCCGACAGATTGGCCTCGATTGCCAATTCGATGGCAAAATCGTAATACCCGAGAAGAAGAGCGCAGAGATAGAGCATGGCATGCTGTCGCGTCGTCAGCTCCTGTCCACGATAGTTGCTGCCCGGCAACGGATCCTTGAAAAAGACGGCATCTCCGAAACACAGCCTTTCCCGGCCGTGGGCACGCCGCTTATCAATGAACTTGCGTGACCATCCCTGCACATTCAGGAACCCATAGAAGGTGAATCCCTGGGTCGAGAGAAATTGCTCCATCTGCGAAAAAAGGGGCTGGTCGCGGTACACCTCCAGAAAACAGACTTCGGCAACGATGGCCACCGTCCGTTCGCTCAAGGTCCGCGGCGCCGCCCGCAGAATGTCCATTTCCGCCCCTTGGGCATCCAGCTTCAGCAACTCGCCCCAGAAGGGTTGCGCGGCGCGGCGTCCGAACAGGATTGCGTCGAGCGTTTCCAGCCGTGTCTCCGTCTGACCGCGTCCAGCCAGTGATGCGACCCTGTATCGGTCCCGGAACGCTTCGTTGACCGGCAACAGGGAGGTGTTGACGGCATGGGCGAACTGGTACAGAGGAGCCATGCCGCAGGTGCCGCCCAGCGCGGTGTTCTCCACGGCAGTCTGTGCCCAGTGTGGACCAAGCGATGCTTCAAGCGGGCCGATGGCGTCGGGGTCCGGTTCGAAAGCCAGCACCGCGGCCAGCTGCGCCACTGGGTCGGCGAAGGGCTGTACCCCGCCACGGGCACCGATATCAATGAATCCCAGGGGGGCCTGGCGAAGGAGCGTATGCACCTCGCTGGCCACGAAAGACTCGTCTTCGAGCAGTCTCATACCGGCCTCCAGACCAGCAGCGAATAGCCTTCGTGGTAGAGACTGCCCAGGCCGAGACGGCGGGCCTTGAGCAGTTCGACCCGTCCCGCGTCCGCCTGGCGCCGCAGCCAAGGCAGATAGCCGGTCAGATAGCCTCGGCCGGTGTGGTAGCGGATGGCCAGCTCGTCGACCAGGCTGTCAGGGTCGTAGAAATCCAGCACCGGCTCCATGCTGATCACCAGCGCCGGCCGGCGCTCCAGCAGCCACTCGAGGAAGACCGGGCAACGGTCTCCTGTCTGCTCCAGGGCGCAGAAGGTCATCGCCACCGCATCCGGCTCGAACGTGAAACCCGCATCGGGGTGGAAGAAGTCGAACCGGCGCCCCTGCAACGCGAACCCATATCGCGCCGCGACCCGGTCGATCAGGTCCACCGCCGGCCGCGCCCAATCCAGCCCGATCAGGTGCTTGTCCGGGGCCAGTTGTGCCAGGGTCGCCAGATTGAAGCCGCTGCCGCAGCCGAACTCATAGACATGGCTGGTATCGCCCAGGTATCTGCGAAACAGCCACTGGCGCAGGACACGAAAAAAGCTGAACTCGAACGCCGGATCAACGGGCGCCGCATAGTCACCCTGCAACCGCAGATACGGGGTGCCGGCGATGAACGACGGTTCCAGGGCCGACAGGTCGCCATCACTGTCGTCGTAACGGCGCGCCACGTCGGCCCAGGCCATTTCCCAGATGTCATGACGGTGCTCGCCGACCTGGGTGAAGCTCCCCAGCTTGCGCAGCACCGACAGGATCAGGGCATCGCGCTCGGCCTGATCGAAGCGACGGTAGCCGAAATCATGGCGGGCCACTTCGGCGGCGAACAGGGCGGCGTCCTCGGCTGGGGCGTCGAAGGCGGCCAGGAAATCCGCTTCGGTCAGCCGACTCATGTCAGCCTGCCGGCGGCCAATTCTTCCCGATACCAGTTGACCGTGTCGGCCAGTCCGTCCTTGAGCGGGATGTTCGGCTCGAACCCCAGCAGCGCCTTGGCCTTGCTGCAATCCACCATACGCACCGGGATGGTGGTGGGCTTGGTGGCGTCGAACACCACCGTGGCGTCGTGACCGGCGGCCTCCAGAATCAGGCCGACGATCTCACGGATGGTGCTGACCTTGCCGTAACCGATATTGACCGGTTCGCAGGTCGGCAGCTTGTCCGCCGCCAGCAGACAGCCGCGCACCAGATCGTCGATGTGCAGGAAATCGCGGATCTCGTCGCCGGTCCCCCACACCTCGAACGGCGTCATCTTCGCCACCGCCTTGCGGATCAGGGCGGGGATGACGTGGCTGGTGACCGGATCAAATTCATCGTGGCGGCCATAGGTGGCGGTCGGGCGCACCAGAACCACTCTGGTGCCGCCCTTCTGATGGACGAATTCGCCCATGCGCTCCAGGTAGCGGCGCATCCAGCCATACCCGAAATAGCTGGAATGGGTTGGCCCCGACCACATTTCATCCTCGCGGATCGGATGCTCCGAAACAGGGTAGCCGGTTGACGAGCCGAAGATCTGCACCCGGTCGGCCTTCATCGCCCAGGCCGCTTCCAGCACGTTGGCGGTCAGCGTCAGGTTGACGGTGATCGCCGACATGGGATTGGATGCGGTCACTCCGGCGGCAGAGACGGCCCCGGCACAATGGAACACCACCCCGCCGCCCTCCAGGGCACGCCGGCAGTCCGATTGGCTGGCAAGATCGGCCGTCACCAGTTCGATGCGCGGATCATCGACGACCATCGGCCGGTCATGGACGATCGCCCGCACCCGGGCCCCGGCGTTCAGCAGAGCCTTGACCATGTGGCTGCCGACGAAGCCGGAACCGCCGGTCACCACGCACAGTCTGTCCTGATAGAACATCATCCCCTCCTCAGGATAGGCGGCACACCGGACGCCTTCATCATGCAACGCCTGCAGAAGCTGGGCGTCCATCACCACACCGGCACGCCGTTCAACTGACCCATGCGCCGGTATCATGCCGCCATTGCGGCGGCCACGGGCGCGGAGCGTCCGCCCGGCGAAGGCGTGCCAATGAAGGTCACTTCATTAGCGGAACGGTATAAGCGGCACCGCCGGTGTTGGCGGCGATCAACACGGCCCAGTCGCACCCCTGGACCAAGCGTCGGCAGTCGGCAGTATCGCGCAAACCTCCGCTCAGGTTTCGACCCTGGGATCGTCGATAAAACATCCCACAGCGCCCGCCGGCCGCTACGAACACCGTCTTGTCGTCGAGCGCCGCCATTACCGGGTGGGGAAGACTTGGCCGCGGCGAGTCCGTTCGCGCCAGTAATCCAGCAGATCGGCCATGGTCTGCGTAAAGGGGATTCGTGGTTCCCAGCCGGTATGGCGACGGAACTTGGTGGTGTCGGGAACCTGTAGATCGGCATCGATCGGCCGCAGACGATCGGGATCGTTCTCCACCCGGATATCCTGACGGGTCGACAGCGCCAGCAGATGGCTCAGCATGTCCGCAACCGTGCAGGAATGGGTGCCGCCGATATTATAATAAGCGCCGGGCTCCGGGTTGACCGTCACCAGCAGGTAATAGGCGCATACCGCGTCGCGCACATCCGACCATGTGCGCATGGACTGGAGATTGCCGGTCTTGACCACCGGCGGGATCATCCCAGCCTCGATCATGGCGATCTGCTTGGCAAAGCTGGACTCGGCGAAGACGTCGCCGCGCCGCGGCCCGGTGTGGGTGAACATGCGGGTGGTCATCACCGTCATACCATAGGCCTCGGCGTAGTAGCGGCCGAGCAGGTCGGTGCCGACCTTGGAAATGGCATAGGGCGATGCGGGATGGAACGAGCATTCCTCGTGAATCGGCAACTTGTCGGCGCTGACCCGGCCGAACACCTCGGATGAAGCGCAGACATGGATGACCGGATCGGTATCGACGCCGCGCAGCGCCTCCAGCAGCCGCGCCGTGCCCAGGATATTGATATCCAGCGTGTCGATCGGCGCGGTGAAGCTGGTCTTCGGATAGCTCTGCGCCGCCAGGTGGAAGACGTAGTGGGGTTTCACCGTCTGGACCATATGGGTCAGCGAGACCATATCGCGCAGCTCGAAATCCACCAATTGCAGGCGGTCCTTGGCATTGATCCGCTCGATCAGGTGGCCGAGATTGTCCAGCGGACTACGCCAGCGGCAGGCGCCGTAGATGTCCCAGTCGGTGTTGGCCAACAGGAAATCGGCCATGTGGGACCCGACCATACCGGTCACGCCCGTGATCAGTGCGCGTGTGGTGGACATGCTGCTGTTTTCGGATCCGAAAGCGTGGCGTTATCGCGCGGAGAATAGCGGGCCGGGTTTAAAGAAAGGTGAAACCAGGGCCAGGACTTCACTCTGGGCGCGGGTATAATCGTCCGGAACGCCGATGTCGATAAAATAGCCGTCGAGCACCGTGCCAGACATCTGGCCAGCTTCGGCCAGATCGGGAAACAGCTCGCCCTCCAGCGAGCAGGCGCGTCCGGCCGGAATGAGATCGAGCAGGGCCCGGCGCATCAGGTAGACGCCGGCATTGACCAGCCCGGGCTCGCCCGATCCGCGCTCGCGGAAGCTGCACACCCGCCCGTCTTCCAGCGCAACCACGCCCGAGCACCCGGTCTCCGGCAGGAGACGCAGGGCCATATTGACCAGCCAATTCCCCTCCGGCCGTTCGAGTGCTGCCGGATCGACGTCGAACAAGGTGTCGCCATTCAGCAGCAGCCAGCGCTCGTCCAGCAGGGGGGCTGCCTGGCGCAGGGCGCCAGCCGTGCCCAGAGGCTCGGCCTCGACGCTGCAGCGGATAGCCGCGCCCTGCCAACTCCGCCCCTCATAGGCGGCAAGCACCTTGTCGGCCCGGTATCCGGCTAGCAGCAGGATTTCCCCGGCTCCGCCCTGTACGGCGCGGTCCAGCAGGTATTCAAGGAACGGGCGCCCACCGACCGGCAGCAGCGGCTTCGGGGTATCGGCGGTCATAGCACCAAGCCGGGTTCCCATGCCGCCCACCAGGAAAACCCATTGCCTCACCTGACCCCTCGTCATCACTCGTCTCCAGCGCACGCCCGCAGGTACCGATCTGACCGCCTCGGTGGCTTCGGCCAGATCCAGCGGCTGGGAATCACGCCATTATGGCCACAATGCTTGATCAATCGCTGTGACGATACGCTCACCGGAATAGCGCTCGACGGCGAAGGCATGGCCGCAGCGGCGAATCTCCTCCACCCGCTCTGGTTGACTGCGGATCAGTTCGTTGATGCCCATCAGCTCAGGTAAAGTGGTAAACGTCAGCATGTGCTCGCCATCCGTAAAATAATACCCGATATCATCGTTGCTCTCTTCGATGAGCAGGGCACCGGCCCAAGGTATTTCGAAACTGCGCCCGACCAGCGTGCGGCTGCACTCGACGCGCATAGTCAGATTGACCGAGGCACCGGTGGCTCCAAGGCGAGTGAGGTAGTGATCGTAACTGTCGAGTACGCTGCCGGTTTCGAGCGAGGAAGGCTTGCTCTGATGCAAATCCATCCCGCTTTCGCAGCAGGCCACCAGCCAGAAATTGCGGATCCAGCTCCATCGGTGGACCTTGCCGGTAAATGTCGGACGCATGGCGCCAGTCAGCGGCGGCAACGGCCGTTCGGGGCCAAGCGGAATCGGGTAGAACAGCATCTTGGAGGCAAATTCGGCGTAATGCCACAGCCTCGCCGAAGGAAAGGGTGACCAGATATGGTCGGCCAAAGCCGCCATCTGCCGCAGTTCCCGCCAGCGGAACTCGTTCCAGGGGTCGGGAAAAAACAGCACGATAGTGGTGTCAGGCTGGCGGGAGCGCAGTTCGGCAAGAAGAGCGATGCGCTGGTCAAGCCCCTCCTTCTTCCCCGATTCGGCCAGAATCAACACGTCAGCCCTGGTCTGCAGGCAAGCCTGCAGCACCACCGCAAGATCGGCGCTCAACAGGGACTCGTCATCGCCGATGCGAAAGGTGCGAAAGGTATGAAGAACCGTCTGCCAACCGTAGCTGGTGAAGGCATGTTCCCATCTTGGCCCCAGCCCGCCGAGCGCCCCCTCGTTCTCGACGGCCACCACCACCTGCCGGGAGCGACGAGCCGAGCGGGCCTTTGGAGCCGGCATCGGCAGCAGCTTCGGATTGGTCCGGGGTTCCGCCAACGGCCACCGCACCGCCGCGGCCGTTGGCGGGAATATGCTCTCAAGCTCGGGCAACGCCACTTTGGCCACGTCAAGGAGGCGCCGTATCAGTTTGGCATCGGCTATCGCATTCAGGCGTGTAACGTCGTTTATGAGCCGGGTAAGAAGTATAAATCGACACATATCCGCCGATCTGCCTTCCAGATTCGCCAGCTTGTCGCTCAGACGGCGCAGGGCCGCAACGGACAAGTCGTAATGATCCGCGCGAAGACCAAGATGGCTCAAGATGACATCAATAAGCCAATGATCTCCGCCGTTGCTAGCCAAGTGACTTGCCAAGGGAAAAACGATCGCATCGTACTCTGACATATAGAGATCGATCATCAGCTGCAGTATAGCGTCTGTTTCGAGCCGGGCATGAGTAACCAGATGCAACACAGCTAGTGCATTTCCGCGATCATAGCATTCGATAGCCGCACGCATAAGCTGACGTTGCCGAGTTTTATTTAGATGAATATCCATATAACCTTCTCCAGACAGCCGCCATATTAAGCGAATGGCTTATCCCTGAGCTTCCGCCGCGATCAACATGTTGTAGGTGACGGGCTGGATGGCGAGGCCGATGCCGAGGAGAGTTCGGAAGGCGGCATGAGGCGTGGTGCGGCGGTTGAAGCGGAAGACGAATTCATCCAGGTAGGACTGGAGATGCTTTCGCCGCAGCCCGTGATAGACACCGAGCCCCCAGGTCTTGAGATTGGAGACGACGCGGTGGACCCAGGGCAAGACGATATGGGCGGCCATCTTGCCGACGACATGGGGGTCGTGCTTGTAGCCGGGGACGCCGGGATAGGCGCTCCACCCGTCGGTCTTCAGGGTCGCGCCCGGTGCGACGCTGGCCTTGATGAACGGATGCAGACTGGCTGACGATGCGTCGTCGATCACGCCCAGACGCAGGCGGCCTGGCGCGTTGTCGGTGACCTCGACGGCCACCACCACCTGCATCTTGCCGTCGGGACTGCGCCCGCCGCCGCCCGCCACGGGATCGTCCTTGGTTCGGTAGGAAATCTGCGTCTCGTCGATCTCCACCAGGCCGGACAGCAGGGTGCGGGCAGGGTTGACCATGGCCCGGCGCAGCTTGGCGCACAGCAGCCAGGCACTCTTGTAGGAGCCAAGCCCCAGTTGCCGCCACATCTGCCGGGCTGAAATACCGTTGGAGTGGGTGGCCATCAGATAGGCCGCCCAGAACCATACTGTCAGCGGCAGCTTCGAGCCATGCATCACCGTCCCTGCCGTGACCGAGGTCTGCCGACGACACTTGGCGCATTCAGAGGTCCACGCCTTGGTGTCGAGGTTCCAGGCATGATCGTGGCCGCAGACGGGACAGCGGAAGCCATCCGGCCACCGCGCAGCAGCCAGCCATGCCGCGCACGCGGCCTCGTCCGGGAACTGTCGCTGGAACTCCAGCACGGAGCGGGGAAAGTCGGGCATGGCGAACGCCTCCGATAGCCGATTTTCATGATATGTTCTATCATATCGGCGCGCATCAGGCACCAGATATCGTGGCCCCGGAGCCTGAGGGGTAAGCCATTTAAGCGATTTTCCCGAAATTGAAGAGATTTCACGTAATGTTGCAGGCTCTACATAGAGGCGATCCCGGATCGGCACTTGGCTGAAGCATCTCCTGATGAGACATGACATACCGCCGCACACCCCTTAATGCGGGTGCATTCTGGTGGGTCGCAGAGATAAAGGCAAGTTTATTCTGAGGCTCATGATGGGTTTCGGGGTGATGGTTGGAAACTGACCGCTCGGCGGCGGTTTTGCGGCTTCCCAACGGGCTCTGGCTCTGCTTTTCTGGGGGCCCATTCCCTGCGAAATGTTTGTCTCCGTGTCCTCTCCCGAGCTGATCAACCTGTCATCCCTGATTGATGACGC
>OBEQ012207417.1_pt1 | contig 16543 bp, 14 predicted proteins | sample 1670901 | NCBI WGS metagenome assembly OBEQ01 (sample SAMEA104232315, study PRJEB22302) | groundwater metagenome | biome: forest; feature: aquifer; material: groundwater | place: USA | collected 2011-08-07 | depth 5.4 m
TATATTACTGATATGAAATTACTATACTGAAAGAGGAGAAAAACCAATACAATCTACTACCAAAAAACACAACAAAAACCTAAAAAACAATCTAAAAAGAACAACCCTAAAAACCACTCCGACCCTGTACTGCCAGAACTGAGTGAGGTGAGGGGTGAAACGTGAGGGGGGGGAAATATAGATATCGCCGCTAACGCGGCGGATGAAATCAAACACATGTACTACTACTCATACAACTTCAAGCTCCTGCCAACAGAGCGAAAGAAGACTGATGCTGTTTATCATATCCAATATAATGAAAGTACTATAAAGATTCTCTCGCTCATCTTCGAGTGGAAGCTCACAACAAGTACGCACATAGCCAAATTTTTCGGCAAGGAAGATAGAGATAAGCATATCTACGCAAAACTTCGTAGAATGTGGCAGGGAGGTCTTCTTGAGAGCTTTAAGGTGTTTGAGGGTTCATATATCGCAATGCCGATGTACTACACACTCTCAAAGCAAGGACTCAAACTACTCCAAGAAAATGGACGAGGATTGTATGATAAGCAACTCGTACGCAAATACCCAGATAAAGAGACCTATCTCTCGCTGATCTTTTTCAAACACGAGTGCATGGTCGTTGAGCTCGCAAGTCTCGAATCTCAAGTCGCCAATGAGAGGCTAGCGATAAAATTCAGAGGAGAAGCACAATCAAGCGCTCATGATCGCAGATATGACAGTAATCGAGATTATAATATTGAAGTATTTACCCCTGATTACTCGGTACAGTATAAGATCGATGAGCACGTTCTTCCAATCATGTTCACTGAATACGAACGCACACCAAAGTCAAAGGCGAATATGCTTAGAAAGCTTGAACGCTACTTCTTATTTTTTCGTTGGGACGAGAGAAAAGACTACATCCTGAGAATCATCTTTGAGACAGAGGGGATGGAGCGCGCTTTTTGGAAAGTAACTCTTACGGCGCATGATACTAATTCTACTGGAAGCTCGGTGCGTAATCTGCGGATCATAACCACGAATCTCTCACTCATTACCGTGAGCAAAGACTTTCTCACAGAAATCTATGCGACACGGGAATCGCTGACGTATAACCGAGAGACAAAAAAGCTAGAGATTGCAGTGAGAATAAAGATGTTTCGGAGCTTGTAGTCCGAGCGACAAGAGGGGAGAGGGTTGCAAGCGGAGCCGTTTTCCACTAAAGTAAAGGCAAAATACATACTAAAAGATCTTATGGAAACACCCCCAACACTGTATACCCCAGAAAAAACAAAAGAACATCTTACTTTGAGTGAAGACCAAAGGGGGACTGTGCGAGCCATTACGCTTGGCATTGAGGAAGTTGATGAGACTATCCGATCATTGGCACTTGAAGACGTGGTTTCTACTCTTGAAAATGGTCATCCACTCAATCGTATAATCGCAGACAAAAAGGGGGAGACCATTGGATATATTGCATGTGAAGATTTTGTTCCTCATGAGGCATATATTAAATTTTTCGGCACAACAGGACATACTGGTAGAAGCTTATTGAAAGAAATACCGGCTTTTCTTGAGTATGCTGAGCAACAAGGATACACAAAGCTTAATTTTCATGGATGGAATGAGCGCTTAAACCATATTCTTGAGCGATACGGTTTTCAGCGAATCAGGACCGACAATATGGCCGGTTTTTCAGCTGATTTTTTTGAAAAGGCAATCGGTCCTCAACGATCAGGTGAAGATATTGAGAAAGAGCGGATTGCTGCTTTTGAGCGAAAGTACATCAATAAAATCAACCAGGAATACCAGCAGACTCTTAAGGCATTTTCTCAAGACAATCGTCAAGGAAAAGAGAAGGCAATTATGGGTGCATGTACTGAATTGGATCGGCGACTTGCAGGCACGGAAGGCTTTGAGTATGGGGACCGCCAGAAAGCGATTCTCAAGCTGAAATTAGCTCGACACTTCCAGAAGACCGATTCAATTGACCTCAATGTCTTGTTTGACGCCGTTATCGAAAGTCCAAAGTTTATCCATACCGACAAGGGTTCTCTTCATAGGCTCCTTGAAGTTCATCAAGAAAAAACTCTCCAAAAAATAGCTGAGTTGCGGAAAGCAAGAGCTGAAATGGGTGACGACGTTGCCTTTAACCCCTATGAAGCGCTTTTCACAACTCCATCCGGAAAATATTACATGGCACGTCTTTTGAATATGCCGCATCTGGAGCAGGAGTCTCAGTATATGGATCATTGCGTTGGTACGAGTGACTCGTATGTGAATAGGATCAAAAAAGGAGAGATTGAAATTCTCTCATTTCGACATGTCCCCCAGATCAATCCGAAAACAGGCATACTCGAAGGGGATACCCCCGTTATGACGATCGAATACAACTTAAAGTCGAAAGTTATCCAGCAAATGAAGAAGAAGGATGATGAATATCTCGATCGAAATGACCCGTATTTTAGTGATATCATTGATGCGCTTGGACAACTGCGTGCAATGCCAACGGATGCTGGTGTGCTCAGAGATTTCGCAAAGATTTCTCCCAGTGAACTGGAAAATATCACCGTTGCAGATCATCACTTGCTTACCGACCAAGGAGAGATCCATTTTAGAGACTTCGATCCAAACAGTGGCGTATTTATTCTGAAAACAGGGTACGTGGAAATCGTAAAAGGAACATCCAAGAAGGATGCCGCAAAACTGCTTGCCATTGTTGACGGTATTGAGTGCGCACCAGAGCAGATCGCGATCGGACGCGATGAAATATCTTCTGAGACGAAGGCATATGTCGGTGAGCTTTTCGAGAGTATCTTCAAAGATTTTCCACATCTTGAATCTATCTATACCTCATTTCCTCATGACAAGATACGAGTAGTAGATGACTTTAAAATTGAAGAAGACCTGAGAGAAAAGTCGGGTGAGGAACTCGTGAAAGTGATGAAGCTCAGAGGCATTCAGGTCGGTGGTAGTGAATTCATGTTGACGCAAGGTGTCACTAAGGATGGAGAGACGTATGACTCCATGAGAAGCAAGACTCCTGAGCAAATGACTCTCGTGCACGTGAAGGTACGCGATCTTTTCAAAGATGAAAAATCCCATACTACCGATGAAATCTATGCTGAGGCAGAAAAATTCGGCCTTGAGCTGTGTCCTGCCGAAGTCGGCCCACATTACCGATTGGCATATAAGGATCAGCCTCCAGGAGAATATGTGCGAATAGCTATGAAACAAATTACCGTCTCCGACGGCCATCCGCTCGTGTTCAACCTCCACCACGTTGTCGTCGGCCTGTGGCTCGACGCCATTGGGCGCGGCCAGGCCTCGCTTGGCATCCCGACTACGAGTTCGTCTTCCGTCTCCGCAAGTAACTTTGGTATTTTGATCTTTTAAAATCTTTGAAACTTAGATTCTTTGAGACTTTGAGTCATCAGTCGGGATGCTCTTTTTGAGTTCCTCTGAAAGTCGGTGAGCATTGCCGTGCTTGAGAATGCCAAGGTAGGATGCAAGTGATTTTTTCGACGGTTCTTTTCGCATCTTCCGAAAGATTCTGCGTTTTGTGCTTGTTCTCGGCACGCGATGATGGGGAAAATTAACCCAGCCAAGAAAATCAACACCGGAGACACATGTTTCAATGAAAAGTTTGTCCGGATGAAGCGTGAGCTTCAGTGTGCTTTCCAAAAAATCTGAGAGCAGGGGAACGAGATTTTTCAGATAGTCATTGCTTTCGTGGAGAATGACGAAGTCATCCGCGTAGCGGATGTACCATTTCACCTTCAACTTTCGCTTTACGAACTGGTCAAACTCATTCATGTATATATTCACAAAGAGTTGAGACGTAAGATTCCCAAGCGGCAGACCAACTCCTTCTTTCCCGTCTGTGCTGAAACTATCGATGAGCTGTGATGTGAGCCAGTTGATATCATCATCGGGAATATGTCGTTTTAGTATGGCTTTGAGGATGTTATGATCGATGCTGGCAAAAAATTTTCTAATGTCACCCTTTAAAACCCAAGCGCTTCGGTGATGGTTGCGCGATACCTTGTTCGCGAATATTTGAAATCGTTGAATGGCTCGATGCGTACCTTTTCCAAGGCGACACGAGTATGAGTCATAGATAAAATAGCGGTCGAAGTGAGGATAGAGTATCTTGTATACAGCGTGGTGCACCAGTCGATCTCTGACGCTTGCTTTGTGAATATCGCGAGGCTTCGGGTCGTTGATTTTAAAGAACTCATACGATCCATGCTGGTAAGTCTTCTCTCGAAGATCCTCATGAAGCGAAAGGACATTGTCCATAAAATGCATCGTAAACTCGATAACGTCTTTCCTTTGCCGTTTATCGTAAAGAAACTCCTGCCATGAGGCGAGTAAATTATCTACAGAAATAATATCACCATACCTATGCAGAAAGACCCTAACTCTCTCTCTCTCTCTCTCGGGCAACGTCTCGATCCTGAATAAGATCAAGGAGGGATATTTGGCGTGGATCGCTATTGTTCCGCATATTCCAAAGGGTGGACGTTATACGATCGGTACGCGAATCGAACACCGTTTTTTACAGTTACTTGAGCTTTCATACGCAGCGTATTTTACCGACAAGGAAAAGAAGCCCGGCAAGATCATGGAGTGCATTCAAAGTCTTGATATCCTGAAGTTTCTACTTCATGTAACGTGGGAAGCAAAATTTATTTCTCCCAAGCACTACGAAGATGTAGCGGCAAAACTCAACGAGGCAGGGAAGATGCTTGGTGGTTGGCGAAAGAATCTGGAGAATCCTGACAAGAAAAACCGCACTGTATAAGCGCGGAAAAGAGTGTACTTTCGGAGACGGAAGACGAACTCGTTGTCGGGATTCCAATCGTTGTCTGGCTTCGCCCAATTGTTGTCGAGCCACAGGTCGTCGTCATCGTGGTTGAGGTTGAACACGTTCGGATTGCCGTCGGAGTCGGTAATGTGCGCGATATGCCATCAGGGACACTGCCTGTGCAAAATGGCACCGGGCTGTATTGTATGGGTGATCGAAAATCACTCCAGCATATCGCACCAAGTAATTCTTTTTAGAGACACAATGTAGATCCACCGCGAAAAGTCAGTAACCATTCGCGCACTCAATATGCATGCGTCAGAGTGGCCCCAAACAGCCGTAACCGTTTAGTGCTAACCAGTCTACCTACATCATACCATAGGCAGGGGGATATTATTTACAGTGGTGAGGAAAAGCGGTATTATTGAGCATATGCCAAGTGAAATAGTGCTCTCGGGACCGCACAAGGATTTCGAGAATATTAAGAAAATTGACGAGAATGGAATCGAATACTGGACGGCTCGCGAACTGATGAGCTTGCTTAACTATGCTGAATGGAGAAATTTTACAGAGGTCATCGCAAAAGCAGCCCGAGCTTGTATTGAGAGCGGACAAGCTGCGGATAACCATTTTGTTGAATCCAACAAAATGGTCGCCATTGGTTCAGATGCTATGCGAAAAGTAGATGATTATAAGCTTGATCGCTATGCCTGTTATTTAATAGCTCAAAATGGTGATTCAACAAAGCCTGAGATTGCTTTAGCCCAGACCTATTTCGCCCTCCAGACAAGAAAACAAGAGCTGTTTGAAGAAATGAGCTTAAACGAAAAGAGACTGTTTATTCGGGATGAGGTTAGTAATCAAAACAAAAAATTAGCAAAAACTGCTCGACAAGCTGGCGTGACCCACTTTGGTTTATTCAACGATGCAGGATATCGAGGTCTGTATGGAATGCCGCTGAGTGATATTGAGAGAAAGAAGGGGATTAAAAAGGGAGAGCTTCTTGATAGGTCGGGTTCTACGGAGCTTGCGGCAAATCTTTTTCGTATCACGCAAACAGACGCGAAGCTTCAAAAAGATAAAGTTGATTCAGAACAAAGCGCAATCAATACCCATAATATGGTTGGCGGAAAGGTGCGCCAGACGATCAAAGATATCGGCGGCGTCCTTCCTGAGAATCTAGCGCCTGAAAGGCACATTAAGGAGTTGAAGAAAGAAAAGAAGAAGCTCGAGCGAGAAAACAAGAAGGCGGTGAAGAGCGTGAAATGATTCATTGATATTCTCTTTCACTGGCTCGGCACATTGTCGATCCTTATTTTTATGGGGAGCAATTTTCAGTATTCTTTCGTCCGCGCACGGGTGGTGAGGTAAGGACGAAATCGATAATGGGTATCCACGCTCGTTTCTCCTCACCAAGCCTCTCAATTTAGCCTTTACCATCTTTAGTCTCGCACCCCCCCCTCACGTTTCACCTCTCACCTCACGCAGTTTTGGCAGTACAGGGTCAGAGTGGTTTTTAGGGTTGTTCTTTTTAGATTGTTTTTTAGGTTTTTGTTGTGTTTTTTGGTAGTAGATTGTATTGGTTTTTCTCCTCTTTCAGTATAGTAATTTCATATCAGTAATATATATAATGTCGCTCAGTTGTTTATCTGGTGATATATATAGTAGTCAAGAGATTTGTGGCAGAGCAGGTCGTATGGTTAAAAGGTAAAACGACCATTTGCTAGTGGAGCACTATTCTACAAGCTGTTCAACTACCCGTTCATCTAGCTGGAGGGTGGTTTTGCAGAGTGAAAGTACACCCAAAACGGGGGTTGGCCAAGGGCTGCCCTCTATGCTAGGATTGGGGTGCTAGACTACAGGGTAAAGTCGGGGTTTTCCTCAAGGAAGGTTCGAACTTTGTCTAAGGACTTCCGAATTAAAGTACAGATCGCATTTTTATCTAAAATTGTATCGGCGCAACGCGCCTCGGCATGGTATTTCCCCGCGAGAATCCAAGCATATATGAGCATGGAAGATAGTGCAAAATTTAATCCTGCTGGACAATTTTCAGAAACAACCAAACCCAAAGAAAAGGTTGAACAGCTTTTTGGACATTGCCTTGAGATAACAAAATTTGATGAAGGCGATCGTATTCCCGTTGGCGGGGAAAGTATTTTTTCTGCCGTTGCAAATATTAAAGTTACTGGCGACTTCGAGAACTTTAAGCAGTTTTTTTCTGAAACTCATGAGTTGGCAAGCGCGTATGATCTCCCTAAACTAAAAGAATGGTTGAGTTCAGAAGGAATAGAAATTGATGAAAAGTTGTTTGCAGCCTTGTTTGCTTTTACTAAAAAGTTTGAAGAAAAGTATCCAAACAATCCAGAAAGAGCAGAGGTGCGAAAGAAACTTTATAGAGAAAAAGATAAAGAAATCAAATTAAGCGACATCTTTAATGCTAATATAGCAGCATGTGCCGAAATTGCCGCACTTGCTCAAGGGTACTTACAGCAAGAAGGTGTTCCTTCTACTTATTTTAGCGGTGATGTACTTTGGAACAGAGATGATGAAGTTTCTGAAGAACACAGTTTTATCGTTATTTTATGGGGAGATAAAGTTTACATTTACGACCCTACAAATCCAGTGAATGCTACTTCCGGAAAATTCCCAAGCATTTACACTACAGAAGTAAGTTTTGAAGATGAGATGAGAAAAGGTCAGAAGAGATTCGCAACTGCCAAAAACTTACTTAGTAAGAAAGAAGCCTTTTATGGCGTAAATGATGGAACTAATGTCTGGGCAGAGAAACACATTGCTTAAATATAGGAAAAAAAGCATATTAAAAATCATACTGGTTATTCACTGGAGCGTTTGTCGGAACTTCGCAGCGGGCCTATCAACTGGAAGGCGGCGTTTGATGAATTAATGCAATATGGAGACAGAAATCTCCCAATCCACGCATTAAAAGAAGGTGAGTACATCGTTATTGAGCAGTGATATGAGTAAGCTGCATGTAAAGTTGACGGAATGCCATTTCGGTGTAAAAATTCATTTATGATGCTTAGTAAGAAGGTATGGTTTGAAACAGTGATTCTACCGTTTTTATTGAGCCACGATGCATAAACAGCGGGTATGTATTGTAAAATAAAGTATTTGATACATGGGCACACTTGTACTTGTTCGACACGGAGAATCGCAGTGGAACCTCTCAAACCGCTTTACCGGGTGGGTGGATGTCCCATTGAGTAAAAACGGCATCAAAGAGGCAGAAAAGTGCGCAGTTCATTGTATGCGTTATCATTACACCAGCGCATACGCTTCCGAGTTGATGCGCGCGCAAGAAACGCTTGCGATTATCCTTTCGCGTCATGCCAACACAGGGATTTTCCAGCATTTCGACAAAGGAGATCATGCACAGTGGTTCTTGCATTCCAATAAAGACAAGCGAGGCGATGTGCCTGTGTGCACGCATGTAGCATTGAATGAGCGCTATTACGGTATGCTGCAGGGGATGGATAAAAAAAGCGCAGAAAAAAAATATGGCAAAGAAAAAGTCTTTGCATGGCGTCGGGGATATCGCGATCGTCCGCCGCAAGGGGAGAGCCTTGAAGATACGCACAAGCGCATGCAGGGCTATTTTGTCAAACACATTCTTTCCAAAGTTCAGCAAGGTGAAACCGTGCTGGTTACAGCCCATGGAAATATCTTGCGTGGAGCGATAAAGCATTTGGAAAATATCACCGATCATGACATCGCGTTTATCGATTTACCGGAAGCAAAACCATTGGTGTATCAGTATTCTCGTGGTGTATACAAACGTATCGAAGGGGAATATCGGTTTGACCGCCCATTGCGCTAGTTAATGAAATAATCATGCATCCTATGGACTTGGAATTGTATATTCAAAAAGTGAAGGCATTCAATCACGAGCTTGATTGGGACCAATTCCATAATCCCAAAGATTTGCTTTTGGCACTTATGAGTGAAGTAGGAGAATTGGCCGAATGCTTTCGCTGGCTGAGCGAAGAAGAAATAGCGCGTGTTATTGCAGATCCGGAAAAGAAGAAAAAAATAGCAGAAGAATTGGCGGATATCGCCATGTATCTTATGACCATTTCCTACAAAATGGATATAGATTTCCCAAAAGCGATCGAAGAAAAATTCGAAAAAAACAAAAAACGTTTTACACTCGAAAAAAATAAAGGAGTTCATACTAATCCGATCGAAGGATATAAACCGCAAGCATAATGTATGAATGTCCAACTAAATCTAGTGAAGGATTTTCACACTAAATTCAAAGCGCTTATTTCTGAAAAACCATCACTCATTTCACCTGATCGTTCGAGTTTGCGGTATCGGCTCATGCACGATGAGGTTGAAGAGTATCTCAAGGGAGTTGAGGAAAATGATTTGGAAAATATCGCAAAAGAATTAGGAGATATTCTCTATGCTGTATATGGCACCATTATTGAACATGGACTTCAGGATCAAATGGAAGCAATTTTCGAGGAAGTGCATCGTTCAAATATGAGCAAGGATTATAGCCCCACCAAGATGATCAAAGGGCCTAACTATCGCAAGGCAGACATACGGCAATTTTTTTCCTAACTATGGTATCATCAAGCCTTATTCGTAAATTATTCAGTGCAAGTTATATTCAGCGTTGGAATGATAAGCTGCGTCCTATTGATTTTATTGAACTCGACAAACATGCGCTCAAAATGGTTATCGCCTATATCATCGGCTCATTTGAAGAGGATAAAGAAGGTTTTTCCTGGCGCGAGATTATCGAAGGATGTCTTTTTGAACTGCTTCAAAAGATTGTATTGACGGATATTAAGTCGCCCGTTTTTTACATGATCAGAGAGCACAAGGAGAAATACCGACAACTCAATGAGTTTGTCTATAATGATATTCAGCCGACAATCGCGCCCTTGGGCAAAGATGTGTGCGATCGTTTTAAGACATTTTTTGAACACACAGACGATACGATTAATAAACGCATTCTGACTGCTTCAAGCACCTATGCATCGTTGTGGGAATTTGCCATCATCCGTCATGGCGATCCGCATGGTTACGAAAATGCGGAAATAGAAAATGCGATCATGCGAAAACTTCAAACGCATGACGATTTGGCAGGTATGCAGCAGCTGACGACGCATCGCGACTACCAGCATTTTATCGATCGGTGCGGCGAGCTGCGCTATCAGGTGCGCTGGGCGGGCGTGCATCGCATACCGCATACCTCTGTTTTGAATCATTCACTTTTTGTCGGACTACTCTCATATCTTTTTTCTCTCGAAGTGAATGCATGTCCGAAGCGATGTTATAATAATTTCTTTACCGGACTTTTCCACGATCTTCCCGAGGTGCTTACGCGCGACATCATTTCTCCGATCAAGCGGTCCGTCGAAGGGTTGAAAGAAATTCTTGGAGAATACGAAAAACAGCAAATGGAAAAAATTATCTTTCCGCTTCTGCCAATAGCGTGCGTCCAAGAAATGCATATGTTTACCGAACGAGAAAAAGAAGGGGTTATCACTGTAGATGGCGCGCTGCAGTGGGTGAGTTCGGATGAAATCAATACTCAGTATAATGAGGACTGTTTCAATTCCCGTGATGGGGTCTTTATTAAACTTGCGGACGAGTTGGCCGCCTACGTGGAGAGCGCTGAAGCTCTTCGCAATGGTTGCACGAGTGAACGGTTCACCAATGCCATGCAAAAAGTAAAAGAATACTATGATGCTGCTGGCATGGTCGGGGGAATTAATACGCGAGAATTATTCAAAGACTTATGACAGCGCGATACTTGCCTACTTAGCTCGGATAGGCTATAGTAGGGGCATTATTTATTGAGAAAAGTATTTTATGGCACAAGTGATAATCTATAGCACGCCGACCTGTGGATATTGCAGGATGGCAAAAACCTATTTTCAGGAACATAGTATCGAATATGTTGAAAAGGACGTATCAGTCGACCTTGAGGCTCGCGATCATATGGTGAAAGAATCGGGCCAGATGGGCGTACCGGTCATAGAAATCGATGGCACCATTGTTATCGGTTTTGATAAGCCGCGTCTCGCCACATTGCTTAAAATACAATCATAACAAAAATCGTATGAACGATATGAAAACATGTTCTTCGGGTCAATGTGATTCTACAGATGAAAAAACATGCTGTGGCGAAGGGTGTTCGAATGACACAGTTTGTTGCCAGGCTGGAAAATGCGAAGAAGGTTCGTGTCCTTGCTGCACAAGTGGATCTGACAGCTCAATGTGCAAGCCACATGAGCATGACGTGCCGACTAAGTCGGAATAAGTATGACACATGATCTTGCGATCATTGGTACGGGTGCCGCAGGGCTTTCCGCGGCGCTGTATGCCGGGCGGTATAAAATGAAAACAATCGTATTTGGAAGCGACTTTGGCGGATACACCAGTATCGCAGGATGTATCGAAAATTATCCGGGAGTTCCCAATATCGATGGGTTTGACCTCATGGTTAACATGAAAAGTCAGGCATTGGCTGTTGGGGCTCAAATTGTTGATAAGAGCATCACCTCTATTAAGCGTAATAATGCATGTTTTACCCTTTATTCGGATCAAGAAGTCTTGTGCCATGCGGGTACGGTTATTATTGCAACAGGTACTGAACATAAGCACTTGGGCTTGCCGAATGAAAAAGAACTCACATCGAAGGGGGTTCATTACTGCGCGGTATGTGATGCGCCAATGTATCGGGATAAGGTTATAGCGGTTGTCGGCGGGGGAGATGCCGCGATTAAGGGAGTGCTTTTGGCCGCAGAATATGCTAAAAAAGTCTATGTCCTTGTCCGAGGAACCGCATTGCGGGCCGAACCGATCAATTACGAGCAAATGAAGGCGTTTGGCGATAAAATAGAGGTGCTTTTTGAAACTGAGGTGAGAGAAATTCTTGGTCCGGAGAAATTTGAAAAAATCATCTTATCAAAACCGTATAACGGATCAGTTGATCTTCCTCTGGATGGGCTTTTCATCGAAATTGGCGCATTGCCCCGCACGAGCTTAGCATTACAACTTGGGGTTGAGCTTGATAGTGTGGGATATATTAAGGCACACCCCCAGCTGCAGACCACTATTCCGGGGATATTTGCAGCCGGCGATGTCATGAATCTCTTTAACGGCTTTAAGCAAGATATTACAGCCGCGGCCATGGGTGCAGTTGCCGCTACATCTGCGTTTCAATATTACAAAGCGAATCCCGGTAGTTGTGCACATGAGAGTTCTTCCTCGTGATATCCACAGAGCAACATTTTTTTTGATTTTTTTTGTAAAAAAAGGACGGTCATTTCGTTCTTTTTCTGTGTAGTGGTAACGGAAAAGTGGATTATTACTATGAGCGTTTACTCACTACAAAAAGAATGGTAAGATGGTACTGCTTTGAACAGTATTTAGAAGAGAAGTGAGGAGGCGCATTTGAAAAAGGAGGAGCAAAACGGACGTACAAAGATGTCCGTTTTGTTATCCGCTTTCTCAAGCTGTTTGGGGCGCCGTTTGTTCATAATGATGTTACCTTTATGAAGCTCGATACGATAAAAAAACGGAATGGTTCAATTGTTGAATTTGAACCACTCCGTATTGCGACAGCCATTCGCAAAGCATTTGAAGCTCAAAAGGCAGTAGTGGACGAATCTTTTTTTGCTTCGGTAACTGCAGAAGTTGTCGATACGCTCCATAATCGATTTGGAGATGAGCGTGTTCCCGGAGTCGAGGATGTTCAAGATATTGTCGAGCGATCAATCATGCAATACGGCTATTTCGATGTGGCGAAAGCATACATGATTTATCGGTACGAACATGCGAAAATACGCCAAAAAAAGAAAGCAGAAACTTTGGAAAAAATAGAAGAAGGCACGCTTTCTGTCACAAAACCGGACGGCAGCAAAGAGCAATTTGACCTTGAAAGAATACGAAGGACTATTTTGCGGCATACGAAGGGATATGAAAAAGACATCAACACCCAGGCAATCATCAAACAATGCCAGAGTGAAATATATGACGGGATTGCAATAGAAGATGTCGCTCGTGCGCTCATCATGACGGTGCGCTCGTTTATCGAACGTGATGGGGCATATTCCAAAGTGGCGGCACGGCTTTTGCGCGATAAGATTTACCGAGAGGTATTCGGGGAGCAGGTAGAGTTCTCTAATCTTCGGCAGGCTCATGCAAGTGTTTTTGTTCAAAACATCCAAAATGCGGTTGAGGCGGACCAGCTTGATTCCAAAATGCTCATGTTTGATTTTGAAAAACTTTCTTCCGCATTCGTACTCGAGAATGACGACCTATTTGAATACATGGGACTTGAGATTCTTTCCTCACGCTATCTCATGGAAAATCAAAAAACGCGAAAACCGATCGAGACTCCGCAGATGTTTTGGATGCGCATTGCGATGGGAACAGCGCTTGGTGAAGAAAAAGAGAATCGTGACCGTTACGCATGCGAGTTTTACGATGCTCTTTCGAATTTTTATTATACCCCCGGAGGAAGGACGTTGTTTGCAGCCGGGGCGAAAAAACCTCAACTCTCAAATTGCTTTCTCAATACCGTTCCGGACTCACTCGACGGCATTTTTAAGACGTTTTCAGACAATGCGCAATATTTGAAATGGTCAGGCGGTACGGGAACAGATTGGACACCGGTGCGCGCAACTGGCGCGGATATTAAAGGAACGGGTGTTAATAGTCAGGGCGTCATTCCTTTTTTGAAAATCGCAAATGATGTAAACGTTTCCATCAATAGGAGCGGCAAGCGGCGAGGCGCAGGATGCATTTATCTTGAAACATGGCACTTGGATATCGAGGATTTTCTTGAGCTCCGGAAAAATACAGGCGACGAGCGACGTCGCACCCATGATATTAATACAGCCAATTGGATACCCGATCTCTTCATGAAGCGCGTGCATGAAAATGGCTCTTGGACTCTTTTTAGTCCCGAAGAAGTGCCGGATCTCCATGAGCTCTACGGCAAAAAGTTCGAAAAGCGATATGAAGAATACGAAAAAATGGCTCGGGCAGGAGCAATAAAACTTTTCAAACAAGTCAGAGCCTTGGATCTTTGGAAAAAAATGCTCGCGATGTTGTTTGAAACAGGACACCCCTGGATTACATGGAAGGATCCGTGTAATCTGCGTTCCCCACAGGATCACGTAGGTGTCGTGCATTGCTCGAATCTCTGCACGGAAATCACACTGAACACGGCGCCTAATGAGACCGCAGTGTGTAATTTGGGTTCGCTGAACTTTGCGCGTTTCGTGCGGGATGGAGTATTTGATATTGAGCTTGTCGGCAAGGTGATTCGGATAGCAATGCGTATGCTGGATAATATCATCGATATTAATTTTTACGCCACTGAAGATTCGCGGCGCAGTAATACGCGGCATCGTCCGGTTGGCTTGGGTGTTCGCGGCTATCATGATGCGCTCTATCAGCTCGGCATAGATTTTGACTCGGAGCGTGCAGTCGAGTTTGCAGACCAATCAATGGAGATAGTTGCGTATCACGCTATCCTTTCATCGTCGGAGCTTGCTAAAGAGCGAGGTGTGTATTCCACCTATAAAGGTTCGAAATGGGATAGGGATATTTTGCCGCAGGATACCATCGACCTTCTTGCCAAAGAGCGCGGAGAAGAAATTTTGGTAAAGCGGGGAGGAAAACTGGACTGGACACTGGTGCGCGAATCAATACGGAAATACGGCATGCGTAATTCCAATACCATGGCGATTGCCCCGACTGCAAGCACGGCAAATCTTGTGGGCTGCATCCCTTGTGTCGAACCGATCTATAAGAATATTTATGTGAAGTCGAATAAAGAGGGCGATTTTCCGGTTCTGAATAAATATTTGGTCGAAGCACTTAAAAAAGCGGGATTATGGAATGCGGATATGTTGAATAAGATCAAATATCATGATGGCAGCATTCAGGCAATTTCGGAAATTCCGCAGGAAATAAAAAATACCTTTAAAGAAGTGTTTGAAATCGATCAGCGATGGCTTATTGAAGCTGCTGCCAGGCGTGGGAAATGGATTGACCAATCACAATCGCTCAATATCTTCTTTCGCGGGACGTCCGGTAAGGATCTCTCCGATGTCTATTTCTTGGCATGGAGAATGGGGTTGAAGACGACGTACTACTTACGCACGCTTGGCGCTTCACAGGTGGAGAAATCAACAGTAAGCACAGAAGAATTCGGTTCAACGCATAATCGCCAACATTTCTCCATGCAGCAAGAGACGTACGCTTCGTCGGTGCAGGTGAGTGTATCTCAGCCCAGTGTCGAACAGTTGGCAAAGGTCATGGCAGGAGAAGAGGTGGGGATTTGTGAATCGTGTCAAGGATAACTAACAATAATCATTCATTTTCAAAGTATGCCTATCATCAAAGGAGCGAATCCTGTAGATATCAACAAGCGCCGTGTTATCAATGGTGGAGATGCTGACGTCATGCAGCTATACCCGATGCGACACACCTTTGCATGGGAGGCATATAATATAGGAAATGCAAATCATTGGCTGCCAACAGAGATTTCTATGCAAAAAGACATTGAGCAGTGGAAGCACCCGACGCTGCTGAGTCAGGATGAGCGCCAGGCATTTGAAACGGTACTTGGTTTTTTTACAACAGCCGACTCGATTGCGGCAAACAATGTGGTACTCGCTCTCTATAAGCACGTGACGTCTCCGGAGGTGCGTATGTATCTTCTGCGGCAAGGCTATGAAGAGGCAAATCATACCCATTCGTACCAATATATCGTCGAATCACTCGGCATGGATGAGTCGAAAATTTTCAATATGTATCGCGAGATTGACGCAATCTATAGCAAGGACAATCTTATTCTTGCTCTTAACGATGGAATCTTTGATCCTGCATTCAAGACAGGAACATTTGAGAACGACCAAAAGTTTCTGGAAAATTGGATAGCGTTCGCACTTATTATGGAAGGTATTTTTTTCTACAGTTCATTTGCTGTGATGTTTGGTTTTCAGCGGCAGAATAAACTTACCGGTTCAGCAGAACAAATACAGTACATCATGCGCGATGAATCACAGCATCTCAATTTCGGGATCAATATCATTAATGCGATCAAAGAAGAGCAGCCGGAACTTTGGACGAAAGAGTTTCAGGATCACATTGTGGACTTAGTCCGTCGGGCGGTGGTGCTTGAATACACCTTTGCTATTGAAGTCTTTCCGAAAGGAATATTCGGCATGAATGCGGCAGGGTTCAAGCAGTACATCGAACATATCGCAGACCGCCGCCTCGAGCGTATTGGCCTACCAGCCCAGTATAATGTAGAAAATCCCTTTCCATGGATGTCAGAAGCCATTGACCTTTCGAAAGAAAAGAATTTTTTTGAAACGCGCGTTACGGAATACAAAGTGGGTGGCCAACTTGAGTGGTAGAGTATAATAACCACTTTTTTGGTATACTTATAAATGAGGACAACAGACCTCATTTTTGAGTCATTCATTTTTAAGAATATCTATGAATATCATACGATTGATTACAGAAAGCGCAAAAGTACTCTGTGTCATAGCGCTTCTCTATGTAGTGCTTCCCGCCTCTTCGGCCTCCGCCGCCCAGCAACAAGTCGAACTCGTCCCCACTTCAACTATCGAAGCGGTTTCGTTTATTGACGAGGACACTGGCTGGATTGTGAGTAATGATAAAGATGGCAAGGGGAGTATTCTTGCAACAGCAGATAGTGGCACCACCTGGCTCTCGCAGTATACCGGA
>OBEQ010667810.1_pt1 | contig 16535 bp, 13 predicted proteins | sample 1670901 | NCBI WGS metagenome assembly OBEQ01 (sample SAMEA104232315, study PRJEB22302) | groundwater metagenome | biome: forest; feature: aquifer; material: groundwater | place: USA | collected 2011-08-07 | depth 5.4 m
AGGCGGTGGCGCGGCGGCGTCGCAGCGGGCAGCGCACGGCGCGCGAGAACATCGACGCGCTGGTCGACCCGGGCAGCTTCATCGAGTACGGTGCGCTCGCCCTGGCCGCGCAGCGCCAGCGCCTGCCGCTCGACCAGCTCATCCAGGTCAGCCCGGCCGACGGCATCGTCTGCGGCGTGGGCGCGGTCGACGCGGCCAGCTTCGGCGACGAGGCGGCGCGCACCATGGTGCTCGCCTACGACTACACCGTGTTCGCGGGCACCCAGGGCGGCATGGGCCACAAGAAGCTCGACCGCATGCTGGCGCTGGCGGCAAAATGGCGCCTGCCCATCGTGCTGTTCGCCGAGGGTGGCGGCGGCCGGCCCAACGATACCGATATGCCGCTCGTGGCCGGCCTCGACACGCCCAGCTTCCTCGCCTTCGCGCGTCTGTCGGGCGTGGCGCCGCGCGTGGGCATCGTCTCGGGCCGCTGCTTCGCCGGTAACGCGGCGCTGCTCGGCTGCTGCGACGTGATCATCGCCAGCGAGGACGCCAACATCGGCATGGGCGGCCCGGCCATGATCGAGGGCGGCGGCCTGGGCAGCTTCAAGCCCGAGGACGTCGGCCCCATCGACGTGCAGAGCAAGAACGGCGTGGTCGACGTGCGCGTCGCCGACGAGGTGCAGGCGGTCGCGCTGGCGCGGCGCTACCTGGGCTACTTCCAGGGCCCGCGAGCCACGTGGAGCGCCCACGATCAGCGGCCGCTGCGCGCGGCGGTGCCCGAGAATCGCAAGCGCAGCTACGACGTGCGCGCGATCATCGACACGCTCGCCGATCGCGACAGCGTGCTCGAGCTGCGGCGCGAGTTCGGCATCGGCATCATCACCGCGCTCTCGCGCATCGAGGGCCGGCCGCTCGGGCTCATCGCCAACAACCCGCTGCACCTGGGCGGCGCCATCGACGCCGACGCTGCCGACAAGGCCGCGCGCTTCCTGCAGCTGTGCGACGCCTTCTCCCTGCCCGTGGTCTCCCTGTGCGACACGCCTGGCTTCATGGTCGGCCCCGAGGCCGAGAAGACCGCCCTGGTGCGCCACGTGTCGCGCCTCTTCGTGGTCGCGGGCAGCCTGAGCGTGCCTTACTTCACCATCGTCCTGCGCAAGGGCTACGGCCTGGGCGCACAAGGCATGGCGGCCGGGCAGTTCCACGCGCCCTTCTTCACCATCGCCTGGCCGACGGGCGAGTTCGGCGGCATGGGCCTCGAGGGTGCCGTGCGCCTGGGCATGCGCAAGCAACTCGAGGCCATCGCCGACCCGGCCGAGCGCGAGCAAGCCTTCGAGCGCGCCGTCGCCGAGGCCTACGAACGTGGCAAGGCCATCAACATGGCCTCGTACGTGGAGATCGATGCGGTGGTCGACCCGGTAGAGACGAGGGGGTGGATTCTACGGGGCTTGAAGTCAGTGCCGAGGCAAGACGCTGCCCGGGAGAGGCGGCGCCGGGTGATCGACACGTGGTAGGGCGGGAGAGGGAGTCGGCGGCTTGACGCAGAGGCGCAGAGGCGCAGAGGCGCAGAGACAGATTTTTGGGGTTGGCGCGTAGGGCAGGCGCGCCAACCCAGATCTGACCCATCTGATCTCTGCGCCTCTGCGCCTCTGCGCCTCTGCGTCTAGAGCGCTGACTTCGGCTGCCCGTGCGTGCCGAGGGCGGCGAGGCGGGCCTGGCGCAGCATGGGGCTGGTGGCGTCGGCCGGGATGTCCTGCAGCGGCTGCGCGATCATGGCCGGCGTGACGTTCACTCGCTGCGCAATGGGGGCCAGGGCGGCGAGATCGAAGTTGTACAGGCGGGCCGCGTTCTCGCCCAGCATGAGGCGGGTCTCGGCGGGGTCGACGTCGGCAAAGGTCAGGCGCAGCGCCTCGCGCGTGTACGGGAAGGTGCCCTCGTAGTGCGGGTAGTCGCTGCCCCAGAGGATGCGCTCGATGCCGACGTGGTGGCGATCGACGATCTCGGCGGGCGAGGGGAAGCTGGCGCCGTACCAGCAGTTGCGCCGCGCGTAGTAGCTGGGCGACTGGGGCAGCACGGCCGAGCGCGAGTAGTCCATCTCGCCGATCATGCCCGCGCGCATGCCCATCCAGACCTCGTCCATGCGCGCCAAGAGCGGTGGCACCCACGAGCAGCCCGACTCGGTCAGGATGTAGCGCAGGCGGGGGAAGCGCTCGAAGACGCCGCTCAGGATGAGCTGCTTGAAGCCGCGCTGGGAGAAGAAGGGAACCTCGAGGATCCACAGCGGCTCGGCGGCCGGGTAGGGGCCGTAGCCGGGCGAGCCGGCGCCGCCGTGCTGGTTGACCACCAGATCGCAGTCCTGGATGACCGCCCACAGCCGGTCGTAGTCGGGCGCGTAGAGCGGCTTGACGTGCTTCTCGTCGTCGGCGGGCAGGGGCAGGAGCACGCCCCCGCGCAGGTGGTGCTCGGCGATCCAGCGCACGTCGCGGATGGCCTCGTCGATGTCGTTGAGCAGGATGAGGCCGATGCCGGCGCGGCGCACCGGCTCCTCCTGGCACCACTCGGCCAGCCAGCGGTTGTGCGCGCGGATGCCGGCCAGGGCGTGCTCGAACTGCTCGGCGCTGGGCGGCCCGGCGATGAGCGGCACCTTGTCGTAGAAGGGCACCACGGTGTTGGGGAAGATGACCTCGCCGCAGACGCCGTCGGCTTCCTGGTCGGCGAAGCGCTCGGCGGTGTCCCAGTTCTTGCTCTTGCGCGCGCCCGCCTTGGGCCGCGCCGGGTTGCGGCGCGCCTCGCGCCAGGCGTCGAACGGCTCGCGGTAGCGCGCGTCGAGGTACTCGCGGTAGGTGTCGAGCGTGGCGCCGGCGTGGGTGTCGGCGGTGATCGTGACGTACGGCCGGGACGCGTCGACTGCTGCTGCTGTCACCGTGGGGCCTCCTGGTGGAAAGTCGCCGCATCGTAGCCGGTGCGGGCGCCCGGCGGAATGACCCGCTTCGGCTCGCCGACGGCAGCTAGGGCTGCGGCTGGTCGCGTCGGGCCGCCGCGGCGAGCACCGGCGGCGTGAGCAGACGCTCCACACGCGCCAGGCGATCGAGGACGTCCTCGCGCAGCTGGTCGGTCTTCTCGTGCAGGTGCGCGACCTCGAGCTCGGCCTTGACGTTGATCTCGTACTCGATGTCGCTGCGCACGCGGTCCTTCTGCGCGGTGCGGTTCTGGCTGATGAGCACGAAGATGGACAGGAAGATGGCTTCCAGCGACACGATCATGGTCAGCAGGCCGAACGGGTAGGGATCGAAGTGGCGCTGGCCCAGGCGCAGCGTGTTGAACGCGATCCAGCCGCCGAACCAGACCGTGTTGAAGCCGAGGAACTGCATGCTGCCGGAGAACCAGGCGATCCAGTCGGAGACCTTCTGGATGATGGTCAGGTGCTCGGCGATCTCCTCGTTGGCGTTGCGTGACACGCGCGAGCGCAGGAGCGCGTCGGCCTTGCGCGTCATGGCGCCCATGGCCGCGAGCATGTGCAGCGCGGCGTCGGGCTTCTTGCTGAAGAGCAGGTGCAGGTCGTCGCGGTCGAGCACGACCAGCTCGGAGTCCTCGAGCGCCATGGCGGTGGCGGTGCGCGGGCCGGCGTCGAGCAGGGCCAGCTCGCCGAACACATCGCCCGGCCCGGCGATGCTGAGCACGATCTTCTGGCCCACGTTGTCCTTGACGTAGAGCTCGACCTGCCCCGAGCGCACCAGGTAGAGGGCGTCGCCCGAGTCGCCGGCGCGGAAGAGCGTGGCGCCGCTGGCCAGCTTCTCCAGGTCGACGACCTCGGCCAGCACGCGGCGCTCGTCGTCATCGAGCATCTCGAACAGGGTCACTCCCTCGAGCAGGTTGGCTTCCACCGGCATGTGGTCTCCTCGCGCTTCGTCTCGTCGATCAGGTCGTTCGCAGGCTTTGCATCGGATCAGACGGCGAGGCGGGGCGGGGCGCGGGTGCGCCGGGCGAATGGGGCGCGATGGGCGGGCATCCCGGCGAGGCAGGCGAACGCGCGGTACGGGCGCCATGCGGGTGGCAGCAGCGCCGGCGCGGGCTCGGCCGTGATGGCCAGCATGGTGGCGTGGCCGCCGCGGTGGTCATCGCCGTCGCCGGCGTCGTCGACGAGAGCGGCGGTGACGCCGGTGCGCTCGACGCGCGCGCTGGCCACCTGGCCGGCGAGCCACGCCGCCGCGATCAGCAGCAGCGCGAGTCCCGGCCGGGTCCCTGGTGAACGCAAGGCTCGAGGGTAACACTCGCGGGTCGCGCGCGGCGCAGGCCCCAGGAGGCGGAGCTACTGGACGGGCGGGGTCGAGCAATCCTCGACGATCTGGGGATTGAACGAGATCGACCACTCGAAGATGTAACCGTTGTCGATCGGCCACAGGTCGGTGACCTTGATCATCCAGTCGCCGTTGAGCATCGCGCCGATGAGGTCGGTGAACGGCTTGGCCGACTGGTAGTCGCCGGGCGGCAGGTCGTGGACGGAGGTCGTGTTGGCGTAGTCCAGCATGGCCGCGTTGGTCGCGTCGGGCTTCCAGCAGTAGCTCGCGCCCGTACCGGGGACGGGCTGGATGTCGTCGTTGTCGTTGGGCGTGCCGACGAAGACCTCGCTGCCGACCTGGCCGAGGAACTGCTGCAGCACGAGCGTCTGACCCGACGGGGCCACCAGCTCGATCTGCAGGTCGCGCAGCCAGGAGTGCTCCATCTTCACGCACACCGAGAGGATGTCGGTGGTCGCGACCAGGGTCTGGGCGGCGCCGAAGCCACTGAAGTGCAGCTTGGAGGTGTACGACTCGGGCGGGTTGCCCACGCCGTCGGGCAGGGCGAGGGGCGCGCTGAGCGGGTGCTCGACCATGCCGCAGACCGGGCAGTCGCCCACGCCCGAGCAGTCAGGATCGTGGCAGTCGTTGAGGCCGTCGCAATCCTCGTCGAGGTTGCCGGTGCAGACCTCGGCGCCTTGCGGTGTGCACGGCCGCGGGCCGCTGGCATCCGGGAACCCCGGCGTGCCGGCGTCGGGGGGGCCGCCGTTACCGTTGTCATCGTCCTCGGCGCGCTGGGCAGGCGCGCACGCCACGAACGCCATGCTCGAGACTGCGACCATCATGCGAAGGAAGGGCTTCACGGGTGCTCCTTGATCAAGGCAACACCAGACCACAATCCGGGCCTCGTGGAGAGGTGGAGCGTCACTAACCGGGCCTTACCGGATGCCCGGACGCGCGGCCCGTGGCAGGGCCTCGCGCCCTTGCGCGGGTTCGAAACCGGCGCTCGCCGCACGCGCAAACATCGGCTATTCCTAGGGCATGCGCTGGTTCTCGCCCTGGCTCGCCCTGCTCCTCGGATGCGCCGGAGGCGGCGCGGCCAAGCCGACCGCGAGCGCGCAGGCGCCCACCGTGGCGGCCGCGGCCACGCCCGCGTCAGCGCCCGCGCACGATGACGACACCAGCGGCCTGATCGGCCACCAGGCGCCCGCCTGGGAGGCGTCGCAGTGGTTCAACAGCGCGCCGCTCGCGCTCGCCGATCTGCGCGGCAAGGTGGTGTTCGTGCGCTGGTTCACCTCGCCCGACTGCCCCTTCTGCACCGGCAGCGCGCCGGCCCTGCGCGAGCTGCACCGGCGCTACGCGGGCGCCGGCCTGGTCGTGGTCGGCATGTACCACCACAAATCGGACACGCCGCTCGATCCCGAGGACGTGCGTGGCTGGGCCGCGCAGTATGGCTACCAGTTCCCCGTCGCCATCGACGAGGGCTGGCGCACGCTCAAGCGCTGGTGGCTCGACGGCCATCCCGACCGCGGCTACACCAGCGTCAGCTTCCTCATCGATCGCAGCGGTGTCATCCGGCGCATCCACCTGGGCGGGCTCATCGACGTGAAGAGCGACGAGTTCCGCGCCATCGCCGGCGACGTCGAGCGGCTGCTGGCCGAGCCGCCCGGCAAGTGAGCGCGCACCCGGCTCAGCCCGGCTCGGGCACGTACAGCTTGACGTCGTCGTAGACCGCCGAGCCCTCGTAGTAGTTGATGTGCGGGTCGCCGAAGAAGAAGTAGTCCGGGTAGGCCGAGCCGGGCGGCCAGGTGTCGAAGGGCTTGCCCAGCACGGTGCGGTGCTGGTTGACGGTCTGTTTGACGGTTTGTTTGACGTTCTGGCCCGGGTACTCGTCGGCGCGCTGGTTGTAGTGCCAGGTGACCGGCGGCTCGCTGAAGCGGCGCGAGGCCACATAGGTGGTCTGCCCGCCGTGCTGGAACTTGCCGCTGACCGACAGGGTGTAGCGCTCGCCGTCGCGTTCGATCGCGAACACGTAGCGCTCGCCCTCGAGGTACTTGTCGACGAAGGTGGCGTCCTTCTGCCAGCCGGCGGTGGTGTACGAGACGAAGGCATTGCCGGTCCAGTCGCTGCCGAAGTCGCTGCCGTCCAGCCACAGCATGCTGACGTAGCGCGAGCCGTCGCGCGCGGCCGTGTGCGTGCCCGGGTCCCACACCTGCGACCACTCCTCCATGTTGTTGTCGCTGTCCATGACCACCTTGCGATGGTGGTGGATGAACACGTTGTTGTGCGGCGCCGGGCGGGCGTAGTCGGTGATGCAGAGGAAGTAGACGCCGTTCTCGCCCACCGCGGAGAGCGGCTCGGGCGTGCGGTCGGTGAAGCGCCAGGGGTCGGCGCGCTCGTCGCCGTCGTAGCCGTTGGTCTTGCCCGCCAGCGTCCAGCCCTCGGCCTGCTTGCCGCCGAAGTGCACGTCGGAGACGGTGACCTCGACGCGGTAGCGCGCCGGCAGCGGCTCGGTCGAGCGCACCACCACGCCGTCGTAATGACGCGTCGACAGCACGCGCGCGTGGCCGTCGGCGATGAGCAGCTGGCCGCCGGTCTCGGGCGTGCCGTCGCGATCCGAGTCGCGGCCGTACAGCTCGACGGTCAGCCAGCCGTCCGCGCCGTAGCGGTACGACTTGCGGAAGGAGCGAAAGGCGTGCAGCCCGGCCAGGAAGGTGGTGCCGCCGCGCTCGACGAAGAACTCGCCGTCCTCGTCGAAGGCGTCGACGTGGTACGGGCTGTCGGGGCCGTAGCTGTCCTCGCTCCAGTCGGGCGGCTCGTGCGCGGGCGCGTCGAAGGTCTCGTGGTGGACCAGGCGCCAGCGGGGGGCGGCCTTGCCGGGCCGGCTGCCCGGCTGAGGCGTGCACGCCGCGACAGTGGCGAGCAGCGCTGCGCCCAGGCGTCTCACGAGCGCAGCGCGCTGACCGCGACGCGCGCGAGCAGCGAGGACAGCCCCGCGGCGCTGGGGCGATCCGCCGGACGCATGCCCAGGCAGGCGTCGATGGCGTGGGCCAGCTCGGCGGGACACGCGGGCCAGTAGCTGGCCACCGATCGGGGCACGGGCACCGGGCGCTTCTCGACCAGGGCCAGGATGGGCGGCTCGATGAACGGCCGCGCGCCGGTGATGAGCTCGTGCGCGATGACGCCGAAGGCGAACACGTCGGCGGCCGCGGTCAGGCTGGCGCGACCGCCGGCCAGCTCGGGCGCGATGTACGCGGGCGTGCCGGGCAGGAGGCCGGTGCGGGTCAGGAAGCTCGAGCCGCCCAGCGCCGGCGTGGCCGCGGCCACGGCGTCGGTCATGGCGGCATCGGGCCCTTCGGGCGCCAGGGCCAGGCGCACGGTCGCGCTGGCCGCGGCATCGCCGGCGGCGCGCAGCAGCATGGACGCGTCGGCCTCGAGCGGCTCGGCGGCCAGCGAGCGCGCCACGCCGTCGACGAGCAGGGGCTCCATCTCCGGGCCGGGCAAGAGCGGCGAGGACGTCTCGCTCTCGGGATGGAGCGCGATGCCGAAGTCGGAGATCTTGACCACCGGCCGGGCGCCGTCGCCGCCGGTGACCAGCACATTGCCGGGCTTGAGGTCGCGGTGGACCACGCCCGCCCGGTGCAGCGCGGCCAGCCCGTCGGCGAGCTGACGCAGCACCTGCAGCGCCCAGGCGGGCTCGCCGTAGCGCCCGCGGTGGTCGGTGAGCGGCTCGCCCTCGACCAGCTCCATGACCAGGTAGAGGAAGCCCGACGACGACACGTCGACGTCGAGGATGCCGACCACGTTGGGATGCGTGATGGTCGAGGCCATCTGCGCCTCGCGCGCCAGGCGCGCCAGCGCCGCGCCGTGCACCTCACGCGCCAGCTTGAGCGCGAAGCGGCGGCCGTCGCCCACGCGGGTGACCTCGTAGACCGTGCCCATGCCGCCCGCGCCGATGCGGCGCTCGACCCGGTAGCGGCCCTGCACCAGCTCGCCCACGTTCAGCTCGGGTGCGTCGGCGCAGGGCGAGCCGGCCAGCGCCAGAGCCGCGTAGATCTGCGCCGCGCGGTCGGCGATCTGGCGGCGCAGCTCGAGGTTGAGCACTTCGATCTCGGTGCGCCGCCGCTCCAGCTGCTCGACCTGGTGGGCCAGCTCGGCGTTGAGATCGTCGCTGCGCGCCATCGAGCGGATGTGCTGCTGGCTGAGCAGGAGCGACAGGCACAGGCCGAACAGGGCCAGGCCCACGCCGGTCAGGCGCACGCCGCCCAGCAGGTCGCCGAAGCCCAGCCAGTAGATGATGTCGGGCGTGGTGGTGATACCCACGCCCATCCAGGACAGCAGCGCGAGCAGCGCGCTGCGGCGCACCGCGCCCTGCCGGCGTGCCACCAGGCGCGTGCACACGATCAGCTGGTAGAGCAGGAGCGCGCCGGAGTAGCCCGCGGTGACCACCGCGGCGGTGCGCGTGTGCTCGAACTGGCCGTGCCAGATGATCGAGGTCAGCGAGACCAGCGCGCACGCCGGCCACAGGCCGCGCCAGGGCGGGCGCAGGCCGAAGAAGCCGTGGGTGAACTCGGTCGCGGCGGTGACCGCGACGTTGAGGGTGATGCCGAGGATGGCCTCGTCGTGGTTGCCGAACAGGCTCTGGCTCCAGCCGGTCACGAACAGCGGGTAGAAGGCTGCGCTGACCGCCTGGATGCCGAACCAGAAGTAGGCGCGCCGGCGCCGGTCGAGCAGGAAGATGGTCAGCGAGGTGACGCCGATCTGCAGCAGCGCGATCACCGCCGCGCCGCTCACGCCCAGGTTGAAGATGTCGACGGCGCGCGCGTTGGCGTCGGTGGCGTCGAGCGGCAAGAGGCGCGGCAGGGTGCCCCACCAGGCATCCTGGGTCCAGCGGTGCTCGACGGTCAGCTCGAGGTCGAGCGCACCGTCGCTGCTGGCGGCGGGCGGAATCGCCCACGCGTGCGGACCGCGGCCGCGGTAACCGCTCCTGGGACCCGAGGCCAGGTAGACCGCGTCCTCGCCGTCGACGCGCAGGTGCACATGCGCGGGCAGCTCGGGCAGCACCAGCTGCAGCGGACGCCCGCGCCACGCAGTCGGGACCTCGACCTGCGTCGACAGTGAGTAGCGACCGGGGCGGTCGGGCACGCGGCCGTCGTCGAGGTGCGTGGGCAGCGTGACGGGACGGTGCGCGCCGCTGCCCTCGGTCGTGAGGACCCACTGCGAGAAGGTGGGCGCAGACGTACCCGTGCAGGCCGCGAGCCCGGCCAGGACGAGGAGATGCGAGGATCGTCGAATGCCGTGCGATTCCGTGATGGTATCGGAAGACAGCGGCGGCGGCGGATGGGAACGTCGGCGGCGGCGAGGGTTTCAGGGCGTGAAACGGGGCAGGTCGCGGCGCGGCTGGGACACGACGCTCGGATTGTCATGGCAGGCGCCATTGCCCCACGCGATGACGCCCGCGGCGGGTTCGGCCGCAAGGTCGCGCGTGCACCCGGGCGCCGACCGCAGCTCATGCACGCCAGGGCCCCGGTCCTTGCCGTGACAAGAGGCGCTCGTACATCCCCCTCCGTTGCCTGTGCCCGTGCCGACCAGCGTGGCCCCGATCTCTCGCGTGCAGGTCGGCCGCTCCACGTACTGCCCGTGCTCGCCAAGCGGCTCGTCGACGCCGGCCTCCACGGTGCAGGCGGCAGCAGAGCAGGCGAGGGCGGCGAGCGCCAACCATTGCAGGGATTTCTTCACGTGCTTCATGGCGCCGGCGACCCTAGCAAAGGGCTCGCGCGCGTCGCCTGCCACAATCTGCGGCAGGCTACTTCTTGATCGCCCAGGCGCCGCCGCGCAGGCGGTACTCGACGGTGTACTGCTCGTCGTCGGCGGGCGCGACCTGACGCTTCACTTCCATGGCCGCGCCCGAGCCCTCGAAGGTCCACTTCTCGTCGGCCTTCTCGTCGCGATCGAGGTCCACCTTGGCGCGGTTCCAGCCCGCCTGGCCGGCGTCGTGGTAGAGATTCACCTTGTACGGCGCCGCCGGGAAGGCGTCCTTGATCTTGTCGGAGGTCGCGGCCGTCCCGGCCAGGCGCAGGATCTCCTGGTCCATGGACCGGAGCGTCGCGTCGCCACCTGCCGGCGCCGTTGGCGTTTGCGTCGGCGTCGGCGTTTGCGTCGGCGTCGGCGGGGCCACCTTCTCGTCCGCCGCGCCCAGCCAGCGTTCGCCTCTCAGCGTGTACTCCACGTCGTAGGTCTTGTCGTCGTCGGCGCTGGACACCTGGCGCTTGACCGTGCCGTCGTCGTCGAAGCTCCACTTCTCGTCCCACTTGTCGTCGTGGTCGAGGTCGAGCTTGAGCCGGTTGACGCGCGTCTTGCCGGCGTCCTTGTAGAGGTTGACCTTGTAGGTCTTCCCCGGCAGCGCGTCCTTCGCCTTGTCGCCAGGGATGCCCTGCGGGACGCGCGCGAGGATCTCGCGATCCATGGGCCGCAGCGGCGCGCCCGGACCGTCGGAGGCCGTCGCCGTCGCCGTTGCGGGCGCCGCGACAGGGGGCGGCGTCTGCGCCAGCGGCTGCGCGGCCAGCGGTGCGGGCGTCGGCGTCGCTTCCGGCACCGGCGCCACCACGTCCGCCTTCTTCCCGCCGCGCCTGGCCAGGTAGATGCCGCTGCCCGCCAGCACCACCACGCCGCCGACGACCAGTGCCCGGAAGGTCTTGTATTTCATGAGGCGTCCTCGCTCACCGCTGGCCCGTCGTCGGGCACGAGCGGCATCATGGCCCGCGCGATGGGCACGGTGCAGTTGCAGGTGGCGTAGCGGCAAGGGGTCGGGCCGTCGGCGAGGCGGAAGTCGTCGGCCAGGAAGTCACCCATGCGCTCGAGCTTGTAGCGACGCGCCGGGTAGCAGCGGAAGGCCGTGCCCGCGTCGTCGAGGATGAAGTAGCGCGCGCCCGACCAGCAAGGCCGGCCGGCGAAGCGGTGCACGAGGCGCCCGGTCAGGTTGTGCCCGCCCAGGGCCAGGATCTGCGCTGCCTCGTCGGGCGCGTAGGCGATCACGTCGCGATCCTGCTTCTCCGGCTGCACCTTGAAGCTGATGCCGCCGGCGCCGAACTCGGCCGCCAGCGCGGCCAGCCGGGGCAGCGCCGCGCGCGTCGCCACCGACGTCACGCACACGTGCGGCCGCGGCAGCGTCGCATCGGCCGCGGCGTCCAGCTCGGCCTGCAGCCAGCGCGCCTTGCTCAGGAAGCCTTCCACATCGACCACGTACTCCAGGTGCAGGCTGCACGAGAACACGCCCACGCGCCCGCGCGCCGCGCGCACGAACGCGGCCAGCTTGTCGCGTGAGGCCGAGAGGTTGCTCACCATCGACACGCGGTGGCCGATCCCGGCCAGGCCGGCCACGATCTCGTCGAGGGTCGGGTGCACGAACGGCTCGCCCCCTGACAGCTTGATCTCCCAGCGCCCGGGCAGACGCGCGAACCCGGCCAGGAAACGCGGCGTGTCGCGCGCCCAGCGTCCGCGGTCCTCCTTGAAGCGCTGCGTGCAGTACGAGCAGCGGTAGTTGCACGCGGTGTTGACGTTCCAGCTGATGACACCCTCGGCCGGCCGCGGCGTCGGCGCGAGCACGGCCGCCGTCATGCCGGCACGCCCTCGATCATGCCGCGGTTGGCCGGCACGGTGCACGGGCAGATGTCGTACGCGCACGCGTGCGGCGTGGCGAAGCGCGCGAACGTGCCCGCGTGCACGTTGCCCAGGTAGCCCTGCTTGAACCTGCGCGCCGTCCGGCAGCTCCAGCCGTCGCCGTTCTGCAGCAGCACGAAGTAGTCCACGCCCGTCCAGCAGGCGTGCCCGCGGTAGCTGGGCGCGAGGTTGGCGTCGCGCGGCCCGGGCGAGATGCCGACCAGCTCGCTGACCTGCGCCGCGTCGTCGTCGTCGTACGCATGCACGCCGCCACCCACCTTCATGATCTGCGGGAACAGCTTGAGCCCGACCGCGGCGAGCGCGCGGCGCGCGGCCGCGACCTGGTCGAGCCGACCCGGCACCAGCACCGCGTTGACCACGAACGCGGCGTCAGCGTCGATCTGCGCCCGCAACGCCGCTGCCTTGGCCACGAACGCGTCGATCTCGACCTGCTCGAGGTGGATGCTGGCCGAGACGATGCCGAGCCGGCCGCGCGTGAGCCGGGCGAAGCGCTCGAGCACCGACGCGGGCGCCGACAGGTTGGTCAGCACCGACAGCGTGTGCGGCGTGCGCTCGACCAGACCGGGCACGATGCGCTCCATGAAGCCGCGCGACGCAAACGGCTCGCCCCCGGTCATCTTGATCTCCCAGCGCCCCGGCAGCTGCGCGAAGAAGCCCAGAAATCCTTCCACCTCGTCCGCCGAGGGCTGGCCGACCCGGTACTGCTTGCTCTGGATGCAGTAGCTGCAGTCGTAGTTGCACACGCCGCAGACCTGCCATTCGACCGTGGGCCGCCTCATGCGTGGCCTGCCGTCGCCAGCGCGGCCAGCCGTCTGCCGATCTTCACGTTCTGGTTGACCTTGCCGCACTGCGCGCAGCTGGGCAGGAAGTCGCCGCGGCGCAGGCGCGCACGCAGCGCGTTCCAGGCCTCGCCGTGCCACAGCTGCGAGAAGCGCGCGCCGCCCGCGAGCGAGCCGACCACGACCTCGGTGTTGCAGCAGTAGAGCACCGTGCCGTCGACGAGCACGCGGCTGTAGTAGTGACCCTGGAAGCAGCCGATCTCGGCCATGGGCGCGGTCGCAGCGCCGCCCGCGGCGAGCTGGCGCGCGAACACGTCCAGGTTGGTCGCCACGCCCAGCTCGGCGGCCACGCGCGCCGCCGCGGGCACCCACTCGTCGACCAGCCGGGCGCGCTGCTCGTCGCTGATGCGGCAGGCCTCGGTGCCTTCCTTCAGGCTGGCGAGCTTGAAGTTGACCGCCGCGGCCAGGGTCTCGGCAGCCAGGCGCACCATGTCGGGCAGCTCGTGCGCGTTGGTCGCGCAGATCACCTGCACATGCTTGAAGCGGCGCCCGGCGGCGCGGAAGCGCGCCAGCATGGCGTGCAGCCGCTGCCACTCGTCCGACTGGAAGGACGGATGGAAGGCGCGGTAGGCCGCCTCGCTGGCGGCGTGGATGCCGATGAGCAGCTGATCGACGCCCAGGCCGATGATCTTCTCGGCGTCGGCGGGGATCAGGTTGGTGATGAGCGTGACGTGCAGCCCGCGCGCCTTGGCCGCCGCGATCATGGCGTAGATGTCGGGGTGCGTGAACGGCTCGCCCATGCCGGAGAGGATCACCGCCTCGAGGCCGCCCAGGCTGGCCACGTCCTCGAGCAGCTCGTCGACCGCGTCGGCGTCGGCGCGCTGGCGCTTCCACGCCGAGCTGCGGCCCAGGCGCAGCAGCGGCGAGTGATCCCAGCAGGTGACGCAGTTGGTATTGCAGCCGTTGGTGACGTCGATGTGCACCGTCTGCGGCCCGGTCAGCACACGATCCGTGGCCAGGCCGAGCAGGCGCAGGTCGCGGGCGTGCTTCACGACGCGCACCGGGCCGCGGCCGCGCGCAGGAGCTCCTGGTTGGAGGGCAGCTCGGCGCCCGCGCCCTGTGCATGCGCCAGGTACGCGATGCCGCGGTAGAGGTCCTCGCCGCGCCCGCGCAGGCGGCCCAGGAACGCGCCCAGCTCGCCCGCGAACGCGGCCGGCAAGAGCTGGCGCTCGACGCCGAACACCTTGAGCAGGGTGGCCGCGCCCGCCCAGTCGTCGAAGGCGGCCAGCTCGGCCAGCAGCGCCTCGGCGGCGGCCGCGCGCTCCTCGACGCCGCCACCGACCAGCTTGCGCAGGAAGGCGTGCACCACGCGCAGCGCCGCGGCCGCCGGGATGCCGCGTGCGTGCGCAAAGCGGTGCAGGCGCACGGCCGCGCGCGTGGCCTCCGTCCCGGCCACGCCGCCCTCGGGCACGAGCGCGCGTCCCAGCTCGAAGAACGGCTCCAGCTCGAGCCCCAGGTCGCGCGCGGCCAGCAGCAGCTCGTCGTCGACGGCGTCCTCGGCCGCGGCCACCTCGGCGGCGGGCAGCACCAGGCGCAGCAGCTCGGCGGCCAGCTCACGCGCGTGGTTGGTGGGCACGAGCGCGCGCGCCGCGTGCGCCGCGGCCGCGCGCGCCACGGGATCACGAAAACCGTCGACGGCCGCGACCAGCGCGGCGCTCGTCCGCTCGTGCAGCAGCAGCGCGGCGCCCGCGCGCACCGCACGCGCCGCACGCCGCTCCTGCTCGTCGGCGACCTTGTCCTGGGGCAGGAAGATGGCCGGCACGCCCGCGTGCATCAGCTCGAAGAAGGTGTTGTAGCCGGCGGCGCAGATGGCAAGGTCCAGGCCGGGCATGAGCTCGGCCGTGCCCGGCTCGCTCAGCCAGGTGATGCGCTCGCCGCGCAGCGGTCGGCCGCGGTAGAGCGGCCCGGCGACGATGACCAGGTGCACGTCGTCGGCGTGCGCGAGCGCCGCGTCCACCGCGGCCAGCTGCTGCTCGGCGCCCGGGTCGCCGACGCCGCCCGCCGAGACATAGACCCCGAGCCGCTCGCCCGCGATGCCCAGGCGCGCGCGCGCCTCGCCGCGATCGAGCAGCTCGATGCGCTCGCGCGCCATGACCGGCCCGGCATGGCGCACGCGCCGCGCGGCTTCCGCCGGCACCTGCACGACCGACGCGTCGTCGTGATCCGGCACCAGGATGGCGTCGTAGAGCGGCAGCATGGCCTGGAAGTCGGCCCGGGCGGCGAAGCTCTCCCGGCTCGGCCGGTAGATGAACGCGCGCCGCCGGCACAGATCGAGGGCCGAGAGCAGCTCGCCGAACGAGCCGCGTGGGAAGGTGTCGACCACCAGCAGGTCGGGCTGCAGCAGGCCGAGCGAGTGCCACACCCACTGCTTGGCCAGCGCCAGGTAGGCCTGCTTGTCGATGCCGGTCTCGCCCACGATGGTCTTCGAGGGCAGCTTGAACGAGGCGAAGCGCTCGCCGAAGAGCAGCGAATCGGCCTCGCTCGAGGTCAGGAAGTAGATCTCCGCCTTGACCCCGGCGTGCGCGGCGTAGCGCCTGAGCCAGCGCGACAGGGCGACCAGACGCATCAGGTGGCCCAGCCCCGAGCCGTTGACCGCGTAGTTGACGATGCGGATGGTGCGCGCCATCTGGGTGCCTCCGCTCACGATGGATCGTGGAAGCTGCTCGGGTCGCCGCCGACGCTGCGGTCGGCCTCGATCGACGCGGCCGCGGCGCGCCCGGCCAGGTCGTCGTCGAGGTCGTCGCCGCGCCAGCTGTAGCCGGGGTGGTGGCGGTGGAACTCCTGCACCTCGGGGATGAAGTTGCCGTCGAGCTGTCCGTCGGTGAACAGGTCCCACCAAAGGAACTGCTCGGCCAGGCTGGCGCGCTCGTAGTCGGCGAAGCCCCAGACCGTGTCGTAGGTCCGATCGTAGCGGCGCCACATCTTGCCGTAGCGCTCGCTGCGGTCGCCGAAGCGCTTCTCGAAGCGGGCGCCCTCGAAGCGGGTGTACGCCTTCTTGGGCCGCGCGTACTTGACGCGCTCGCGCGCCAGGCGGGCGATCTCCTCCTGCAGGTTCTGCTTCTGCGCGCCCAGCTGCTGCTCGTGCACCTGCTCCAGGTAGTCGATCTTCTTGGCCACGCCCGCGTAGGTTTTGAGCAGGAGCTGGGCGGCCTCCTCGCCGGCCAGGCGGTCGCCCAGCTCGGGCAGGTCGGTCTCGGTGATGTGACGCGCGAGCAGGCCACGCCAGGCGTCCAGGTGGATGGCGTCGAGGTCGCGCAGGCGCGCCTGGGTCTCGTCGTGGGCGCGCTCGACCCGCTCGCCTGCCTCGATCTCGGCGCGCAGCTCGGTCAGGCGCGCGTCGTAGACGGTCAGGGTGTCGCGGGCGGCGATGAGCTCGGGGCGCAGCTCGGCGAAGCTCTGCTTGCCGGGGAAGCGAGCGAGGATCTCGTCGCCCGCCTTCCAGTCGCTGTAGTAGGACAGGCGCCAGAAGGCCACCGCGTAGGCCTCGGTGCCGTAGCCGTTCTGCAACAGCTCGGCGAGGCGCAGGTGCTGCGCGCTCGTCCACAGCTCGGCCATGGGCGCGCGGAAGTCCTCCAGCTCGTCGACCTCGCGGGCCAGCTGGCCCACGCGCGGCGCGCGCAAGAGCTCGCGATCGCGGTAGCGCGGATCGGCCTCGAGCTGGGCCAGGCGCTGGCCCAGCGCCGTGCGCTCGGCCTCGAGCTTGCCGGTGGTCTCCTCGGCGAGCAGGATGCGGTCGAAGCCGACCCGCCGGCCCGCGCGC
>OBEQ011804562.1_pt1 | contig 16535 bp, 15 predicted proteins | sample 1670901 | NCBI WGS metagenome assembly OBEQ01 (sample SAMEA104232315, study PRJEB22302) | groundwater metagenome | biome: forest; feature: aquifer; material: groundwater | place: USA | collected 2011-08-07 | depth 5.4 m
CTACCAAATAGAGGGTGGTCGAATTATTATCTAGCTGTGACACTAGTACATACTTCTCATCAGGAGAAAGAATAATGCTTTGAACATTGCCCAACTTGGTTAACTGAGATTCATTTTTACCACTATCATCTGCCTGAAACAAGTCTGCTTTACTATTACGCGTATCAATGTAGAGATAATGATTGTCTTTGGTCAGCAGGGTTGTCGGACTGGCTGATCCTCGACCATCAGCGCGTTTTTGATTTCGAGAATAGTCCCGATCACGTACTGTTGGAGTTGCCGTAACATCGGTATCTAGGGCACCTGCTAGATCGTAGGAATGGGTATGGTAACCGGTAGTATCAGAGAAGGTGTATCGGACAGTTTTTTCTCCTGCACCATAATAAAGATCGCTGATGTGATTACCTGTGCCCACTATTTTTTGTTCCTTTGTGCCATCAATTTTTACAGTATGAATGCCATCAAATTCAGTATCTGGGTTAGAGGTTTGATCATTATACCCATCAACGCTGTACAGTATTTCTTGGCCGTCTGACCTAATCTGTACTAATGTAATGCTGTAACTAATATTTGTGGTAGGGGAAGGAGTACTGCTTAACATCAGCCGCTTTTGGGTATCAATGCGATATGAAACTAGTGTTTGCTGATAAGGAGATTTGTTGTTACTTGAATAGACATAAACGAGCACGGTGGAGCTGACCCAGCGCACGTTTTGCACTCCTGTGTCGTCAGATACTTTGGTCACCACCCCTTTTTCATCTACCATATAGAGCTTGTTGACTGAGTAACCATTGTCTTTGGTACCGTCTCGGTCAGATAAAAACGCTACTTTCTTTTGATCTGGAGATACTACCGGATTTGAGTTGCTTCCAGCTGTTTTATCGATTAGTAAGCGATACGGTCCGCTTCCTTTGGCATCGGTCACAAAAAGATCGGTCACTCCGCTTTTTTCTTGCTCAAATACCATGCGTAGCACAGGCAACAATTCCGCTCTCACGGCATCATATACTTGATTCTGTGATAAAACGACGGTGGTTTCAAACCCTTCGTAGCCATCTTTGGTCACTTGCAGAGAGCTGGTGTCACCTTTAACTTGCAAGGTAAACTCACCTTTGTCATTACTCGTACCCTCTATACCCCCCGCCAGAATTTTGGCTTTGACAATAGGCAGTGCTGATAATTTATCTACCACTGTCCCTGCTAAACTAAATAGCTTCTCCGGGGCTTTTTCTAATACCACATCTGATAGGGGATTTACACCCCGGTAAATCCTGGCCTCAAGTGTTTTTGGCAAATAGCCATCTTTAGTCACGGTTATAGTAACGGTGCCACTCTTTAGATTGGGTAAAATAGCAGTACCCTCAGTGGTGGTCTGAGCCGATACTCCATTAATCATTACTTTGGCTTGCGGGATGGGATGATCAGTATCTTTCTCTACAATGGTCACATTAACCGTGGCACTGCTATACCAATCAATAACACCAGAAAACCAACCCAGTTGCCACCCAGCCACACAAAGTACAATGATGAATGCAAGAATGCCTAAGGCCCACGCTTTTTTCTTACTCAAACGAAGGTGCAGTTCTACTTGACCATGGTGAGTCTCAGGCTCAGTATGGTGGGCGTGCTCATGGTGGGCGTGCTGTTCATGATGTTGTGGTTCTGGTTTTGCTTCAGACTCATCTTCTTCAAAAATTGGTTCCATATATCATATCCTCTACCTACAACTTTAGAACATCGGGGGTAAGTTGACAATGATTCACCAGGCATAAGATAACAAAAACAGTTTATCTTATCTTGTGTCTTCTAAGTAAACTTTTAACATAGACTTAAGTGTAGTTTTACCCTTAGTAGTTTTTAAATAAGCTTCGCGTCTCTTTGCATCTGATTTGTTTAAGTATGCTTCATAAAATATGAGCTTCCAGGGCATCTTATGCTTAGTAGCTAAATTTTTACCTTTGTTATGGCTAAGAACTCGCTGTTTTAAATTAGCAGAGTACCCAACGTAGAACGAATGATCCAAGTCACTAAGTAATACATACACATAACACATGTACTGATTATACAAAAAATCCCTCTATTTAATGAGGGTTCCACCTCTTCTTATGGAGACGCACCATTCGGTGCATCTCTCACGCCCTATTCAGTTTTGGCTCCGCCTAGCGGCGTAGCCATGCACCGAATGGTGCGTGGCGCGAGCGACCGGACTTGAACCGGCGACCTCCACAGTGACAGTGTGGCGTTCTAACCAACTGAACTACGCCCGCGTATGCCATGAATCTTGAAACATGGAACATGAAACAGAGCCAAGAAGTGAGACCAATCTATCCTCCAGGCGTGTTTCAAGCTTCATGTTTTATGTTTCATGAATACCCATACTATACCATACAATGCCTCTCCACACAACGCGGCAAAAGGTACTAGAGTGAGATCAGAGTATGTACTCGGGTCTGGTTATGCCAGATGGTAAAATCGTCTGATCCGCGGATGTCTTCAATCTGAATAACGTGCCAGCCATACTGAGTTCTAACTGGCCCCAGTAAATTACCTTTTTTCACCGCATCAGCAAAAATGGCATTTTCAAATTCTTTGACGGTCTGGCCTCGGCTAATATACCCCAATTCACCACCCCGATCTTTGCTTTCTACATCTTCACTATTTGCGCGAGCTTGTTCTTCCAAACTTTTACCACCTTTAATGGCGGTCATGTTATCATCAGCCTTCCGTTTGGCATCATCAACTAGCTTTTGGTCGGCATTTTGATCAACTTTAATTAACAAATGCCGCACCTGAACCTGCCGCCATTGTGCCTTATCAGTTAATTGTTGCTTGACTTGCTCTTTCAGTAATTTGTGATAAATAAGCACCTTAAATTGTTTTTCGTCCAGGCTATAGAGATCTGATAACACTTTATTCACTTCGTCTTTACCACTCTTTTCCACTAATTTTTGGTATGCCTGATCAACATCGCTCTGTGTTACCTTTACCTGAGCTTGACTGGCATGCTTAGCCACAATTTTTCGTTCTACTAGTTCATCCATAATTTGGCTATTGAGGGCATGCGCATCAAAAGGTAACTTTGACGCTTCATAGAAATGATAGGTGTAGTCACGAGTAAAATTATAATCTTTAACTAAAATGGGCGACCAGCCCACAAAGGCTGCTGGATATGGAATAATTTGGGCAGCTTTGCGTACACTTGGTGAGTCTTTTTTAAATCCATAAATGGCAATAGCAAATGCCACAATGACTATTACCACTATCGTAATTAAAAAGATACTAATGGAGCGAATAGAGAGGGTTGGTTTTATACCCTTGGGACGAACAATTTTTAGTCTATTAAACATTATCTTACCCTTTAATGGAGTGCCCCACCTAGCGACGGTTTCATTGTAACAAGAACAACCACGGTGAGCAACAAAGCCAACGATAGATACCCGCGAATAGCGCTCCATTTTAGTTCTCCCTGAGCATCACATTCTAACAGTCCCCATATCACGTAAAACATGAGTGTGGTTAAAATAGCTTTACCGAGTACATCATCATAAATAATCCAATAGGCAAAAAATGCCGTAATTTGAGCTGCTAGTAGTCCACTAATGTAGGCGTGACGCCACAACACTGCTTTTGCAAATTGTCCATGCATTTGCCAGGCGGTTAACATAATTACCAGAATCGCAGACAGAATCATTAACCCAGAAATAGGTAATGATTCTAAGCGATAGAGAGAGTACAGAATAAACATGCCTAAGTAGGTTAATAGCAGGGCCAAAATATCAATGCTTTTTTGCTGTATAAATTGCCACATGGCAAAAGCAGCTAACACAAATATGGTTAATTTCTGCACTGGGGTACTGTTGATACGGGTTAAATAAACGACAAAGAATACTACTAACGCCACAAAAGCGGTATATACCAACGGTTTTGCTGCCCGGTGAGGAAAAAACCGTAACAATAGATCGGACGTAGTATGAATTTTTTGCATAATTATTATTTAAGCGAGACTTTTGTATCGGTGTAGTCTGCCCCTAAAATGATCACAAATTGTGCTGTAGTACCCGGCTCAGGAAAAGCTTGCCGGGCTTTTAGGCTAAACCGTTTCTCCAGAAAGCTTTGAGTGAATGGGTTTTTGCCTCTGCTGTAATCGATTAACTCAGTAAATAATTCTTTCTTAGGATTATTTCCTACTTTCACCACATTGTATCCATAGCTTTTGAGCGTTGCAGACACGCTTGAACCCAAGTTAGGTTTGGCAGTAGCATTTCTAATTTCAATAGTCGACTTCTCTTTTGCCAAATAGGGATCGGTAAATATCTCGTGCGCAATACGCTGCAGAGATTTATAGGTGTAGTCACCATCTTTGGGGGTAATGATGTATCCCCGTTCATCTATTTGACCACCGGTTAATGGACTATCAGGGGCGGTGTCTAATACCTTAGTAATAATATTGGTTGTATCAAGATCTTTCGACATCTTAATTAACTGCTGCAGTTCATCCGTCTGCATGTTGGTGTTCAAATTATCGCCGATTGCATGTAAAATTTCATTGACCCGTACCGGATTAGTTAAAACACCGGCAGATAGCGCTTTCTCTTTGAGCGCTAAGATCACTTTTTGTTGCCGGCGGCTGCGAGCAAAATCACTGCCTTCACCAGGATTTAAGGCGTGGCGAGAGCGGGCATACTTAAGGGCTAGATCACCATCCATGGTTTGCACCCCAGCCTTAATGTGAATAGCGGGCAGGTAGCCATTGTGCTCATCGGGATAGGTGTAGTCATCAATTGGGTTCTCTACATCAACGGTAATGCCACCTACTGCATCGACCAGCCGTTTTAAACCCTGAAAGTTCAGTCGCACATAATAGTGGATGGGCAAATCAAGAAGTTGGCTCACCGTTTGTACCGCCACATCAGGGCCATTGCCTTTTTTGGTTCGCTCGCCTAAAGAATATGAGGCATTAATCTTATTTAGCCCATACCCAGGGATCTTGGCCCACAGATCACGTGGCACCGAAACCATGGCTGCTTTATGGTTTTGTAGATCGAGTGAAAATACCTCTAGGGTATCGGCCAGACTGGCGGCTTTGTCAATGCCAATGAACAAAATGTTCCCGCGGCCGGCTCCCTCACCCTTAAGCTCTGCTGGCTTTACATCTTCTGTTTTTTTATGGAATAAAATACTACCACCGGTACTATTGCGAGAGATCACTTTATTTTTCAGCTGCGAGAGAGAGCCCCCAAGCCAAACCAGTACCCCGAGCACAGAGAGAGCAAAAAGAAATGCTACTCCTTTAGCCGCTCGTTTTTTTCGCGACGACTGGGATGTTATTTTAGGTTTAAAAAGACTGAACATTTTTATTATTTTATCGTAAAGTGTAAGATCAGGCAACTTAAAAAATAGTCATGTTGACCGCAGTGTGGTTGAGGCTGGTCGATCGTAATAAGGAGTGACCACAGATACAAACGAGGTATTATCTGATAATTTTTCTAGTATTTGGGCTAGGTTTTGTTCATCTGCGGCACACACCCCTACATGTAACGACCAGGCTAAACTGTTGGCTACACTTACCCCAATTCTGGAGCCGGTAAATGATCCTGGCCCGGGGCATACAAGCACTGCGCCAATATCTGAAAGCCGTAAGTGTGCTTGTTTAACTAAACCAATGATATTAGGTAATAGGTCTTGTCCTAATCGTTTTTCTGAGGGCCATGTCAATTGCCTGATTTCAGCTTGACCTTGAAAAATTTTTATACTGGACTGTTCCTTGGTCGTATCAATGAATAGCGTATACATCGTGCAATCCTTTATATATGGTGTCGCAACCATGATTAGCGATGGAAATAGTTCTGCTCTCAGATTGATCCAGACTGATGGTAATATGTAAATGCGGATATTTTTCTAAATCTCGCTCTCTCTCTGACCATTCTACAAATGTTATGGCAGATTTATCGTGCAGATAATCAACTAAACCAAGCGTCATTACATCACCGTCAGTGCGGTACAAATCTGCATGCACGAACAGACGAGTTGAATTGGGTACAGGGTATTCATTCACAAAAGCAAACGTTGGGCTGGTAATTACATCTGCAATGCCAAGATTCTTACCTAATGCTTGAGCCAAGGTGGTTTTTCCTGCACCTAGTGGGCCATCAACAAACAAAGCCCCGCTGGCGCTAATCAAGTGAGCCAGGTGCGCCCCGAGTTCCTCAGTATCTGCGGCTGACCTTAGGGTGAAAGAAAAAGAATCGTCCAATGATCACTACTCCACTCATAATCAAGGCCAAAGTGTACCACAGATCAGACGTTTTGTCAGTATGTATTGCGCTTGTTTCCACAATGTTGATATTGTTCTCTCTACGCAGTGTATTCACATAGGTAACCGGAGCGGCGACCAATACTACCTTATGTGGTACTGTAGTGGCGCTTGAAATATCGCTGGCTGTGGCCGCCGACACTTCGTTAGCTGAATCAAGTAATTCTACGCCTGTTGCGGCGAGTTCAATTTGATCATCACTGGTCAGATACAAAAATCCAGTCAAACGCACCTGCTGGCCGTGGTTCATTGGTGTCCCTGAATTTTGTTCCCAATGCACCGGAACAGAGAGTGCATCCCAATCAACTTTCCAGCCGGTTTTTGTCACCGAAGTGAGCACACCAGAGAACGATATCCACTGGAACAAGGGCACGGCGTCTGGACGGGCATCAAAATTAGCAGTGGCTGGGCGAATTCCTTCATCTACCTTGATAATAGCTGAGGTACCATGAGCCAATAATGCTGTGCCATTCCGATTTGACGTTGCTTTAATGCGTACCATGCTCCCCCGAGCAAGGCCTGGTGGAGGGCGCCCGATAGCCCAAGAGATCAACCGAGGCCGATCAAGCAGCATTACTGCAACTCTGGCGCTTATTACCCCTGGCTCGACTAAGAGCTGCCCCTGCCACACTCCAGATTGATTCGGCACGATCTGATTAAGCGATGTTAACACAATTGAAGGATCACTCAGGGCTATGGTGCGAAATTGACGTGAAAAAACTAGACTGTTTCCGGCTGCATCAAGCGAAGTTATGCGGCAGTCAAACAATGTTCCGGGGTCGAGCCCAGTAATAGTTGTAGTATGACTGAAGGTCAAACGGGAAAGCTTTCGTGAACTGATATCACTGTCATTTGATTGATTAGCTTGCACAAATTCAATTTCGGCCGAGCTTTTTTCATCGGTCACAAAGTGAATTTTCACCTGATCGAGCCCCGGAGTAATTTCTGGAGTTCCTTCAATTTTGGGCGGAGTACGATCTAGAGTAACAGAACCGCCACTAAGAATTAAGCTTTGTTTGCCCCACACATCTTCAGCATACCCAGTAATAGCATAGTGCCCATCTGGAGTTTCTCCTGGTAATAACAATGCAGTCCATTGACCATTTATCACACCTGCAGACGTAGTATAGGTATGTCCATGTGTGTCATTGGCTTGTAAGACAACATGTTCCCCTATGGCTGTTCCAGAAAAACTAAGCTGGTTGGCCAGCGCTGGATCTACGCTAAAATTGATCTTTGGAACCTGATTAAGTGCAAATACTATGTCTTCTCCACTGCTCCATGCTTGCCCGCCGCTACCAATCTTGGCAGTAATCGGAAGAATAGTAGCCAATTTTTGCGGCTGTCCACCCCGATAGATGTAGACATCTCCAGATTGCCAATACACTACGGTGTTACTAAAACTGACGAGTTGTGTTGCATCTGCAGTAGCAACAACGGTGTTACTTGGCCATAAAGAGATTGTGCCATCTCCAGCTAACAGTGCAATCTGATTGGTGTAATCAGTAGCAACTAGACAGGCGGCACACGGAAGAACGGTATCTTTTATTCCATCCCAAAGAATTGTATTGGCGTTGTTGATTATTACAACCCCAAGATTGGTCAGGGTAAGATTTGTTGCTGGTAGTGCTCTAGATTTGATCGTGCCAGATTTCCACCAATACGCTGTGTTTCCATCGTACCAAGCGACTGACTGATTCATTACTGACACAAACATTGGGATGGTGTCATCGGCAATAGTGGTCATTACCTTGGTTTTGGGGTTTAAGCCAATTAAACGATTTTTACCGCCGATTTGAGCTGTGTAGACAATCAATTGATCGCTCCCACCCAGCAACATTTCGTCTTCTGAACTGCTGACTAGTGGAGCAATTAAGCCATCGCTTTTACGAATAAAAATATCGGCTGTACCAAGCCGATTGTCGTTCCAAACTAGAGCATCCCCTGCCCACAGAGGATTCCACTGCCGCTCTGGAGTGTTAAGCGACCAGGCCGCAGAAGCTTTGGGAATACTAAATAGAAGCAGGAAGACCGCGATTATCATACCCAAAAAGTATGATTTACTCATACTTATATGATAGCTCATCAATGAAGAAATAAAACCCTTTTGGTCTCAGACAAGCACCATGCAGTCACAAAAGACTAGGTACTCGAATCTACAAATATGCCGCTTGGCCTTCGGTGAGTTCGATTGGATCTTCATACACTATTGAAGCACGTGGCTCTGGCATAGACTGAGCGGTAGAGGCTGGGGGTTCTGAAACAATTGCTTGTGATACAGTAAAGCCTGATGCCTCAACTAATGTTGGTTCTGGTGTAATAGTCGGCTCTGATGTTGCAATAGGGGCACTGACGATTGGCACAGGGGTAATTGGCATATTCGGCGGCACTTTTTGACTAATCTGGGCCAGCAGTCGTGCCGGCTTAAAAATACCCCGCAACGTAATAGCTTCCTTACCTGCACTGAGGCGCAACTCACCAATAGAGAATAGCCGTGCCCATATAGAAGGATACGTAATAGCCGCTTTATCAATCGATGCTCGATTAACTGCCCAGGCCATGCTAGTGCGCCCGGCTTTGCGCATCACTACAATTTGTTGATCACTAATGTAAGCTGAGGATCGTGCCCACAGTATGGTAGCAACAAGTCCAAGTGCCAACACCAGCACCACAAAAATTATGATAACCAACCATCCTAAACTAAATTCAATCTTCACCCCATTTTGACGAAGTAACAAAAGCCACCAATATGGGGCAAGCACAAAAAGCCCCAGCCAACCCCACGTTGTGGCAAGCGTTATCCAGTGTGGTCGAATTATACGTAATTCTGTTGACATATCTCTGCACTCAAACTGTGCTATCATAGCACCTTCAGACACCCTCTGACAATGAGCGCTATGCTATGATGTAGTATTAGACAGAACAGGAGAACAAAATGACCGTTAAGCCCTGGAAAACTATCGCTAAAAAACAAATTTATCGCCACCGACTGTACAATGTGGTAGAAGAAAACGTTGAGCTGCCAAATGGTGTAACTATTCCAGATTTCTTCATCATTGAGACCGGCCATTCTTGTCTCGTTGTAGCTCTAACTAATAAGAAGGAAGTGATTTTAAATTATCAGTACCGCCAAGGGGTACAAAAGGTAATGCTCGATGCCCCAGGTGGAGTAGTTGACCCCGGAGAAGATGCAGAAGCAGGAGCTAAGCGCGAATTGCTTGAGGAAACTGGCTATCAAGCAGGGTCAATACAACACATTGGTACTATTCATAATGAAGCTATGACTATGCGGCATGTAAAAAGCGTATTTTTGGCTTTGGATTGCACTAAAGTGCAAGATCAGCATGGCGACGAAGCCGAAGAGATAGAAACCAAATTGGTGCCATGGACAGAACTTGGAGAGCTAATAAAGAACAATGAAATAGAAGACTCAGCTACTCTGGCCGCTCTGGTGCTGGCCATGCAACATATTAATTAGATTTAGATCCAACTACCGTGCCTCAGCAATAACCGCAGAAATCTCTTTGACTTTTTGATCTACTAACTCTTGCGATGTTGCTTCAACATTAAGACGAAGGAGTGGTTCATTATCTGAAGGCCGTACATTAGCACGCCATTGGTGATTCTCACCAAGCTCCAAATCTTCATACTCTTTACGATACGAGCCGTGCATGGTTTTTTCTACTGCTTCAAGCGCTTGTTTAATATCTGGCACAGTGAAATTAATTTCTCCAGAAATAAAGTATTTCTCCCGGTATTGCTTGGCCATTTCACTCAGTTTTTTACCCTCACTAATCATTTGCCACATGATTAAAAATGGAATGAGCCCGTTATCACAGTACCAAAAGTCCCGGAAATACATGTGACCAGACATTTCTCCACCAAATACACAATCTAGCCTACGCATCTCTGCCTTTAGGAATATATGCCCAGCCCGGCAGAGTAAATTTTTTCCACCCATTGTGGCAATTTTATCATCCACCGCCCAAATTTGCCGTGGTTCGTGCAAAATTTTGTCTCCAGGATATTTATTCAAAAAATACTCAGACATCATACCGAGCACATAGTATCCATCTACAAACTCACCATTTTCATCGTAAAAAAATACTCTATCCCCATCAGCGTCCCAAGCAACCCCAAAATCTGGCTTTTCTTTTTTAATTACTGCTTCTGTTTCAGAACGAGTCTCAGGCCGGAGCGGGTCTGGTCTGCCTTTGGGAAAGGTTCCATCAACTTCACCGTTTAACGGAATGGCTTCAAATGGTACCGATTCTTGAATCTTTTTATACAGTGGGCAGACAGCACCAAAGTTTGGATTGACCACAATACGCAGTGGTTTTAATTTGCTTTGGTCTACAAAAGACAAACATTTTTTTATATAGTCATCGAGAATATTTCTTTCAGAGAGATTTCCATAGGTTGGGGCATCAGTAAATTGATTTTGTTGCGCCAAACGCTTTAGTTCCATAAACTCCCCGTCTGGGTGCAGTACTTCAGCATTTTTCTTAATTGGTTTTATGCCATTATACTCAGCTGGATTGTGAGAGGCAGATACAATCACCCCACCATCGTATCCATAATTGGCTACGGCAAAATAGAGCATGTCGGTGCTTAACAGCCCTACATCTACTACATCTACTCCGCTTTTGCGCAATCCCTCAATTAACCCTGCTTTCAGCTCTGGTCCTGAGGTTCGCACATCCATACCCACCGCGACTGTTTTTGGTTTAATCACTGCAGCGAATGCTCGACCAATTGATTCAAGCACTTGGGCATTAACCTCGGTTGGGAAAATACCACGTACGTCGTAGCGTCTGCTTAAGGCTGGATTAATTGCTGGTTCTATCATAATTTAACTCCTTCTTAGAGGTATCGATGTTTTCCCTCTGCTTTTAGTTTATCTAAAATCTTTTTTACCTCAGCGGCTTTGGATTTATCGGCTACTAATAGTACGTCTGGAGTATCTACGATAATCACATCTTTTAAGCCCACCGTGGCTACTAGTTTATCTCCGGCAAATACTAAACTGTTCTCGGTATCGTGATGTACATGGTGTCCCTTAGATACCACGCTGTTGCCATCGATGCCGGAGAGAATATCGTGCAAGGTGCCCCAGGTACCAATGTCTGACCAGCCTAAATCGGCTGGAATGACCCCAATTTTTGGCGCATGTTCCAATATGCCATAATCTATGGCGATTTCATCCACTTCTGCATATTGTTCCTTCAATACCTGCTCGTATTCTGGGGTGTCGATGGTTTTTTCTATAGCCATCAAGCGATTATAGGTATTGGGTAAAAATTGTTTGTACAGATTAAGCAACGTATCGACTCGCCAAATAAAATAGGCGGCGTTCCACAAATAGTGCCAATCTGCCGCTAGCTCCTTAGCTCTCTCTGTATTTGGCTTTTCAATAAACTGCTTAACCTCGTAGGCTGCATTGTCTTCAAATTGCTCCAGCACATTATCCATTTGAATGTAGCCAAGCTCAGTTGAGGCATGCGTTGGCTTGAGACCGACCAACATTAAGTGGTCAGGATGTTTTTCTACTGTTGCTACCGCCATTTTTACCGCTAGTTCAAAATTGTCCGTCTTTTGCACGGTATGGTCTGAGGCAAATGAGGCCATAATGCCTTGTTTGTCACGATGATAAATATGCACAGCTGCAAGTCCAATAGCAGCCGCAGTGTTTTTGAGTTCCGGGTCAGTCACAACATTATTTCTAGTCAGTTCTGGCAACTGCTCCATTACTGCCTCAACATATTTAGGAGCCGTGGCCACTACAATATGTTCTGGATCAACTAGGGGGCGGAGCCGAGTATAGGTTTGCTGAATCAGGGTTTGCTCCCCTACTAGCTTTTGTAATTGCTTCGGCATATCGGCTCGGCTAATTGGCCACAATCTGGTGCCTGAGCCTCCAGCCATAATTACTACATGTAGAGACATGACGTGTCCTTGTTGTATGATAGGGTATGAAAATAGTATAGCTCAAAATAAACTCAGAGACTAGCCCTAAATGCAAATGCGGGCGAGCTTGTCAGCTCACCCGCATGGGTCATTTCTATTACAGATATCCTGTTAACTTACCGTCTCCGCCAGCACATTGAGGTGCTCCTCATATGCTTCTTTTGCAGATCTGAGGTACGGACCAAGCTCCTTAAGCCGCATATGAACGCGGTGTGATCCAAACTCGAGCTTGCTATTAAGCAAGCTCACAGCTTCCTGCCACAACTGCGATTGGGACATGCCCGATGGGTCCGGGCGCTTGTCATAGTTGAGTCCGCACAATGCACAATAGCACCCTTCTTCGTGATGACACACAAAATCAAACACAGCACACCTCCTCTTTTGTTAATGGATCAAGTTTGTCGCCAACGTGATTGCTATTCCAGTCCCAAGGATTGCCATGACAATTTTGCTATACCCAGCATTCACAAGCCGCGTGAATTGAGCATAATTTTCTTGACGTACTTTGATGAAGCTCGTATCGGACCAAAAGACGCTGTGCATGACATTCTTTGCTTCCTTCTCTGTGATTTCTCGAGCTGGATCACCAATGCCATGTCCTCGATCATCAAACCAGTACCACACTCCACCAACGTAGCGTATTCTGCCTCGAAGCAGTGGACTGTTCGAGTAAATCCGCCGGTCCTGGAACGTTTCCCCTTCTGCATTCGTCACCATCGATTGGCAAACTTTCTCTATCACAGAATCAGCATATTCATGTTTGCGTCTACCTAAATCTTTAGCAGCAGCAATCACAAACCAGGCGCCAAGTATCACTATGGCGCCGCACACTACCTGTGCCATAGCGTCCTCCTTCCTTTGAGAGCGATGAAAAGATTGCGTCAATTAGGATCACCCAGCGGGCTGCCCAATCGAATGGCCATATTATGGCAGTAAATGACATTTTATGCAAGATTTGGGTACAGCATTTTTGCATATCACTTACCTGCTCAGGTACAATAAACAGTATCTATGACATAAAGGGAGGACACGCACTTTGGGGCAGTGGGGACATTTTAGCAGTGATGGGAGTGAATACATTATCACACGGCCAGATACACCTCGGCCGTGGGTTAACTATCTCACCAATGGCAATTATTGCGCTATTACATCGCATACTGGCGGTGGATACTCATTTATAGGTGACCCTGGGTACAATCGCCTGACGCGTGAGCACCCAGGAGACGAGATTTTTGAAGATCGGCCTGGGCGATACTTGTATGTTCACGAGCTTGGTAGCCACAAGGTATGGTCGCTAAATTGGCAACCAGTGCGAGTTAAGCCACAATTTTTTGAAACACGAGTTGGTATGGGCTATACCACCATTCATGCTCAAACAAACGGGCTGGAGAGCACCGTTACCTATTTTGTACCGCGTGACCAAAACCTAGAGTTTTGGATGGTTAGCTTGACTAATACCAGTAAGCACAAAAAAACCTATCGGTTGTATACATACGTTGAATTTACCTTGGGCAATTTTTCGGCCGATTTGCTTGATCGCAGCTTTGAAAACCTGTTTAACAAAACTTGGTTTGAACACCATATTCTCTACGCTACCAAAAGCCGCTGGAACCACCCAGGTGAAATTGTGCACCCGTGGGACAAAACGGTGTTTTTGACTATGAATATCCCAACCGATGGATATGAGAGTATGCGGGAACCCTTCTTGGGTGAATATCGCTACTTAAATGCGCCCGATATGGTCACCAAAGGGGTGGTGCCACAACACACCGGGGATAGTGCAGATGCGGTGGGAGTTTTGTGTGTTGATATTACCTTGGGGCCGGATGAGTCTAGTGTTTTTGATGTACTGCTTGGTGCTGTGCGCGACCCTAAAGATGCAGTTAAACTTCGAAAAGCCTACACCTCACATCAAGCGGTAGAAGATGCACTAGACACGGTGCATAACTATTGGAATGAGTATAACAGCCATGTTGCAGTACACACGCCAAATCACGATTTTAACACCGCTATTAATGTGTGGAATCGCTATCAGTGCTCTATTACCTCGCAGTGGTCAGAGATGGACAGCTATTACATCCCGGGGTCTGGTACCTATGGATTTCGAGATGAAGCTCAGCACATCTTTGGCTTGCTTCCGCACAACCCAGAGATGGCCAAACAAAAATTGCACGATTTGCTTCAACATCAGTTTCAAAGTGGTAAAACGGTGCATAACTGGGATTTATTAACCAAAAAAGGCACGGTTACTGATCACTCTGACGATGCGCAGTGGCTGGTGATGGCCATTTTGAACCACGTTAAAGAAACTGGTGATATACATTTTCTTGACCTGTCAGTGCCATATTACGACGGAGGCAGTGGCACCGTATTCGAACATCTCATTCATGCTCTAGACTTTACCTTGAGCCACTTAAGCCCCAGAGGCATACCACTGCGTCTTACAGCTGACTGGAACGATGCTCTAGCCGGCTCAGCGGGTGGCAAAGGTGAGTCTATGATGGTGGCAAACCAAGTATGTTGGAATATTAAAGAGCTTATTCCGGTGCTAGAGATGCGTGGAGACCAAGGGATGGTTGAGCATTATCAAGAGCATTATCACAAACTAGCCGATGCTTTAAATAAGTATGCCTGGGATGGCAGCTGGTATATTCGTGCTACTACTGATGATGGACGAGCTATTGGCAGCCATAAAAATAGTGAGGGCATGATTCACCTAAACGGGCAAACCTGGCCTATTATCTCTGGAGTAGCCGATGTTGACCCACGCAATATCAAAGGCACCAATCACATTCCCTACTATCGCGGGGTACAGGCCATGGATGCGGTGTGGAAAAAATTAATGACTCCGTACGGTCCGGCCATCTTTTTGCCTCCATATACCGCTAAAAATCTTGATTTGGGTATTATTGCTCAATTTTCACCGGGTACTAAAGAAAATGGCACTATTTTTCTGCATCCGGCCAGTTGGGCGGTTATTGCAGAATGTATGCTAGGGCGAGGCGATTTAGCATTTGATATTTGGCAGCGTACCTCATTTATTAGCCGTAGCCATGATCCAAAATATAAATCTGAGCCCTACGTGTACCCAGAATATATGTACGGCCCAGCTCACCCTAAGTTTGGCCAGGGAAGCTATACCTGGATTACCGGCTCTGCTGCCTGGTTTTACCGAGCCTGTACCGATTGGATTTTAGGGGTACGCCCCACCATTACCGGACTCTTTATTGATCCGTGTGTGCCAAAAGACTGGACAGAGTGGCAAGTGACGCGCGATTTTCGGAGAGCTCGGTATGAAATCTCATTCTCAAACCCTCATCACAAAAATAAAGGGGTTAAAAGCTTAACACTTGATGGAAAACTAATTGGCGGCACCATGTTACCAGACTTACATGATCACAAAACTCACGTAGTAAAAGTAGAGCTCGGCTAACTGCGCAAGCTCATCTATTGACAATCTTTGCCACTTTTGCTATATTATGTTGAAATATTGGAATTAGTTCTTCACAATCTAATCCAATTCCCCATCCTCGCCATAAGGCGAGATGCGTGGGGTTGTTCGGGCCTGTTTCTCTCCCGGATAGGTCAATGGCGTAGGCCACGCCAATTAGCTTATCCAAAACATCAGAAAGGAGGGACGTATATGAATACGTTCCGAACCCTCATTAGAGGAGCAACCGTTCTATGCGCATTGATGTTGATCGTAACCGTTCTGCCCCTTAAATCGGAGGCGGGCACGACGGCGACAAAGTCATGTACCATTGTGATGAGCATCGAGATCAACGCGGACGTCGGCGCCACAGCCAACTTTGGCATCTGGGGCACGTTCGCCAGTAACATCAATTACACCGTGATGAACATGGACAACGTCGGTATTCCGCACGTCTCCGACAACGTGGGAAAGACCGCCGGCAGCACAAACTCGCCAAACGCCAACTCGACACCGGCTAGGGCGGGACATTTGGATAATCACCTGATAAACAACGCGAACATTGACATCGGCGGCGCCTACAAGAGGAGCAACACCACAACGGCGACGCGGATACCAGGATCGGCCAACACGTAGGGGGGCCGGTGCCGGCATCTATTCTCGCGATGGAAATAGATCCACCGGCAATTGCTAGATTACACAATTCACACGGAAGGGGGTGAACATATTGAGAAAAGCTTTGACGTTCCTTGGAGCAAACATTATGGATTCAACCTGACGGCCGGCGGCGCGCAAGCGCATACCCCAATGTGTTACACAGAACCA
>OBEQ011031614.1_pt1 | contig 16531 bp, 17 predicted proteins | sample 1670901 | NCBI WGS metagenome assembly OBEQ01 (sample SAMEA104232315, study PRJEB22302) | groundwater metagenome | biome: forest; feature: aquifer; material: groundwater | place: USA | collected 2011-08-07 | depth 5.4 m
AAAACGACAGAAGGCCAAAAAGGTAAGAAGAAAATGAGAGCAAAAATTATTTTTAAAAAAGAATTCTTCATTATTCTATTATACTCTGAAGAAAAAACACCACAACAGACTTATCCACAGCTATCTGTTTATTTGCATTAAAATAACGCCTGTGATACTATCCTTATGTATGAGTCCTGTCGCAACAGGGCTTTTGTTTTTAATAATACAGGTTTTGGCGTTAGTTATCTTACCTGGAATCTAGTCGCTAGAACCTATAACCTAATTCATATGTTAGACCTAAAAACATTTAAATCAGCGTTGGAACAACTGGAAGAAGAGAGGAAAATTCCAAAAGAAAAAATATTAGACGCGATAGAGCAGGCAATGGCCGCTGCTTATAAAAAAGATTATGGCAAAAAAGGCCAAATTATAAGAGCCAAGTTTGACCTTGAGACTGGCAAGACTAATTTTTCCCAAGTAAAAATCGTGGTAGATGAAAGTATCGCGATTATAAATGAGGGGAAAAATACCTCACCCAATCCCTCTCCCAAGGAGAGGGCTCCTTCCCCTTTGGGGAAGGCGGGGGATGGGGTTGCAAGTGGTGAATATTCCCTAAAAGATACTGAAGATGAGCGAGTGCATTTCAATGCGGAGCATCATATAATGCTAGAAGATGCAAAAAAAATAAAAAAGGGAGTAACATTAAATGAAGAAGTTATTTTTCCGTTGGAATCAAAAGAAGATTACGGCCGCATCGCCGCTCAGACTGCCAAGCAAGTTATAATCCAGAAGATTCGTGAAGCTGAACGTACATCTATCATTGATGAATATGGAACAAAAGAGGGGGAGATAATCGGGGGTGTAGTGCAGAAAGTTGAGAGAGGCAATATTTATATTGATTTCAATCGCGCCACAGGTATATTGCCGACTGAAGAGCAAATTCCCGGAGAATTTTTCCAAAGAGGACAACGGGCGCGCGCATATCTCTATAGTGTAGAAGACACACCCAGGGGCATAAATCTGCGCCTCTCCCGCACCCATCCAAAATTTATAGAGAAACTTTTTGCCATGGAAGCGCCAGAAATTCAAAATGGGGTTGTTGAAATAAAATCTGTAGCTAGAGAAGCCGGCGCCCGTTCCAAGATAGCAGTATATTCAAATGACGAACACATTGACGCTGTCGGCTCATGTGTCGGACAAAAAGGCACGCGAGTAAACACTATTACGCAAGAATTGTCAGGAGAAAAAATTGACATCATTCCGTGGTCAGAGGACCCAAAAGTTTTTGTCGCTAATTCCATATCTCCGGCAAAAGTTATTTCTATTGAAATAAACGAAAAGGAACATAAAGCTACGATAGAAGTAGCTAACGACCAGCTTTCACTCGCTATCGGCAAAGGTGGACAAAATGTGCGCCTTGCGGCTAAATTGACTGGATGGAGAATAGACATCAAGGGCGACAGCGCCATGATTGCTTCCGAAGAAAAGGTTGAAAAAAAAGAAGAATAAGATATACTTAAATATATGAATCTTTGGCACGATATATCAATAGGTAGAAATGCCCCTGAAGAATTTAATTGCATAATTGAGATTCCCAAAGGATCGCATAATAAATACGAGATAGATAAAGAAACCGGGTTAATTAAATTAGACCGGGCTAATTTTGGGCCTGCTGCTTTTCCTTATGATTATGGTTTTATTCCACAAACACTTTGGGAGGACGGTGATGCTCTTGATGTAATTTTACTTGCAACTTTTCCTATCCATCCTGGTATATTGGTGCACGCTCGTCCTGTGGCGCTTATGGAGATGACTGATAGTGGTGAATCTGATTATAAAATAATAGCTGTACCGGTAGAAGATAGAAGGTGGGAAGATATAAATGATTTAGAAGATTTAAATAAACACTCTTTACGTGAATATTCTAACTTTGTTGAAACTATCAAGCAATTGAAGCATAAACCAGCAGTTATTACAGTTCATGGTTATAAAGGTAAAAAAGAAGCCTTAGAAACAATAAAAAGGGCGCAAAAACTCTATTCTGAAAAATTTGGCAAATAGTTTATTTGGTATATAATAGAAATATGGAACCAGACCAAAACCCAATGGAGCAGAAAGTAAATAGCAACGGAGCTTTTGTCGGTATAATAATTATAATTATTATACTAGTTTTGGGTGGTATCTATTTGTTTAAATAATGTGATATAATGTAGTTTATTATTAATTAATAAAATTATGGCCCTTCAATAAACTTAGGGTCATGGTGAATAAAATAGAACTATGAAGTTATACAAAAAGGTATTGTTGGGAAGTACAGTATTATCAATGCTCGCTTTTAGTGGAATAGTATTAGCTGAAGATACTGGTAGCACAGCTGCAACAAACACAACCGGTACAACAACTGCATCAGTAAAAGCTGAGAATAAAGCTAAATTAGATGCTCTAAGAGCTGAAAATAAAGCTAGGCTAGAAAGTACGAAAACAGAGGCTAAGGCTAAAAGAGAGGAGAAAAAGACTAAAAAAGAAGAACTAAAGAAAGAGAAAGAAGATTTTGTCTTGAAACAAGCTCAAGAAAGATTTGCTAAGGCAGTAGCAGATGCTGAAGTTGGAATTGCTTCTGCAACTGCAAAACTAGTAGAGGCTAAAGCGGCAGCCGTAGCGGCCACGGACAGAGCTAGTTTTGAAAAAGCTCGCAAGCTTTTTATTGAAGCAAGGCAAATGCTCGATAAATCTATGAGACCACTCCTTAATACTCCTAAAGTAGAAGTTGTAACGAACTCAACAGCAACCGTTTCTACAACACCTGCTTCTACTACCACTACAACCAACACTGGTACTACTCAATAAATATAAATAATAGTCTAGCGCTAAGAAAAAATACCCTGCTCTGCAGGGTATTTTTGACAAAGAGATAAAGACCGTATAAACTGGATTCACGATGAAGATAACAGTCAGAAAACTTCCGAAAAGCGAAATAGAAATTGAGGGAGAACTCGAAAGTGATTTATTTGAGAGTTACTTTACTAAAGCCCTTAAAAAGCTTGGTGAAAACTTAAAATTAGACGGGTTTAGAAAAGGTAAAATACCGGAAAGTGTTTTACACTCTAACATACCGGAAATTAATGTTTTGGAAGAAATGGCGAATCTCGCGCTTAGTGAACATTACCCTAAAATTATTGAAGGTGAGAAAATTGATCCAATCAGTCGACCAGAAATTTCTATAACTAAATTAGCCCGCAAAAATCCTTTGGGATTCAAAATTAAAACTGCCATACTACCAGAAATTAAACTTCCTGACTATAAAGAGATTGCTAAAAAAATAATATCAGAAATTACGAACGTTGAAAAAAATTTGGAAAAAGAAACTACACAGAAAGAAAAGACCAGGCTGAAAATTATTGAAAAAATAATAGAAGACAGTATATTGGAAATGCCAGAGATTTTGATTGAAATGGAGTTGGATAAAATTTTATACAGAATGGAATCCGATATCACTGCTATGGGTCTAAAATTTGAAGATTATTTAAAACAATTAAATAAAACAAAGGAAAATTTAAGAAGTGAATTTAGGACTGAAAGTGAAAAGAAGGCCAAACTTGCTCTGATATTAAATAAAATAGCGAAAGTTGAAAAAATAGCTATTGACAAAAATCAGCTTAATGAGGAAGTGACACGTATACTAGAGCGTTATAAAGATGCAGACCCCGAGCGAGCCAGAATACACGTAGAAAATATTCTCACTAATGAAAAAATATTCCAATTTTTGGAGAATTTAACATTATAATTCTAAAACATGAAGCAGTAATGCCATGCGGACATATAGGCCGTTTTGGGCTTGATCGAAATAGAGAGCATTTGAAAGATCGTCTACCGCCATTTCTATTTCATCTATTCGTGGTAGTGGATCTAGAATTAAAGTTTTAGAACCTTGCACCATATCTTTAGTAATTACTAAACCTTTGCGATATTTTTCAAATTCTTTTTTGTCTTCAAATCTTTCTTCTTGTAAACGATTGGCATAAAAAATATCATACTCTTTGAACCTAGATAAGTTATCGGTTAATTCAAAACTAGCGCCTCTATTTCTTAAATCTTCCAAAAAGTCAAAAAGGGGATTCAGGGCTTCTGGACAAACAAAAGTAAAATGATTATTTTTAAAATGACTAAGTAAGAGCGCTAAACTGCGAATAGTCCTAGAATGCTTTGGGTCAAAACCAAAAGCCACATTCAAATTATCCAGCCGGCCCATATGTTTTTTTATCGTGTATAAATCAAGAAGCGCTTGAGTTGGATGCTGATTACCTCCATCTCCCGCATTAATAAGAGGCTTGTTGGCAACTTTTTCCGCTTTTTCTAAAGTCCCTGCTTCTGGATGACGAATAACCACTACGTCGGCATAAGAACATAGTATTTTTGTCATATCTTCAATGCTTTCTCCTTTGAAAGCAGAAGAATTCCCCATTGCATTTTCGGCAGAAATTACTTGGGCGCCCAACTTTAATGCCGCTGTTTCAAAAGATAAGCGTGTCCTTGTTGAAGCTTCAAAGAAAATGCAGGCGATTATTTTATTTTCTAGAAGTTTTTCTACTTTGCCACTTTTATATTGTCTCTCCATCACAGACGCATGCTCTAAAATATTTTCCAAGTCGTTTTTCTTAAATTGGTTTACAGAAAGTATATGATTCATAATTTTAAAATATTAACTTTGTAAATATTCTTTATACGACTTAATTTCAAAATCCTCTGCCTTATAATGCGCAAGAGCTTTAATGAAAGCGCGCGCTAAGTGTAAATCAGTAAATAATGGTATCTGATTGTCTACGGTAGCCCTACGGATACGGAAACCATCGGTAACGGCGTGTTTTGTATTGCTATCTTCCAGTCTTACTTCATTTTCACTCTTACTTAAATTTACCACAAAAGACACTTTTTTATCTTCAATAATATCTAAGGCATTGGGCGATTGTTGATATACCTTACGCACAGTCATACATTTTACATTATGTTTTTTAAAAAATAGGGCAGTGGTGTCAGTAGCAAAAATTTTATATCCTAGCGTCAGTAATGTATTCGCTGTTTCTAAAAACTTAGCTTTGTTAAGTTCCCCTCCCAGAGAAAGCAATACATTCTTATTTTTAAAATTAAATTTATTTATACTTAAAATTGATTTTAGAAGCGCTTCATCGTAATCACGACCAAAGCAAGCTACCTCTCCAGTGGAAGACATTTCAACGCGTAATACTGGATCAGCGCCAAGCAATCTGCCAAAAGAAAATTGGGGAGATTTCACCACTACACTCTTTGGATAAATAAAATTATGAGTTTTCGCTTTTCCAAAGAAACTATCCACCGCAATTCCTGGAAAATTAGCATCCATTGCTTTGGAAATAAGTGGAAAGGTCCGACTCGCGCGTAAATTTACTTCAATTACATAGGGAATATTATTTTTTACTAAAAATTGAATATTAAAAGGCCCGGTAATGGAGAGTTTTTTGGCAATTTTTTTAGAAATTTCGCGCAGTTGGAATTCAGTGGAGGCATATACTCGCTGGGTAGGATAAATAATAGTAGCATCTCCAGAATGCACACCCGCATTTTCTACATGCTCAGAAATTCCATAGATCATGAGCTCGCCATTTTGCGCTACCGCGTCAAATTCTAATTCTTTGGCATTTTCTATGTATCTAGAAATAGTCACTGGATATTCGGGTGAGAGCACTGCCGCTTTATTTACAAAATTATTCAATTGCTCTTTGTCACAGCATACGCGCATGGCCGCTCCTGAAAGCACATACGAGGGACGGACCAATACTGGAAAACCCTCTTTGTCGGTGAACTTCTCGGCCTCCTTCATATTGGTAAAGCTTGTCCATCTGGGCTGTAAAACCTTAAGTTTATCCAAGAGAGCAGAAAATAAATTGCGGTCTTCGGCACAATGAATATTCTCAGCCGTTGTGCCTAAAATGGGGAATTTTTCATTCGCGAGTTTCTTCACTAAATTGTTCGGTCTTTGTCCACCAACAGAAATTATCAAGCTATGCGCTCGCTCAAATTCAAAGATATCCGCCACGGTTTCAAATGACAAATTTTCAAAGTAAAGGCGGTCCGACATATCATAATCTGTCGAAACCGTTTCTGGATTGCAGTTGATAATTATGGATTGTTTCTTGTGCCGGGCGAGCGCCAAAGATGCATTGACACAAGACCAATCAAACTCCACTGAAGATCCGATATGATATGGCCCTCCGCCTAGCACAACTACCCCCCCTGTACCTAATGGAGCCACATCATTATGTTCTCCATGATAAGTAAGGTATAAATAGTTTGTTTTGGCGGGCACTTCTCCGGCTAAAGTATCGATTGCGAATACCGAAGGAAAGATTTTTAAATTTTTTCGCAATTTACGGATTTGCAATTCTTTTTTCCCGCACAATTTTCCAATTTTTTTATCTGAAAAGCCGGCTTGCTTTAATTCGAGCATTTTTTCTTTGTTTAATTTTTTATTTCTTGCGAATTTTTTCTCTAAATTTACAATATTTTGGATGCGGTATAAAAACCAGGGGTCAATGCCGGTAATTTGACAGATTGATTCCACATCTACCCCATTCATTAAACTCTGAGCTACCGCAAATATTCGCTTTGGAGTCGGTGTATGTAAAAAATATTTCAATTTATCTTTTCTGTCTGAGGCAGATCCGCCTTTAGCGGAAAAACCATTGTCCGTTACGCTCTCCACATTGCCTGATTGCATGCGCACCGCCTTCTCTAGCGCTTCTTCAAAACTCCGGCCTATAGCCATTACTTCGCCCACGGACTTCATGGCGCTCCCGATGCGCTCGATTGCGCCAGCAAATTTAATTAAATCCCATCTAGGCATTTTAACAGCCACATAATCAAGCGCTGGTTCGAAAAAGCTCTGAGTTACCTTGGTAATTTTATTCTTAATATCTAATAAACTTTTCCCCAATGCAAGCTTGGCCGCCACATAAGCAAGCGGGTAGCCGGTAGCCTTGGAAGCAAGCGCGCTTGAGCGGGAAAGACGAGCATTGACTTCTATCACAAAATAATCAAGTTCGCCGGATTTAGGTCGTGGATTAAGGGCATATTGCACATTGCATTCCCCAATAATTTTCAAACTATTTACAATTTTAATGCTTGCCTCGCGAAGACTATAGTACTCATTATTAGTTAGCGTCTGGGAGGGCGCCACTACTATAGAGTCTCCGGTATGAATGCCAAGTGGATCTAAATTTTCCATATTGCACACCGTCACGGTATTACCGAATTTATCGCGCACTACTTCATACTCAACTTCCTTAAAATGGTGTAAATATTTCTCAATTAACACTTGCGGAGAAATAGCTAATGCCCCCTTCACAATTTCTTCTAAGTCCTTTAGATTTTTAGCTACTCCAGATTTCTGCCCACCAAGCGTAAAGGCTGCCCGTACCATTAAAGGGTAGCCGATTTTATTAGCAATCTTTTTAGCTTGTGATAAATTTGTTGCCGCGCCGGATGGGGGCACTGGAATATTGATACTCTTCAAGTGCGAAGCGAATTTTTCTCTGTTTTCGGTCAATTCGATGGAAGAAATAGGAGAGCCTAAAATTTTTACATTGTACTTTTTAAGAATTCCTTTTTTGTCTAACGCCAAGCCACAGTTAAGAGCTGTTTGCCCACCGAAAGAAAGCATTATTCCGTCAGGACGCTCTTTAGCGATAACACGCTCTGTAAAAAATTCATTAATAGGCAAGAAATATATCTCATCCGCAAGTGTTTTGGAGGTTTGAAAAGTAGCAATATTCGGATTTATTAAAATTATTTTTATTTTCTCTTCCTTGAGCGCTTTAACAGCCTGACTCCCCGAGTAGTCAAACTCCCCCGCCTCGCCTATCTTGAGCGCGCCGGAACCCAGTATTAAAATTTTTTTAAATTTATTTTTTTTCATATGATTTAGTAAAATCACGCTGGGTATTATAGACCGGCTCTTTTAAAGAAATAATCGAATATCCAATCAGTATCAGTGGGACCAGGCGAACTCTCGGGATGAAATTGAACAGCCATAAATGGCAGGGTTTTATGAAAAATGCCTTCATTGGTTTTGTCATTGGCATTATAAAACCATTTTTCAAATCCATTTGGAATTTTTTTTACAGCAAAACCATGGTTTTGCGTTGTCAAATAACATTTATTTGTTCCACACTCCACGACAGGCTGATTCTGACTTCGATGGCCAAATTTAAGCTTATAAGTGGTACCACCCAGCGCCAATGTCAAAATTTGATTTCCTAGACAAATGCCAAAAGTAGGAATTTTTTTAGCAATGATTTTTTTCACATTACTAATTGTGGTTTTTGCTTTTTTCGGATCTCCAGGACCATTAGAAATTACAACTGCAGAAAATTTAAAATCAAGTTTCAGAACATCGGTATCCCATGGTACTACTATAACTCTAAATTTGCGCGCTGTAAGTCTTCGTATAATATTTTGTTTTACACCGCAGTCTATCAGTACAATTGTTTTACTTCCCTGATCGTCTTTTTTACCAAATGAAAAAATTTCTTTCGTACTGACTTCGGCAACTAAATTTCTCAAATTTGGATCTTTTAACATTACATTATTACGACCTGCAATTAGTTTCCCGAGCATCACCCCCTCACTTCTTAATTTTTGTGTTAAGGCTCTAGTATCTTTTATTTCCAATGCTGGTATCCCCTCATTTTTTAACCATTCTCCTAAAGTTTTATCTTGTGTATGATGTGATGGTGTATCTATATAGTTACAAACTATAAGCCCTGAGACTTGAATCTTGTTGGACTCCCAAAATTCTTTTTTGGGTACACCGTAATTCCCCACTAATGGATATGTCAAAACCAAAATCTGACCTCGAAATGAAGGATCTGTTAGGATCTCTGGATAACCCACCATACCGGTAGCAAAAACCACTTCGCCAGAAATAGATTTGCGCGCGCCGAAACTTTCACCTGCATAAATGCTACCGTCTTTTAAAATTAATTTTACTGTTTTATTCTTTTGCATACAATTTACTAAAATCACACTTGGTACACTTTTCCTTTAACTACTGTCATAACGACACTGCCTGGAAAAGTCACCCCCTCAAAAGGTGACCAGCCGCATTTTGTTTTAAGTATTTCTTTTGTAATCAAAACAGGTTTATTCATATTAATTACTGAGAGTGATCCCACATATCCTTCTTTTATTTCTCCGTACTTATCTGTTATAAAATTATTCATAAACTTAGCAGGGTTTTGTGAACAAACTCTTCTAATTTCTTCTGCTATAAAACTGTGCTCTTTTATAAGCCAAGTAACAAACGGACCATATGTATCCAAATGTGTGAGTCCTGAAGTACCTTTTTCCTTTTCTTCTACGGTGTGTGGAGCATGGTCAGTAGCTAGAAAATCAATGACACCATCACGCAATGCTTCTATTAAGTAAATCCTGTCGGTCTGAGCGCGTAGTGGTGGATTCATTTGCATCCAATTTCGATTATTTTCTGTAAGCATTTCTCTATCAAAATACAAATGATGAGGAGAAACTTCCGCTACTACGTTTATTTTGCGTATTTTTGCATTTTTGATTTTCTCTATTCCTTCTTTGGTGGAACAATGACAAATTTTTCCAAATAAATTATATTTTTCTATCAGCTCTAGAGCAAGATCCACGGCCGAAATTTCTGCAGTAGGTGGACGTTTGGCTTCGTGTGAAGAAGCTCCGGTATTTTCTTCTAAAATTTTTGGGTCTTCACAGTGGAAACTGACATTCTGTCCTTGATATTTTGCTATTACTGTTTCCAATTCTTCTAGTGAAGTAAAAAACAAGTCCCCGACCGAAGGCCCCATAAAAACTTTGTAGGGAACTTTTTTTGATAGAGGTGTAGTGTCAGGACCTATGCCGGCATAGAGCAAAACAGGCACAGGGGATTTTTTTGCTAAATTATTTTTTGCTTCATAACTTGCATCATCTGTGGGTGGTATGGGATTATTTGGCATGTCAGCGAAAGCCACAACTCCACCATTTATCGCTGCTTGTCCTGCTGACATAAAATTTTCCTTGTAATCCTGACTATGATCTGCGCACTCTCGAGCATGCACATGAAGGTCTATAAATCCCGGGAAAATAAGTTCATCCTTAAAAATAAAATCGGCGTCACCTGTCGGTTCGCCGATTTTATTTATCATTCCGCTTTGGTTAATTTCTATTCGTCCGCGGAAAACTTTTTCAATATTTACAATATTCCCTTCTATTGTAAGCATAATATGATTCTATACATTGTGTAGAATAGTATCATGTTAAAAACTAAAGGCAAGTGGAAAACAATCTATAAAAGAGTCTGATATTCCCTTATCTCATTACAAAGCCTCCTAGCCTCTTCTTTAGGGTTTTCTGAAAAGATAATACCCCTGGAATAATTTATGATAAGTCCCAATCCTTCAGCATTTAGCCCCGCTTCAAGCACAGCCTTTACATCCCCGCCCTGCGCTCCTATGCCCGGAACAAGGAAAGTCATATCCCCGGCAACTTCCCTGATTTTTTTCATTTCTTCCGGATATGTCGCACCCACCACAAGCATGCAATTATTATTTTTATTCCATTCTTTAGAAACTTTCTCTGCGACAATCTGCCAAAGTGGTTTCCCCGCAACTTCCAAGTTTTGCAATTCCACAGCGCCGGAATTAGACGTTCGGCAGAGAATAATGGAATTTTTGTCTTTTCTATCCAAAAACGGCGAGAGCGCTTCCCCGCCTAAATATGGATGCAGGGTAATAGCGTCAAAATCCAGCCAATCAAAACTAAAAGCTACATAACCTTGATTAGTATTTTCAATATCGGCCCTTTTTGCATCTAAAATTGTAAAAATATCTGGATAATTTCTGTTTAAATACTCTATCGTCATTTTTAATTCTTTTATTCCTCTATCTCCTCGCGCTTCATAAAAAGCAGAATTGACCTTAAAAGCCGCGGCATATTCGTGCGTTTCTTTTATCATCGTTTTATTAAATTCAAATTGCGGGTGTTTTAAAGATTTAAATTTCTTTGGTAATTTTTCAAAATCCGAATCGAGTCCAACGCAAAGAAGCGAATTTATTTTTCTCGCTCTTTTATTGTATTTATTAAAGATACTCATAGATTATTTCTCTTCATGCGCATTTGACCATACATGCGGATTCTTGAGCCAAATAGAAATTTCTGTTCCTTCTTTTTTAGAAAAGTATTTTAAATCCACCGCTTCAGAAATAACATCAATAAAAGAAACAAGTGAATAGATTTTAACCCCCGCTTTTTTAAAATTCGGCATTACTTCCGGAAAATTATAATTCACAATAGAAATACAATCAGTCACAATGGCTCCCTCTTCACGAAGCGCCATAATACCAGAGATACTGCTACCTCCAGTTGAAATGGTATCTTCTATTAAAAGCGCTTTCTTGCCCGATATATTCATACCCTCTACCCGCTTTTGTAAACCATGAACCTTAACTTCTTTTCGTACAAAAACCGATGGCTTCTTCATAAAAAAACTTAGCGCGGCGCTGTGAGGAATTGCCGCGGATTCAATACCCGCAATAACATCAAAATTTATTTTTTTTTCTTTTATCATCTGGAATAAAGCAACAATAATCTGTCTCCAAGCTTTTGGATATGAAGAAAGTTTTCTATTATCAGTATACACAGGAGACAAAATACCCGATTTAAACCTTACTGGTTTGCCTTTTACTAAACCAATTATATTGTTTTTCAAAAGAATACGAGCGGTTGGATTACTCATATCATCATCTTAACCTTTCTTTTATATCCCTGGCAAGAGAATCCCGCATTTCATGTTATATTTACAATAATGAAAAAACTAATAAACGGCGTAGATTTTGGAACTGTTTGGGCAATGTCAGGATTTTTTAATTTTTATGGTCAAGGATGGCCATATCATAAAATACTCAAGATTTTTGGTATTAACTTTAAATCAGTAACATTTGTATCAAAAACTGTCACTCTTCTGCCACGTGAAGGCAATATGCCACTCAAAAAAAATTTAATGCCTGTTGAGCTAATACCTAAAAGCGTTTACCTAAATTTTTTACATAAATACGCTTTAAATGCAGTGAGCCTGAGCGGACCAGGAGCAGATGAAATTATTTCATCAGTAAAACTGCACCAAAAAGTAAAACCTTTCCAGCTTTCTTTCATGTCAGTCGCTGATTCTGAAAAAGAGAGATTGAATGAATTTGATGGATTTATAAAAATACTTTTACGAGAATATCCTAATTACCAGGCTAAAATCGGTATTCAACTTAATGTCACTTGCCCAAATACTGAACATAACAATCCTGAAATAAAAGAAATATTAAAAATGCTTGATATGTGTGACCCTTTGATAAAAAAGGGTATTACTATTATCTTAAAAATAAATGTTGAAACGTCTCTAAAAAATATCCTCATTTTTGGAGAACATAGAAACTGCCATGGTATTTGCACCTCAAATACTGTTAATTTTGGAAATTTATCAGAAAAAATTGACTGGAAAAAATTATTTCCCAACGGGTCCCCACTTCTAAAAAGAAATTTAAATATAAGAAAGCCAGGCGGACTTTCTGGCGCGCCGCTTCTACCCTTGGTAATCAAACAAATCAAAGAATTACGCAAGGCGGGTTTTAGAAAACACATAAATGGAGGTGGAGGAATTCTTCATAAGAATGATGTTAACAAAATAATTGAAGCTGGAGCAGACAGCATATCCATCGGTTCAGTCGCTTTCTTAAATCCATTTGCTATTCCAGGAATAATAAAACGCGCTTCTAAATTAACCTCTAATATAGATAAATCTAATTAAGTAAACTATTAGCAAAAAATACGTAAAAATGAACCCTTGATTTAAGCGTAAAACGGATGTATCATTAAGAAATGTTAATTCCAACCGTTATAGAAAAAAGTCAGTTTGGTGAGAGAGCCTACGACATTTACTCGCGTCTTTTGCGGGAACGTATTATATTTTTGGGTGGCCCAATAGACGACCATACTGCCAACATCATCATTGCCCAGCTTCTTTTCCTTGAATCTGAAGATGCAAAAAAGGATATTTTTCTTTACGTAAATTCTCCCGGCGGATCGGTAACCTCCACGATGGCAATAGTTGATACGATGAATCACGTCCGCCCGGATATTTCCACTTTCTGTGTAGGACTCGCCGCGAGTGGCGGGGCAATTATTCTTTCCGCAGGTAAAAGGGGCAAACGCTACATATTGCCAAACGCTGAAGTTATGATTCACCAGCCCATGGGTGGTGTAGAAGGCCAAGCGACGGATATCGCAATCACGGCAAAACATATTTTAAAAACAAGAGATAATTTAAATAAACTTTTAGCAAAAAATACCGGCAAATCTTTAGCTCAAGTAGAAAAAGATGTGGAGAGAGATTTCTTTATGGATGCCGAGGAAGCCAAAAAATATGGACTTGTTGACGAAATAGTCACCAAATCCAAAGCTCCGGTTGCGAAAACTAACAACCAGTAGACATATTTTTCTCTATCTGTTATACTAAAAAAGTTGAATTTACAAATTATTTTTACTTGGTTTAGGAGAATATTCCATATATTATGAAGTGTTTAAAGAGGAATAAATCTTTGTCAAAAACTTTTTTAGAGCGGAATAAGGGCCGCAAATATAGTGGCATATTCTTATAAGCTGACATAAAGCTTATGAGTACATTAGTGATAATGATAATAAGCGCGGGGGCGCTTCTGTTGGGTATTGGTGTAGGATATTATCTGCGCTTAATCATCGCATTAGGGAAAAGACGGTCAATTGAAATTGATATCAAACAGATGATGGTGAGCGCAAAGGAGGAAGCGCAGAAAATTACAGACGAAGCAAAGAAAGTATCGGAAGGTAAGCTTGCCGAATTAAAAGAGGAAGGGAAAAAGAAAGAGTATGAATGGAGGGAGAGAGAATCAAGACTGATCAAAAAAGATGAGTTTTTAGATGCTCGCCAAATTGAGATAAACAAGGAAATTGATAATATTAAAATAAAAGCAGAAGAAGTAAAAAAGATTCAGGAAAAAATAGTAAAAATAGAAGAGGAAAAAAGAGCAGAGTTAGAAAGAATGGCAAAACTAACAGAGAGAGAGGCAAAAGAAGAACTAATGCGAGATATCGAAAAAAAATATGAAGAAGATATCTTAACCAGAATTCAAAAACTTGAGAATAATAATGAAGAAAAGTTAGATCGTAGAGCTAAAGATATATTAGCTACTTCTATTCAACGTCTAGCGTCAAGTACGGCATCTGAATTGATGACGACCGTAGTATCTATTCCAAATAATGAAATTAAAGGAAAAATAATAGGGAAAGAAGGCAGGAATATCAGAGCTTTTGAACGAGCATCCGGTGTTGAGCTCATTGTAGATGATACTCCTGGCTCAATAGTAATTTCTTCTTTCGATCCCATTAGGAGACAAATAGCTCGGCTCGCATTGGAGAATTTAATTATAGACGGGCGTATCCAGCCAGCTAAAATTGAAGAGTTGGTAGAAAAATCTAAGGAAGAAATAAATAAAATAATCAAAGAAAAGGGCGAGCAGGCAGTTTATGAATGCGGAATATTCAATTTTGACCCGCGCATCATAGCCATCCTTGGCAGACTTTACTTCAGGACTAGCTATGGACAAAACGTGCTCCAACATTCCATTGAAATGGCGCACATTGCCGGTATGCTGGCTGAAGAACTTGGCGCAGATGTTACCATAGCTAAAGCTGGAGCATTAGTCCATGACATCGGCAAAGCTCTCGACCATGAAGTGCAAGGTACGCATATTGAAATAGGTATTAGAATCTTGCAAAAGTTCGGCGCCGACGAACGCATCATCACAGCGATGAAAAGCCATCATGAAGACTATCCTTATGAAACAATTGAATCCATTATTGTCCAGACGGCTGACTCGATTTCCGGCGGTCGACCTGGAGCGCGTCGTGATTCAGTAGAAAATTATCTTAAAAGACTTAAAGAACTAGAATTACTGGTAAATGCTTTCCCAGCCGTTGAAAAATCATACGCTCTGCAAGCTGGCCGTGAAATTCGTATATTTGTCACCCCAGAGAAAATCTCCGATACAGAAGCAAAGCTCATGGCTCGCGACATAGCTCTTAAAATAGAGAAAGAGCTAAAATATCCCGGAGAAATAAAGGTAACAATGATCCGAGAAATGAGAGTTATTGAATACGCGAGGTAGGAATTACTTTTTTAATATATTTAAGTCAGTTGGAATAGGCATTTTTACAATTAATGGCACTTTTATAACCTCCTTCAGTTCTTTTTCACTATCTTCTTTCATGCTGACAAGAAGGTTATAAATTCCTGGCTTAGTAATTGTAATGCCATTAGCTTTAATTCTAACTCGAAGTCTAGAATGTTGGGATTTTATTTCAACCTTTGAATTCACAGTCTGTAATATTTTATTGTCTGGGTCTAAAAAATCTATTTTTAAATCAACAAAAATACTTTTACCATCTGATTCTTGAGATCTTAAAATACACGAAACTACTTCAAAAGGTATCGGTATGCCTTTCTTGTCATTTAGATTCATAGACTGACCTGGAACATTTTGTATAGTTATTTCTTCTATTATATTAAATAATGATAAACTATTTGTGTCAGTATCAACTGATGAGGAACCACAAATTATGGTCCAAAGATGTTCTATTTTTGACTCTGTTGTTTTTTCTTTCATATGATTAGTTTAAAAACTTCTTGTTAAAGTACCGACGTTAGGATAATAACCTGATTGAGAATAATTATTCTGTGTGTTGTCTAAAGGTATTATCATTGAACCACTGAAGTTATAAGATCCATGTTCCATAAAACCAAACTTAGGTGCTATCAAGTAAGTATTAAGAGCTTTAGCTATCTTTTGTAAAAAAGATAAACTAGGTAAAGATGTTCCTCTCTCTATTCTTGCTATACTTGGTTGCTTAGTGCCAATTTTCTTTGCTAATTCACTTTGAGTATAGCCTGAATAAATTCGAGCTTCTGTTATTAAATTTGCTACTCTGAATTTGAATTCGTAACCTTTATCAGAATATAAATCCGAAACTATTTTATCTTTTGCAAGAACCTGCTCTAAATATTTTGAAAATTCCATAGTTTTATTTTTTAAACTCTCCTAATCTTATAATAGTTGTGTCAATTTCTTTTTGTCTAATTTTTTGATCTTTCTTTATAAATGCATGCAGTGCGTGGAAGGTTGATTTTTCGATATCTAGCACCCCAAGCATCCGAACTTCTTGTTTTGAATGTATTTTAAATTCATACAATTCATTATAACTTTTCAAGATCTCAAAATCTTTACTATACATCAAATCAACTATCCTCTTTTGTTGTAAAAAATCAATTCTTTTTAAAACTTGACTAAAAAGGACTTTATCTCTACTTCTCAGATATTCCAAAAAATCCTCAGTTGGCGATTTTCCGTTAATATTCTGCCACAACTGTAAATTCCATTTTTTTGTTGATCCCATAAATCTATTAATTCAAAAA
>OBEQ010452114.1_pt1 | contig 16528 bp, 16 predicted proteins | sample 1670901 | NCBI WGS metagenome assembly OBEQ01 (sample SAMEA104232315, study PRJEB22302) | groundwater metagenome | biome: forest; feature: aquifer; material: groundwater | place: USA | collected 2011-08-07 | depth 5.4 m
AGCTTATAGCGGCAGCGGTCAGGCATTGCTCCGGGCGCTTGATCGGCTGTCTACGGTTCCAGGAAATGGAGTTGAAACCGCGATTCTTGTTGGGGCGCCTCTCTATGATACTCATATGGATAATTCCAGCACGGCGCTTAAACGGATCGTCAATATCTATGGGACGGCAGATCTTGGAATCTATGAGTTGGACATTCCCATACCCCAGGGCATTCCGATAGTATCGAACATCCCCGTCGTTGACGGCAAGATCAAATCGCCCACTATTGCCAAAGAAATCACTAGTAGCTTTGGTCTACAAACAATTAATATTGAGCTTGTCGGCGTCGCGCATGATATGTATTTTCTTAGCCCGGATAACGTTCAATCTGATCCGGACAAAGCAATTCTGAATAATCGGGCAAATGATTTTGTAGCTCTTATGTCAGAAGCCGCTTTGCGAGGTGGTAGTAAGTTAGAAGATGAATTGATTAACATCGCAACGGAAATCAAGACAGATCCGAACAAACCCTTAGTGAAGACATACGTTGTTGATCTTCGAGACTAGGGTTACAGGAAGGAATCATGGCTAAGCCGAAAATCGTTATCGTCGCAGCACTCGCTATAATTTTTGCCATCGGAGTAGGCCTGATGATAAATAACAAACTAGCAGATTACAATCGTGAGCACAAGCAACGGCGTACTGTCTTTTTTGGACCGGAAGAGTATCGAGAGGGTATCGTGAGCGCTTCAAAAAATCCAAGGAAATATTTTGATGCACTTGAAGCCGGAGAAGAGCTTGCCAAGCAAGGTGATTATAATGGAGCAATAGGCTATTTTAAGAAATCCCTGCAATACATTAGTCTCGAACCTCAAAAAGCAACGGTGTATCAGAAAATTGCAGACGCGTACAAATCTTTGGGTGATATGGAAAGCGAGCTTTCGGCCGTGCTTATGGTTGAACGGTTTACAAAAAATGATTCTGTAAAAGTGGCATATAAGCAGCGGGCGGATCAGATTCGGCAAGCGCTTGCTGCTCCAACACCGGAAAATAAATAACGTAAATAGCAGATGAATAGCAGAGGCATCCTCCCCGGTGACACCCTAACCCAAGGCCAAATAACAGAGGCATCCTCCCGGGGGACACCCTAAAAAAAGTAAAGCCACCCACACCCCACCGCGTCGAATTCGAAGTTCGTAGTATAATAATCGCGCATGACCTTATACGCGATCCCACCTCTCCTAGGATCCATTACGTTTGTTTCCGTAGGGTTGTTTGTCCTAGCATCAAAACCAAGAAATAATTCTAAAATTCTCTTTTCAATACTCTGCCTGCAGAGCTTTTGGTGGCAGCTTGCCTGGTTTGTATCCTATTTTTTTGAAGATCTTCAATTCTTAAAGCTGTTCGTGAAGATTGTCTACATCCCGATCATATTTATTCCGTTTACCTTTTATCATTTTGTGATTGATTATCTCGGTGGGAAAAAAGAGGCTGGCAGGATCAGGTTTTTCTATATATTTGGCGGCATCTTTTCGGTGCTGGTGTTTACGTCGGATTATTTTATTCGAGGGATTCAAAAATCCGTTTGGGGTTACTTTCCGACTCCCGGCCCTCTGTACATTATTGATGTGGCAATAGCTATCTACGCTAACGCAGCAGGATTGATAATGTTAGTCCGAGAGGCTGCAACAACGAGTCGAATCTCCGGCAACCGAAGACAACAGATTCTGTATCTCATTATAGGGTTCGGATTCTATTCGTTGTGTACGTTGGATTTTCTTCAAGTATACGGGGCTAAGTGGTATCCCACGGGAACCATTACATTTACCATCTCCGCACTAGTAATAGGCCACGCCATCACCCGCCATCAGCTTCTGGATATCAAAGTTGTTATTCAGAAGTCGTTTTTCTACTCAGTTCTTACGGCCTCAATTTCTCTTATATATCTTGTTATGGTTTTTGCCGCAGGACAGTTACCCGCTTTGCTTATAGACAGCGGCATAAGTCTCGAGCCAAATTCCGGTAATACCTTCCTTTTACGGCAGCATTTTCTTGCATATATCGTTACGTGTGTAACGACGTTAGGATTGGCTACATTTGTCTATCTCGCCGGTAAGAAAAGAGAAACTAATGTGGTCTTCGCCCTCTATACGCTAACAATCTCGTTATGGAGCGGCGCCGGAGCCTTCGCATTTGTGAGCTCAAACGCAGAGAATGCATTATTTCTATGGAGAATCAGTAAAGGAAGCACGATTTTCATTGCTGTATTCTTCGTCCATTTTGTTATGAGCTTAGCCCCACTTGAAATTCGAATGGCCAAAAGACGGTGGATATCGGGCGCTTATGTGGTTGGGGCCGGCCTGCTTTTATTTGACTTGTCGGGCCAAATGATCTCACGAGTCGAGCCAAAGTTATATTTCCTCAATTACCCAAGTCCCACAATTTCGTATGTTGTTTTTTTTGCCACGTGGGCCGCCCTTGTCGGAATAGGCCTATATCATTTATTTGATATTCGAAAAAAATTGAATGCCGAACAGCGGAATCAGCTGAATTACTTTTGCGCGGCGACGCTTGTTGCATACGTAGGCGGCGTGGCCAACTTTCTTCCCACCTTTGACATATATGTTCCAATTCTCATGCCTTTTGGAAATTACGCCATACCTATCTATGTCTTAGTGTCGGTATATGCAATAGTCGCCAAGCGGCTAATGGATATCCAGATTGTGATTCGCCAGGCCTTTTTTTATTTCATATTGGCGCTTTTGATATCTCTTCTTTATGTGGCTCTGATTTTCATCGCGCACCGCTTTTTTGCGACGGATTCACCTCATTTTGGCCTCATGGCGAATTTAGCGCTTATCTTGGTCATCGCCCTTTTATTCAAACCGATAGAAATCGTTCTTCTACGACTTATAGAAAAGCGTTTTTTTAAGGGATCTATTTACGAGATTGCGGAGCAAAAGGACAGGCTACAGCAAGAGTTGGAACGACGGGAGAGGTTAAAGGCAGTGGGGATCTTGGCGAGTGGTATGGCTCACGAAATCAAGAATCCATTGACCGCGATCAATACGTTTATGGAGTATTTGCCTCAGAAGCAAGCCGATCTAAAATTCATGGAGAATTTTCAAAGAATCGTGAATGGCGAGCTCCAGAGAATCGGGGGCATCGTTCAGGAACTGCTGGATTTCTCAAAGCCGAAGCCGCTCGAACCGAAACCTGTCGATCTCAATGCAATCATTCGCGATACGCTCGATCTTCTTTCGAAGAACATGATGATGAACAAGGTTACATGCGATTTCCAACCGTCGGGTGACATAAAAGAAATTGTTCTGGATCCCAACCGGATGAAACAAGCTCTTCTTAACATTATTATGAATGCGATTGATGCAATGAAGAAAGGGGGAGGCGTACTGAAGGTTGACACCGCCCGGGAGGGGGGATGGGTCCGAATCAATGTCGCCGATACAGGCTGTGGAATTGCGAAGGACAAACTGCCAAATATCTTCGACCCGTTTTACAGCCAGAAAGATAGCGGGACTGGTCTGGGCCTACCTATTACTCACGCCATCGTTGAACAGCATAAGGGCCGGATTTTAGTTACGAGTGTGGCGGGTAAGGGAACAGCGTTTATGTTATATCTTCCGATTGGATTATGAAACGATGAGTATGTTTGCCATAACGAGCCTGGTCTGCGGTATATCGTCCTCATTTTTGGCTATTTTTGTCCTGGTTGCCGGACGGTCTAAGGCGCAAAGGTTATTTGCTTATTTCAATAGCGCAGTAGCGATTTGGGGGTTGAGTAGTTTTGTTGTCGGGATATCCAAGACTCCAGAATTGGCTATTCAAGCATGGCGGGTGGGGATTTTGGCGGGGCTATTCATTAGCACGCTGTTTTATCACCTGGTGCTAGCCGTATTTGACCTGCGCGTAAACATCATTTTAAGATTGGCCTACTTACAGTCGCTGATTTTTGCTGGCCTAACGATTTTCTTCCCATCAACGATTGTCAATGAGCTAAGAACCGTCTTTGGCATTCAATATAATTCCGCGCCTCTCGTTCTATCATTAGGTATAGCCATTTTTATGGTCATCGTTAGCCTAAGCTTTCTCACTCTCTTACGCGTCATAGCTTCTTCCGAAGGCGCAAAGCAAATGCAAGCTAAATACTTTGCCTTTGGTTTTGCTTTTGGCTTCTTAGGCTGCATTTCAACTCTGTTGCCATTTTTTGGGGTAGACATCATCTACCCGGTTGGAAATATTGGCGTCGCAGTATATGCGTTGATTCTAACTTACGCCATCTCTCGCCATCAGTTGCTTGACATACGAATCGTGATGAAGAAGGCATTCGTATATTCGATCGCCGGTGGCGTCATTTCATTGATTTATCTTGTCATCGTGGTTAGCGTAAATCAGTTTACGCGTTTTGTTGGCTTCCAAGAGGGAGCCATGTTTGAGCCAACTATAGATAATGCCTTTCTATTAAGGCAGCACTTTATCGTATATGTGGTGAGTTGTGTCACCACTCTCGGTCTTGCTGCATTTGTGTATTTGGCAGGTAAGCGCAAAGAGACAAACTTTGTTTTTGCGCTATATTCATTGGCCATTGCTCTATGGACCGGGGTGGGAGCATTTGCTCTTACGGCGCCGAACGCCGAACGCGCATTGAGTTTGTGGAGATTAAGTCACGTTGGAATCGCGTTAATTCCGGTATTCTTTGTGCATTTTGTTTTGAGTTTACTCAAAGATGGCCGGCGTAATCGATATAAAAATATTCTTACAGCTATCTATATGACGGGCGGAATTATGGTGTGGGCGGATTTGCGAGGATACCTACTAGTGCTATCAGAACCTGTTTATTACTTAAGATATTACGCGCGGGCAAACTTATCCTATATTACATTTTTTGTTATTTGGATGGCCATAGCCGGTTATGGGATTTATCAATTGCTTTGGCTTAGAAACAAGTCAGACGCTGAAAACAGAAATCGCCTCAACTACTTTTGCGCAGCTACCTTACTTGGATATCTGGGGGGCATCACAAATTTTCTTCCTACTTTTGGAATATGTCTGCCCGTTCTCAATCCTTTCGCCAATTACGCAATACCTGTTTATGTAGCTGTCTCAGTCTATGCCATCGTAGCTCAGCGGCTAATAGATATCCAAATCATTATCCGAAAAGCGTTCTTCTATCTGCTCTTTGCAATAGTGATTTCGCTTCTGTATGTAACCCTTATATTTGGTGTTTATCGTATTTTTATGACGAATACAGAAGGAATGCGTATATGGGCTAATCTCCTTTCGGTCCTTGCCATTGCGATTTTGTTCAAGCCAATAGAGATGCTATTGCTAAGGGTTCTCGATCAACGGTTTTTCAAGGGTTCAATATCTGAAATTTCCGAGCAAAAAGATCGTCTACAGGAGCAGTTGGAACGCCGTGAAAGACTAAAAGCTGTGGGGATTCTGGCAAGCGGCATGGCGCATGAGATCAAAAATCCGCTAACCGCGATCAGTACCTTCGTGGAGTATTTGCCTCAGAAGTATGATGATCCTGAGTTTAGGGAGAGTTTTCAGAGGATTTTAAAGGCAGAGGTGTCCCATATCAAGGATATTGTCCAGGATCTTATGGATTTCTCTAAGCCCAGGCCTTTGAATAGAGAGTCAGTCGAATTGAAGAAGCTGATCCGAGATACTGTTGATCTCCTTTCAAAAGATATGATGGCGTCTAAAGTTACTGCCCACCTCGATCTGCCCGAGGAGTCGTGTGGAATCACGGGAGATCGGGACCGGATCAAGGAGGCGCTTCTGAATATCATTCTGAATGCCATCGAAGCCATGAAGAGCGGGGGCGGGGAGCTGAGAATCGCTATATCCATGGAGGAGAAATCGTTCAGAATCTCAATTTCGGACACGGGATGCGGAATCCCCAAGGGCAACATTTCCCGCATATTTGACCCGTTCTATACACAGAAGGATGACGGAACGGGGTTGGGGCTAGCAATTACGCATTCGATCATCGAGCAGCACAAAGGTCGAATCGAGGTTCAGAGCGAAGTTGGTAAAGGAACCCGGTTTGACGTTTATTTGCCATTACATTTCGATTGAACGATGAGCCCATTTTGTTATACTAAATCGTCAAGAGGGGAAAGATGAGCCGACTTTGGATCAAATTATTCCTTCCTAATATTGCCGCAAGCGCAATGTTCCTTCTGCCTGTTGTGCCCCACCAGCAAATTTTGAGTCCACATTCCACCTATTCCCACTTAAATCCTCGTGCCGTAGCCGTTACCGAGGAGGAGTGTTTCTGTGCGGCTGAAGCCGCGGCGGAGGCGCTCGAGGCACTAGAAGGAAGCGACTCAGCTTTTTTATCTCCTCAGCCTCTAAGCGGTCTGGCCGACTTTACTCGCTTAGTTGAGCAAAGCGCATAACCCCGTAAGACTCTGCTCCAAATCTAAGATTTTCCTCTTTAACTAACTCCCTTTCGGGCTCTTTTCTCCATTCGTGGTAGCCTGCTGATTTTAGCTACACTATTCCTAGATTGCTCAAAATAATTGGTATTCGATAATTATTGACAACAATATACTAACTGATAAACTCACAACACCTTTTTTAAGGCAAAGATTCCAGCAAATCCACAGATTTTGGTCAGAAGTAGAGGGGAAGCTAGGGAAGAGAACAAGGGATAAAGCAGAGAAAGCTAGAAGGAGCGGCGTATGAATGGTGATGACCGCGTCTTTACGGTCACCGAGCTCGCAAAGTACCTCCGGATGAAGCCGATTACGATTTACAAGCATCTGTCAGGGGGCAAACTACCGGGTTTCAAGGTTGGATCGCACTGGCGCTTCAAAAAGAGCACAATAGACTCCTGGATAGAACGCCAAGAGACTTCGAACCTCAAAACGGAAAAAGCCGTCGTAAAAAACTAAAACCCAAGCCTTGTTAAGGCTTGGGTTTTTTGTCTTTAACTTGAATTTAAAAGGGAGATAGCATGCAAAGTACAATTAAAACCATTGTGGTTGCTTTTGTAATTTCTTTAGCGGTTGCGCAATCGGCTTTTGCGGTCGGTTCCAGCGGGTTCGAAAATGCATCCTACAGCGCGCGCTCTCTTGGTAAAGGGAACGCCGTGGTGGCCGATCCTGAAGAAGCGTCAACCGTCGCGTTTAATCCTGCGGGCATGACCAAGCTAGATGGTGTTCAAGTGAATGGATCGACAACCATGATCATCCCAGTTAACGACTACACAAGCGCAGTTGGAGCAATTGATGATGGTACGGCAACTCCATTCGCTGTCGTGCCGGTATTCTTTGTATCTATGCAGACTCCTATCGAGCATTTGTACGTTGGCGCCGGGTCAAACTCACCTTTTGGTTTGCTTACTCAGTACTCCAGTGTGGGTTCATTTAAATACAGCAGTTATTTTAACGAGATTCAAACGGCGAACTATTACTTATCTGGCGCCTATCAAGTAACTGATTGGCTGTCTCTTGGCGGAGGTTGGACGTATATGGATGCTGGCCTCAAACAAGTTGGAAAATTTAACAGTAATTTCTTAACTTCTTCTGTTATTCCAGGGACTATAAACCTACCCGATGCGCCGTTTGAACTTGATGTGGATGGCCATGGAGTAGGTTGGAATGTTGGGGGCTTGGTAACGATTAGCCCAAACGATGCCATCGGCGTATTTTATAGGAGTATGGTTCGCGCCGCTTTAGAGGGCGGGTTCTCTGTAGATAACATTCAAGGTTTGGTTCTACCTACTGTATTTGGTGGGCCCACTTTCAACACCAGTGCAGCTACGGATATCACATTCCCCGATAATTTGACGATAGGGTACAACCATAAATTCAGTGACAATTTCAATCTAGAGACAGATTTTGGATGGACGAATTGGTCCGAGTTTGACAAGGTGGATATTCTGTTTGGGACATCGAATACTGTTTTGAACGGATTCGAGCCGGTTAATGAAGATTTTAATGATACATTTTCGTTTCATATAGCTGGATCATATGATTTGACGAGTACATGGAACATTGTCGGAGGATATTTTTATTACGAACGTGCAGCCAATCGTAATAATTACTCTAATGCAATTCCGGATGGTGATCGCCACGGAGCAACTGTTGGATTGCAGTATAAAGGACGTTCGTATGCGATTAATTTAAGTTATGAAGGCATTTTTGTCGCAAGCGAGCATATTGACAACAATGTCGGCTCCTCCAACGGTACTTCTGTTGATGGCGAATACAGTGGCTTCGTTAATGTCATTTCTCTTGGTGTAAGTTACCACACGTAACAAATAAGTCTAAGAATCGCCGGGTAGGTTTCAAATTATAATCATAGCGGCGCTAATAAAGACTCAATTAGATTATGCGGAAAATTAATACAAAAATATGAAAAGAATGTGGCGTCCCATATGGACAGCCTTTAGAGATTTGTTTATTCCAATCCTTCCTAAAGGGCTCGTAAAAGTTCTCTTGGGTAATTACGATTTTGCCTTTTTAGCTCATCCACTTGTGCTAGAAGATCTAGCTAGACAATACCCACTTCTTCAGGGAGCAAACAAAGAAGTTCTTAAGTTTGTTAGTAAACATTTGTGGCCCGTAATAGGATCATCCATTACAGGTTTCCGAGATAAAAATGGTCGTGAAGTAAAGGGTGTAGTGCTTTTTTGCCCCATGAGTACTCGGCTCTTTGTTTTACGTCACCGTGATACCGTCAGGAAGCTAGTCCGCTTGGTTCGTATTGCTGAAAAGCTACAGGTAAAAATCATAGGGCTTGGCGCATTTGTTCCTATCGTTACGCATGACGGAAAGTTACTTGCCAAATCAACGAACCTTAATATGACTACCGGGACCTCATTTTCTGCAGTCATTGCGTATCTAAACGCCAAACGACTAGCAGAGCAGTGCGGGCTAATGCATAAGGACACTATTGTCGCTGTCGTTGGAGCTGGCGGATCCGTTGGATCGATATGCTGCCGCCTACTAATGAAGAATTTTCATAGATTTATATTGATTGACAAGAAAAGAGAATCGCTAGAAAGCGTGGCGAGAGGGGAATACTTTAAATCAATCAAGGAGAAGGAGATATTCTTTTCTACTCATATAGATACAGTGCATCATGCCAAAGTTGTGGTTGTTGCCACAAACGCCCCTGGTGTTATCGTGCGATCTGATCACTTAAGGCCAGGGGCAGTTGTTGTGGATGCGGCGCAACCAAGAAATGTGTCAGCTCGTGTCCCTTTTGAGAGAAAAGATGTAATAGTCGTTGAATCCGGAATTGCGTCGGTTGAGGGGCTAAACACAAACTTTGAATTTGATTTAAGAAGCTATAACGAGGTCTATAGCTGCTTGGCAGAAGTACTTATATTGATGTGGTTGGGAATCGATGGAAAGCAGGTAGGAAAATTTGATCTTGGTTATGTAGAGAAACTGCAACAAACTGCATCAAAGGTAGGTATTGATATCCCGCGTTTTAGAAATAGAGCAGGCTTCGTTAGTCAAGAGGACATTGATATTGTTGAAAAGATAAATAATGAACCAATTAATTCTACAGAAAAAAATGGGATGCTGAATGAATCTTCATTCTTTAGAAAATTACAAATTCAATAGCCAGTCGATACCGGTATTTATTGTCGGTTGTCTGATGCTGTGGGCTGGATTCTTTGTATACATAAAAGACAAAAGAGCTCTTTTGAATCGCCGGTTTCTATTTATTTGTGTGAGTGTAAGTTTATGGTTAATACCTACAGCTATCGGATACATGTCTCGGGATCCGCGGGTGGCGCTTGCTTGGTTCAAGATCGATAACTTTAGCGTTATGTTCATTTCAGTTAATGTTTATATGTTCATTAAGTCGTTTTTGAAATCACGTAATTCAGTGTGGGACTACTTTGCATATACCGTGGCATTTTTATTTGGTGTGATGGTCTTATGTACAGATCTCGTGATATCAGATGTGTATCATTATTTTTGGGGGTTCTTTCCTCGATGGAACATCGGTGGAATAATCTTTATTGTCTTCTTTTTTTTCGGCTACATGATCGCAAGTTTTGTAGCGCTATTAAAAAAGTACAGGCTTATTGCTGACGCTGCAACTAAGAATCAAGCGCGCTATATATTTTTGGCGTTCCTATTTGCGTATACTGGTTCTGTGGATTTTTTACCAACATACGGTATTGAATTCTACCCATTTGGTTTCTTCTCCATTGGGATATTCCTATCGATTATTGGATTTGCGATAGTGAAACATCAGTTGATGGATATAGAAGTAGTTATAAGACGTGCCGCTGTTTTCGCTGGTCTCTTCGCTTTCGTTTATGGGATTTTTTCAATTACAACGTTTATTGGTCAACGCTATTTTGAAAATATATTAGGGTGGAATGCCTGGGTTTCAATGGTGCCAACTGTTATCTTTATTACTTTTATGCTGCGACCATTGGATAGATTTCTTACATTAATTACTGAGCAATTTCTATTTCAGAAAAAGTACGATTACCGACAACTATTGAAGACCTTCACCTCCGAAGTACTAACTCTGCTAGATTTGCAGAAACTGTTAGAAAGCACAGTACAAGGACTTAACCGTATTATTAAGTTGGAATCGTGCGGGATAATGATACAAAACCTAGCCAAAGGCGTATATGAACTGAAGTCGAGCCATGGAATTAGAGATATTAACGTCGAGTTCTCGGCTGATGACACACTGGTCTACTATCTTAATGCCTCTCATGGGCCAATACAGAAAGATGAAGACATCAAACGGTTAAAAGGAAATGGCAGCCTATTGGGAGATTTTAAGCGGCTCAATGCTGATTTGTGCTTGCCAATATTGCTTCACGACAAATTAATAGGATTCATCAGCTTAGGTAGAAAAAAATCAGGAGAGTCATATAACCAAGAGGATATTGATGTGCTCATGTCTTTGGCGAGAACAGAAGCCATAGCTATTTCAAACGCGCAGCTATTCCAAGAGTTATCAAAGACTCAGGCCGAAGCTGCCCAAAGAGAGAAGATGGCAGTTATTGGGACATTGGCTGCGGGAATAAACCACGAGATTTGTAACCCTCTTGGCATAGCTCGTGGACAGTGCGAGATGTTTCTTTTGAACTACAAAGACGGCCTTTATAAGGAGGCGTCAGATAAAGAGCTTGTTGATAAATGCACAATCATATTTGAGAAAGTGATCAAAGAGGTGGACCGGGCAACGGGCATCACGAAACGGCTATCGAGTTTTGCGAAGCCGGCCAAGCAATTCATGCTGGGAGAGGTGGACGTCGCCGAAGAGGTTCAGGAAATCCTGGCGATTCTGGGCCACGAGTTGCGACTGGATAACATCGATGTCATGACGAATATTCCCAAAGACATTTCGAAGATTTTTGCGGACAAGAAGCAAATCCAGGAAATCATTTTCAACATCGTTCGAAATGCGGCGCAAGCGATTAACGGCAGGGGGTCTATTTCGATCGGCGCGAGCGAGAGGAATGAACGGGTCTTCATTGAAATCGAAGACACCGGGTGCGGTATTCCGGCGGACAAACTCAATGAAATATTCAACCCCTTTTATACAACCAAAGCACCGGGCAAGGGGACGGGCTTGGGACTCTTTATCGTGAAACAGATTGTTGAGAGGAACAAGGGGACCATTGCCGTCCAGAGTGAGGTCGGCAAAGGAACCAAGTTCATTTTGAGCTTCAGTGTAGCGCGCCAAATGGCCGCGGCTTAAGCGGCGCGCAATGGTAAAGCTACTTACGATCGACGACGAGCGGGAGTTTACGGATATGATCCGTAGTTACTTCGAGCCTCGTGGTTACAGTGTTTTTGTTGCGCATGATGGAGAGAGGGGGCTGGTAGTCGCCCATGCGGAGAAGCCGGATGTTGTTCTAATTGATCTCAAGATGCCAGGGAAGCATGGCGATCAGGTTCTTGTTGAGCTAAAGAAGGCATATCCAAAAATTGTAATGATTATGATAACGGCGTCTGAAGGAGAGGGAAAAGTTAGAGAGCATTTGATCGAAATCGGCGCTTTCGACTGCTTTGATAAGCCGTTGTCATCACTGAAGGATTTAGAGCTCAGGATAAAGCAGGGGCTTGCGAATGGAAAAGCGTAGGCTTCTCGTCGTAGACAACGAGCCCGAGATTTGTAACTTCGTCAAAATGTTTTTTGAGCAAAGGGGTTTCGTCGTTTTTTCGGCTTACGATGGCGAAGAAGCGGTTAAAGTCGCGCATGAGAAGAGGCCCCAAATCATCTTACTGGACGTTAAAATGCGGACCGAGGACGATGGTTTTGACACGCTGCCCAAGCTGAGGGAGATTTTGCCGGATGCGAAGATCCTCATGGTCACTGGCATGGAAGATGAGGCGAGTGTTTTGAGAGGAAAGGCGCTGGGAGCTGAAGATTATATTACGAAGCCCTTGATATTAGACTACCTGGAGAAGACGGTATTAAAGAAGTTTGAAAAGCTGGAAAAGTCGTAACAAGTTTGAGATTGCTTCGGCCCGCCTCCGGCGGGCCTCGCAATGACGAATTCTATGTACGATCAAATCGACTACCAGCAAGCGCTGCTAAACGCATCGAAGAGCATGATCCGGGTCAAGGACCCGATCACGCTGCTTCGTCTCATCACCCGCTTCGTGGACCGCCAAATCGGCGCCACGCACGTCGCCGTCCTTCTTTTTGACCGCAAGAGAAAATCCTACGTCCTCATCGACAGCAAGGGCGAGAGCGGCCGCAGAATCCCAGTCGGCTTCATCCGTATCCCCGAAGACAACACGATCGTCCGTTTTTTCAGAGAGAAGAAGAACGGCACGTCTTTTTACCGCAAGGAAGCGCTTGTCTTAAGCGAGCTCGGTCATATCCAGAACTTTCAAATCCATGTGAATAAAAAAGAAACTGCGGCGATCGAGATAGACGAACTGCAGAAGCAAATGGGTCTTCTACGTGCAAGTATCTGCATCCCGAGTTTCTATAAGAGCGAACTTGTTGCGATCCTGATTCTGGGAGACAAGCTTACCGGCGAGAAGTATTTCGATCAGGAGATCAGCCTTTTTGTCACCCTGGCCAACGACGTCGCCATGGCTGTGAAGAATGCCGAGCTGATCAAGGACCTGACTGATGCCTACGAGAGAGAGCACCGGCTGCTGATCGAGACGGCCAGTGCGCTGGTTGCGGCGATTGAAGCCCGTGACCGGTACACCAAAGGACACAGTGAGCGCGTGTCTCACTACTCCCTTGTTGTGGCGGCCGAGATGATTGAGCGGGGGGTAGTGGCTTACAGCAGGGAGTTTCTCGAGGCTACGGAGCTTTCGGGGCTTTTGCACGATGTCGGCAAAATCGGTATCAGGGATGAAATACTGAATAAGCCCGCGCGTCTTGACGAGAAGGAATACGCGATCATGAAAGCCCACGTCAAAATCGGCGCCAATATTCTGAAGCCCGTCACATCCTTGAAGGGTCTTTATGATGGCGTGCTTTACCATCACGAAAGATGGGACGGGATGGGATATCCCTATGGTTTAAAAGGGAAGGAAATACCGGTTATCGGAAGAATCGTCTCGGTTGTGGATTCTTACGACACGATGGTCACCGAAAGGCCTTATTCGAAGGGGATGACGCCCGATGAGGCCTTCAATGAACTGAAGCGCTGTGCCGGAGCTCAATTTGATCCCGAAATCGTGGAGGTTTTTCACGGCGCCTACAAATCAGGGCACATCACGAAACGCCTTTACCGTACCTACGACTTCACCCTCCGGCACTAAAATTACCCGTATCGTTTTTCTCTAATGGCAATTCGATTCTAAATTCCGTCCCTTCACCCAGCGCGCTGCGTGCCGTAATCCTGCCGCCATGTTCCTTTATTATTCCATAGACGATCGCAAGCCCCAGCCCCGTTCCTGATTCCGTTCGGGTTGTGTAAAAAGGATCGAAAATATGGGGTATTGCATCTTTGGAAATTCCAGTGCCGGTATCCGAGACCTTGATAACGGCGGCTCCATTTTCCGCAACAGTTGAAACGGTAAGGGTTCCGCCGTTGGGCATGGCTTGGATGCTATTCAGAAAGAGATTCAAGAAAACCTGCTTCATCTGATTTCGGTCGATAGAGAGGGGAGAGAGCGGGGCAAAGCGCCTGACAACTTCAACTTTGGTTTTGATGAGGTTATTTGAGAGAAGATCCAGGGTCTCATCGATTACGGATTCCATTGAGTCTGGTACGGGATCGGGCGCCTTGGGCTTAGAAAAATCGAGGAGCTGTCCGACGAGATGGTTCATCCGATCGACCTCGTCCATAACGATTCTTTTGAAATTCTTTCGGAAATCAGGCTCATCGTAACGATCAGGGAGGTATTCCGCGAACACCCGGATTGTCGTGAGCGGGTTCTTGATTTCATGGGCCATGCCCGCCGCCAGGGTTGCCACGGCCTTCATCCGGTCCTGATTCCTCACTTCTTCCAGTAGCTTGACGTTTTCCTTCTCAAGCATTGCGCGATTCTTTCTGAATAACAGTTTGTCAACAAAGTCTTGGATTTTCCTTTCTAAAGGCTTGAAGCAAAGAGCTATGAAGGTAAAGATGATCAGGGCGTTTAGAAACGGCTGTGGACCGATGAAGTTTTGGAACAAAAGACCTGATAGGTACACGAAGAGGAAGTACATAGCCGTAATCAACCCAACGAGAACGAAATAGATCAAGCCCTTGCGTATGACGATTTCGATGTTCATTAGGCGGTGCCGGACGATGGCGTAGGAGATGATTGCGGTATAGAGCCAGATCAGATGCGTGGTTAGAGGATTGATCGCAATTCCGTATATGGGAAGAAAACTGAACCATCCAGTTACAAAGCCGAGGGCTGTAGCGCCGATAATGTACTTTAATTGGTTCCGCGTATTTGCGTCTTGGGTTTTGGATAAGGCGAGAATTAGCGTGAGTTCAGAGAGAATTGCAAAAAGTGTGAAATGACCAAAATAGAGATGGAAGAGCAGACCCGGTTCAGCATACCAGTTGAAAATCGAAATTGGTCTCACGGCCGGTATAAAGTGGCTAGTGTAACCCAGTAGAAGCACAATTACCGACACGCCGTAGGACGCAGACAAAAGGCTTTGCCTCATTTTGGTGCAAGCGCCGCCCGTTAGACTCAAAACGAAATGATAGAAAAAAGTGACGAGAAAGCAGGCCGCAATGTTGCATGTTCGGCTGAAAAGGATGGCTCGATCCGCATCGGGACTAAAAATGCTTAAAACGAAAAATGTACTCCAGGTTGAGACCGCCATCGACATCGCAAACCACATTCGGTTAACCGAAGCGCGCGGGTTTTTGTATAAAACGAAAACTCCCAGAAGAAGGGCGGAAATTGCCGTAAGAAAAGATGTGAAATAGTAAAGGCGCATTGCGGCAGCTCAGCGGAGCTGGGATTGGACGGCCTTAAGGATGTCTTTGGAGTCGAAGGGTTTGGGGATGTAGTCGGCGGCGCCGCTGCGCAGGGCCTCTTGGGCGGTTTCGACGCTCTGGTAGCCGGTGACGATGATGACGGGCAGGGATTTGTCGGATTTTTTGATTTCGCGGAGGAGGTCGAGGCCGTTCAGCTTGGGCATCTTGATGTCGAGGATGACGAGCTCGGGTCGGCTTTGGCGGATTTTTTCCATGGCTTCGATGCCGTTGGAGGCGAATGTAAGCTGATAGGTGTCCGCAAGGATCAGCTTAAAAGACTCCCGGATACCCTCTTCGTCGTCCACGATCAAGAGATTGCGCTTATTGTCCATGTTTCACCTCACGTTGATGGTTTGGGGCATGACGGACTACAAACTCGAGGGCGTCGTGACGATCAAACATGTGCTTGGGGTTTTGAGTTGATTCTTTAAGCGATGGGGGAGCGCGGCGTTGAAGTATAGGCTGTCCCCCGCGTTGATCATGTGGGATTCGTTCTTGAGCTTGAGTTCGATGCGGCCTTCGACGACGTAAACAAAGCGCTCCGTGCCGAGAGGGAACTCCTCGGTAGCAGTCAGGGCTCCCCCGCGCAGCTTGAGGCGGACGGGCATCATTTTTTTCTGCAAGACATGGGTTGTCAGAAGCTCGGAGACGGACCCGCCGCTGTGGGAGAAGACGGCGTCGGACTTCCCGCCGCCGGATTTGGCGGCTGGGGCTTCGAGGGGCTTCTCGTACAGGTCGGGCAGGCGGACATCGAGGGCCTGGGCGATGGCCATGTGGGATTGCAGGGTGCCGGTCATCTTGCCGTTTTCGATCCGGCTTAAGGTGGCGATGTCGATCCGCGCCGCCTTCGATACCTGGGAGAGGGTCAGCCCCTTCTTGCGGCGAAGGGCATGGATGTTTGCGCCGAGATGCTTCATGGGGATGAGTATAACTCTGATTTGATAAAAAATCAAAACGAACGGCAATAAAAAGGGCGGTCCCGTCAGGGGCCGCCCTTTTTGCAGTCGTTATTCGGCGGCTGCCGGAGTGTTTTCTGAGCCGGCGGCTTCGTTAGCGTGCTGGGCTTTCCATGCCGCTTTGGCCGCTTGCTTCTCTGCCTTGTTGAGCTTGCCGTCGCCGTCGGCGTCGAA
>OBEQ010459907.1_pt1 | contig 16527 bp, 15 predicted proteins | sample 1670901 | NCBI WGS metagenome assembly OBEQ01 (sample SAMEA104232315, study PRJEB22302) | groundwater metagenome | biome: forest; feature: aquifer; material: groundwater | place: USA | collected 2011-08-07 | depth 5.4 m
ATATTCTTTTTTATAATTGAGCGTATAGAGAAATCGACTGAAACCACTTCGAGAGAACCTGTCCATAATAACTTCAATTGCTGGCTTATCACCGACTGGAAGAAGCGGTTTAGGAAATATTTTCGTAAAAAAATCTAATCGCGACCCCTTCCCTCCAGCCATAATCACTACATGATTATCGTGTTGTAATGTGGGTTCAAAGTTATCCGACTCTCCGATGATCTCACGAAAAACAACCACATCCTTGATATGTCTTTCACTATCAATGATTGGGAGATGACTAAGATTGTGCTCTATCAAGAGTTTTCTTGATCGATCAATAAGAGCGGGTGTAGTCCAATCAAGTGCAACATATTCCTGATGCATAATCACATCAACAGTTTCATGAAAAGCTCGTCCATCAATCAACCCCCTCCGGATATCCCCATCTGTAATAACTCCTAACAGTCTGGCATTTGAATCGACTACAAAGAGAACTTTCTGTGCAGTCTCATTCAAGGACCTAATCGCATCCTTGATGGTTGCACTACTTGAGATACAAATTGATTGAAGTACCTCTTTTTTCATATTTGTAGAATCTCTTTTATAACCATAAATGCTTCGGCATATTTAACTCTTGCTATCGCACCACGAAAAATCGCAAGAGCTCTCATATTCTCTTCACTCCGAGGGAAAGGATGTATTCCGAGTTGATTTCTGTATAATTTCATAATCTCTATTTTTTTTTCAAGGACATCCGAGATATCAGAAAAACTATTAGGCACGAATGCATTAGATTGTAAGGATGGAGTAAATTCTGTTTCTGATAGTACTTCATACATAAGTACTTTCAATATGGATGAAATTCTAAATGTTTTAATAGAGGCCATGATAACATCAAATGTAACTCTATGATCAGAATGGATATCTGATCGATTTGGAAGATATATTACTTCTGGTTTCACTTGATTAATCACTCCCGCTACAGATTCTAAAAGTTCTCGTTGAGATATGGTGTCAAGTGTTGTTGTTGGGAATTTAAGTGGGAAAACATTCACCATCCCATATGAATATGCTACATTATAAATTTCTTCTCGTCGCTCTCTTATTTGGTCTTCCGTGTACCCAACACTTTTATCCATACAGGTCATAATGAGCCATGATACACGATCTCCCCGAGCATGATGCCTTAGAAGAGTACCGCCACAACCCAATGTCTCATCATCTGGATGAGGAGCAACAACGAGAACATCCATATTGATAAATAATTCCGTAAATAATTTCCACAGATAACAAAATAAAGTTACTAAAAAGAGAGTTCGAAGTCAACAAAGCTTTTTCTTAACATACCACGCTCGATTCTTAAGGTCGATTGAGGCTAAAATATTAACAATTTTATCTGATGTTTTACCATCACCATAAAAATGCACAGCATTACCAAGTTTTTTTCTATAATCTCTATCAAAGCATGCACGGGTTAACGCCTGGTGAATAGCCTCATGTTCCACCTCCACAAACTCAACATTCCCCGCATTGAGACGCCCTCTCTGACGCGCACCAACATTAACGACGGGAAGCTGGTAAAATGGTGCTTCTAGAATACCCATACTGGAATTACCAACAAGAACGCATGCATGTCGCATAAGATTGATAAATATATCTCTATCCAATGTTTTAAATACCTTTAAAAAACTTTTTTCTCTGTATCTCTCTAGCGCTGCAATAATCTCAATAGAGCCGGGATCAGTATTTGGATAGATGGCAACCACATTCATAGTAGTATCTGCGCAAAATTTTTCAAGAACTTCTAAGGTTACTTCTATTTGGTGTGCTGTATCAATCTGCTCCGATGAAAGAGGATGTTGAATCAACACAATATATTTCTGAGAAAGAATATCAAAATCAAGAAAACTGCTTAAAATATGAGATGAAAATAACGGGGCTCTACGGATAATATCAAGTGCTGGATTGCCAGTTGAAAATATTCGGAAATCTTCTTCTCCTATAACCCTTAAATTATCTGCATATTTTTTAGTTGTCGTACAGTGAATATGAGAAAGTTTGGATACTGCGAAACGTATAGGATCGTCAGAATTACCATAAACAGGATCGCCACCCCCAATATGAACCGTAAGAATATCCATATAATTCCCGACGAGTGCAGTCGCAATACTTTCTTCGCGATCACCAACAACAAGAAGGAAATCTGGCATTTCACGCTCGACTGTTTGTGCGAGAGCATATGTGAGGATACCGGTTGATTTCACCCGCTGGGTTTTCCGATTCGTCGTAAAAAAATCATCAATCCGATCAGCAATGAGAAAGCCATCATTCTCTATTTGCTGGATTGTATATCCATGCCAATCAGAAAGATGTGCTCCAGAAACGACTAAACGAATATCAAATCGTGGATCATTGCGAAGGGCATCTACAACTGGATATAAAATAGTATATTCGCTCCGAATGCCAGTTATAGCCAGAACTTTTATCATACGTTATTTTTAGAAAAAATAATGAAATAGCGACTGTCCAGATGTTCACCAAAAAAAGATTTTTGTGTGGTGATTTGAGCCCACTGAATGGACCAATTGGTAGATTCGATAAGTTCGTATACACTTTCTCTCGTAGAGCAAAAATCAAGACCTCTTAATTTTTCATTAGGAAGAATTTTATATAATCCATGTGGCGTTTTCTTTCGCACGAATCTATTTAAGAACTTTACTATTTCTTCCTTCGGAAACAGTATACAATTTTCTCCACGAACATAGCTCTCATCCCATTCTCTTATACGAAAATTCTCCATATCTGAAGTCTTTTATCATTTACAACCGACTATCTTCTTAAGAAGATATAAATCTTTTCCAAGATAGTCTATATATTTATTTTCATTAAAAAAAAATTGTGAAGAAGATACATCCCTCTGAATAAGCATTGTCTGCATACCGACTTTTTTTGCCCCGATGATATCTGTTTCATATGTATCACCCACAAATATGCACTCCTTCCCCAAAAAATTAAATTTATTTAAAAAATATTTAAACGGTTTTGGGGATGGCTTTTCATATTTTTTACCAAACTCACGGGCAAAGATAATGGTATCAAACTTATCCTCAATACCAAGGCTCCGTATCTTATTTTTTTGCGCCTCAAGTACACCGTTCGTAATGATCCCAAGAATATGTCCTTGACATTTCAACCATTCTATAATAGCAAAAGCATCCTCATAAAGAGAAAGGTGGGTGTCTATTCTCTTATATAAAGAGAAATACTCTTCTTGTAACTCTGGGGTATACATTCCATTGTGCTTGAGGATATCACCAAAAATATCCTCACTCTCCAACTTTATCCGCTGATAAGTATTTTTCAATATGAGAGAATCAACGTTTTTTCTCCTTGCAAATTCATCATGTACTGCATAAAAATATTCATTTTCATTAAATAATGTATTATCAAGGTCAAAAATAATTGCTTTTACGGCATCCATACATAATCAAAAAAACGTAAAAATTTTCTCTGTCCCATAAATAAAGTTTTGTCAATATAGATATCCTCATCGAGTAAGAGCTTCAATGCTAAATAGGGAAAATTTAAACCAATATCTCGATCAATGCCACTCGAAGCACCAATTCTTGGATTTAAATCAAAAAGTATAATCTTCCCATCTTGACTCGTTCCGAACTCCATATTACATGTATAGGTTAGTTGGAATTTTTGAATTAAATCTGTAGCAATTGATTCAATTTTCTCATCGTAATATGCTAGACCCCGAAACGTTTGAGATGCATTCCCCCATTCTCGTACATGAGTCAAAGAAATAATGTTCTTCCCATCTTTACAGAGTGAATAAACGCTGTAAAATGGTTGCGATAAATATTCCATGACGATCAACTCTTCAAATTTCTGTTCCTTTTTTAAAAGTAGATTAAAAAAATCAAATGGATACTCCTGTGTCGGTTTCATAGAAAAAATCTCACTGAAGGACAGTTCTCCATTAATAATATAAACCCCTCGTCCACCTCTTCCATGTCTCGGTTTTAGCACTATCTTCTTACGAGGAAAATCCAAACTATTAATAGCTTCAATAAAAGAAGTATAATCCTTAACGACATAAAATTTTGGACAATATTCAGACATATCTTCTTGTAATCGTTTGTACACAAAACCCTTATCGTAAGCAAATAAAAGATTACTATGCTCCCCAACCATTATTTTTGCACTGATGTTTCTTTTATATTTAGAAAGAACAAGATTATCCTCATTTCCACAGGGGACTACCACATCAACCTTCTCCTTTAAAACGATCTCCTCGATTGTCCTAATGAAAAATTCTTCGTCCCCACTATCTGGAACTTTATAAAAAATATCAACGAAAGATAAACCAGCTGGGAACTGAAAAGCATCTACTCCAATAATACGAGTCGAATATTGTCCATTTTCTTTATATGCTCGGATGATGTCTGGGCTTGTCAGACCACCGATACTCGTAATTAAGATTGTAAGATTATTTTTCATAATACTTTCTTGAGAGAGCCATTATTCATAATGTAGTCAAATGCACCGTCTAGGTTGTTGAACAAAAGATCGATGAATTACAATCATACCGCAATCATTTCTTCCAAATATTTCTTCAAACCTTCTTCTATTGTCATCGGTTGGAACCCTAACTGCTCTTTTGCCTTCGTAATATCAACATAGACATCAAAATCTACCGTGGGGGTGATACTGGACAGCACTATTTCTGATTGAGAATGAATATACTTTTTTATATACATCGCAATTTCACCTGCTGGTAGAGAGTTTTGACTCCCAGCGAAAAAAGTTTCATATTGCTGTAATCTCTTTTCAGCTTCCATAGATCGAATTAATATATCTACTGCATCATCCACATAAAGAACATTGCGAAATTTTTCCCCTCGTCCGTACACCTCAATTGGTTGCCCCTCACTAGCACATTGATAGAAAGTATAGACAATCCCCCCTAAATGATCGTGGCCATACAAAGCAGGAAAACGTATAACTGTTCCTTTAGTGTCGCTATCCCGAAGTTCTATCTTTATGAGGAGTTCTGCAAAATATTTAGTAAGTCCATAATAATGTGTGGGTGTAGGCACATCATCTTCAACTAAATATTTAGTATTGGGTTTCTCACCAAATACTGAATGGGTTGAAGTATAAATAAAGTGTGGGACATGTGCCAATCTTGCATATTCAAGTAAATTACTTGTCGTTTTTACATTTCCTTCATAAAATGCATCATGCCTAATGTTAGAAACTTGCCCTGCCGCTGCGAGATGAAAGATGGTCTTAATTGTATAGTCCGATAAGATATCTCCAATATCCTCAGTGAGATCAAAATTAATAAGGGTGTGGTATTGACTATTAAAAACTTCATCAGATAAAAATCCTCTTTCTTTTCTACCAATACTAATTACTCGTTTACCACGACGCAAAAGTTCCCTAGTAAGTGCACTCCCAAGAAATCCTGTTGATCCTGTGACGATGACCGCATCTTCTGTTTTCATATTTAACGGGTGCTAAATAGTATTGTATTTTTTAAATGAATTATGAAAGCTGCTGGAGATCACTATAGTGGTTTCTTTGTATGAACTACCAAGCAAAATCCTCCTACTCTCCCAATTGCAACCTCCCAATTACTTGGAATAATTCTATTCGTATCTCCCATACGGAGCTTCCGCCGAGGAATAATACGATACATCCCCGGGAATATATCGGCCCAGCAAAAAGAATTTTTCCGTAAACTTACCATTTCAAATTTTTTAAAAAATGCTCTCATCTGTCTTCCGGAATATACTTTCGTCAAAGGATTTAATTGTTTTGTATTTGTATGCCAATTAGCTTCAGTTACTCTCCCTAACCATTTTCTAAGGCCATAACGAAAAAGTCCACCAAGTAAAATTCCTCGTACCAACAACAAAGACACGACGTATTGGAACGACCACTTTGCATACAGCATAACTACGGCGTGCCCACCAGGCTTAAGAACACGAAAAATTTCGTCAATAGCTTTCTGTGTTTCTGGTGTATGATGAAGTACGCCACTCGAAAAAACGATATCAAATACATTATCGCAAAATGGTAAATTTTCTGCATCTGCCTGTACTGCACGGCAATCAGAAAGTCCAAGTAATTTAAATTTATTACTTGTAATTTTACAAGCATCCATTGTCAAGTCAGAGGCGACAATACGGGCACCTTCCAGTGCGAATAAAATGCTGCTGGTTCCCGCTCCGCATCCTACCTCAAGAATATCCTTTCCGGAAAGGCCTAACGAAGACATCTCACATACCTGTTCTGCTTTCCCGATAGAAAGTAGCAATCGATCTGCGCCAATCTCCTGCAGAAATCTCTCTTTTGATATAATACTCACATCCTCTTTTCCTCGTTTTGCCCATCCTCCTCCCCAAAAATGAATGATTTCTTTTTTCAATGAACTATCTTCGATTGGTCCAACCATACATAAAATATCATCATGTAGTGGATAAAATGCTCGACATTGAAAGCAGATAATCTTATCGTCTTCCAAAATGAAGTTACTAAAACAACCAGTCTGACACTTTAAAGTAGAAAGAAAATGAGTAAATCCCATAATATTATTAATCCCAACACAAAGAACGAGGTTCTTGAGTTTTTATTGTTTCTTGTTCCATTTTTTTAATTAATGCATCGACCTTTCGATCTTTTAGGCGATAAAACTGTCGCAAAGTACGAAAATTTCCCTTTTTATAAAAATTGTATTGATTTCTCGCCCAGTATGCTACTGGTGCAAAAAGAAGAGGAACCCCATGAGGAATTGGGAGAGCTGCACGCCACACTTGATGTGTGGTTTCTTTAACATCGTTTAAATCGTTCAACACATCATCAATAATAACTTTGTGAGCTGGCTGCATATTTGACCAGTTATAAATACTATTAAGTAGTGTCAATAATTCCTCTCTCGATTTTGAAGATACGGGTAATTTGTGAGACTGTGCAAGTTGTATAAGTGAAAAAAGATCATTCTCAGTCTCAGGAAGATGAAAAAGGGGGACGAAACTATCAAAACCGCTCGCCCTTTTGTCAATATGTTGAAAAAGATGTTCCTGATCGATGGTTCCAGCAATTGAAATCACCGGAACACCCATAATTAATGCTTCGAGACCCGTGGTAGACCAGCAGGTCATAAGAGCGTCAATATTTTCGAGATAATCTCGCATTGGAACATTCACTACCACTTTAACACGTCCAGGATACCGTTTTTCTAAAAAACGGTATTCTCCTTCATCCTCGAATGGACTTGGTCGTAGTAGCACTCTCCCGCGAAATTCTGCTAGAAAACGCTTGAGATAACGCATAGAGAGACGTAGTATCGCCTGATCACGCCAACAGATATCCTCAAAATATCTTCCCCGTGGAGTCACGGGGAATGTCTCATCTGGATGTAAATTCATGTACGACTGAGCGTAATGAGGAGCTCCATAATATGCACTTGTTGATTTTGCAGAAAATGCAATCCCTAAAACAAAATCTTCTGGCCGCTGCGGCGATGAGCGACTATTACGATAGTGACGGTATACATCAAGACGTGGACTCCCAGCAACCACTAACTGATCGCCCCGGAACATTCCTGTCTCCATGAGCGAGTTACGTACATATTCACTCCAGACATAACATCTACGTACCCAATCCACCGAGTCGAGCTTCCAATAACTACGCCCCATAAAAACCGACAACATTGTTTCCTTCGTTAGATGCCCACCTTCGGCTGGGAATATATATATACGGCAACACTTTGATGCTGGTTTTGCAAAATCCATATTCGCACGATTACTCATGACGGCATGAGGCTTAAACCATCGAAGTGTTGGCACCATATTTAAAAGTGTTGAAAGTTGCACGTCCACACCTTTTTTTTGAAAACCACGCTGTAAAAGACGTGTGGCAAAAAAATCACGACGAGAGTTGTCAGCGACGATAATAATACGCTTTTTTAGCATATTTACACTTTATATATTATACAAATTTGGCTTATACCTATTGAGATGCACTGGATTACGAAACCACTCAACTGTTTCTATAAGACCTTGATCAAAAGAAAAACTGGGTTCCCATTTTGTAAGTGCTTTTATTAAAGTATTATCACACTGCAACCGTTCAACTTCACTCTGAGGTGGTCTTTTCCGCTCATCTGATGAAACTATCCTTACCTCTCTTCCAATTAATTTAACGATACGAGTTACAAGATCCCCGATTGTTACTTCGACCCCCGATCCAATGTTGACTACTTTACCTATAGCTGCATCACATTTTGCCAAAGAGATAAAGCCTCGACATACATCAGAAACATAATTAAAATCTCTAGTGGGGTGGAGGGAACCTACGTGGATATCAGTGAAACCGCCCAAAATCTGAGTAATAACAGTGGGGATAATAGCTCGAGCTGACTGCCGTGGACCATATGTATTAAAGGGTCTTGCTATCACCACTGGCAATTGAAACGAACGATGAAATGAATCTGCCAAACTGTCTGCTCCGATTTTTGTTGCTGAATATGGTGATTGTCCCTGTAGCGGATGTTGTTCATTCATTGGAACAACACATGCGGTACCATACACTTCGGAAGTCGATGTCACGACCAATCTTCGAACTTTCTCCTCGCGACAAGCCTGAAGAATATTTAATGTCCCACGGATATTCGTATCAACATATGCATCTGGGGAATGATATGAGAATGGAATAGCGATCAGTGCTGCTAGATGAAAAACAACATCTACCCCTTCGCAAGCCTTACGAACGCCGTTTGGATCGCGAACGTCACCTGTTATCACTTCTATCTGCGATAGAACATCCGGAGGAAGAGTATCCAACCAACCCCACGAGTTAAATGAATTATAGAATGCAAATGCACGAACTGATGCTCCTTCCTCCAATAAGGCTTCAACAAGATGAGAGCCAATAAATCCATCAGCACCAGTCACAAGCACTTTCCCGCCTGTAATCGTCATAAAATAATATATTCATCTACGCGAAAATCCCGTGTGGCAACGCGCCCAATAACATTAAACCATAGCATAGGACTCAACCCACCTCCCGGGCGTTTAGTAGTAATATTTTCTTCACTTAATGTTTCCCCGGCAGCGATGTCGCGAGCTGCCACAATGCTCTTACGCGCGACAGTAATGATCTCAGATTCGCGCATGGTGGGAGTTTTTATTCCATTCCCAAGAGCCTGCTCTATATTGCGAATAGCAATTACCATTTTATTGAATTCTCCTGCCTCGAGCGAGGCAACATGATCTGGACCCGGCATACTTCTATCAAGAGTCAAGTGTTTCTCGATAACCTGTGCCCCCAACGCAACAGCTGCAGTTGGGACCTCGATACCAAGTGTATGATCAGAATATCCTATTCTTACCCCAAATTCATTACGTATAGTACACATTGCTCGAAGATTCACATCTTCTGGTCTCGTAGGATAGTCTGTATGACAATGAAGTACCGTAATACGATCTTTCGATGTGCCTGCTTCGAATAATACCTTCAAAGCCTCACCTACTTCTTCAAGGGTCGCCATGCCGGTCGATAGAATAATATGTTTGCGTAATGAACCAATTCTTCGCAAATACGGGAGATTTGTGATCTCTCCTGATGGGATTTTCCATATTTCCATTCCAAAACTCTCAAGTAGTGAAATGCTTTCAAGGTCAAATGGCGTAGACATGAACATAATACCACGTTCTTTGCAATACACAATAAGTTTTTCATACACTTCTGGAGAAAATTCAAGCTCGCGAAGCATTTCAGCTTGTGATTCTATGATACCTGTGTTCACTATTTGATAAGTGGCTTTTTTTGCGTCCGCAGTCACCAACGCATCCGTACTAAAGGTTTGAAATTTAACAGCATCAGCTCCAGCATCTTTCGCCGCATCAACAAGTTTCTTGGCAATCTCAAAATCTCCGTTATGATTTACCCCAGCCTCGGCAATGATAAATGTCTTCATACTATATTCACTTTCTTTGCTGGTACCCCAAGATATGTCCCATTGTCAAGACAATCAGTAACTACAACAGCGCCGGCACCAATAATACATGATTCACTAATATTCTTGTATTGCACTACGGAGGCACCAACACCTATAAGTGTGCGTGCACCCACATTCACTCCACCACTTAGCACAACACCAGGTGCAATATGAGTTAAATCTCCAATGGTACAATCGTGATCAATGGAGGCTCTCGTATTAATGATACAATACCGCCCAATACGAGTACCTGAATTTATTACTGCCCCATCCATAATCACGGTCCCATCCCCGACCTCAACCTCTTCATTGATAAGAGCTCCGGGAGAAATGATGGCTGGTAACTCAAAACCGAAGATACCTAAACGTTCTACAATCTGTTCGCGAATGTTCCCTTTCCCTAAATAACCAACACCGATAACTGCTGAACAAGCCGAGTAACGAGTCCTCAGGCTCGATAAGATGGTATCAGCGCCAAGATATTGAAATCCAAGCAATAATCCGCAATCGTTAGTATCTGTATACCCAAGTACTTCAAAAGTATTAAGTTTCTTCAAAATAGAGGCGATAACTTTCGCATGCCCCCCTCCACCAATAATCACTATCTTCTTCATACTTTTTGAGTATCAAATAACGACATAGAATCATTGATGAGAGAAATAATCTTTAATAGATTTAACGACAACGTTGATTTGTTCTTCAGTGAGGTTTATACCACATGGAATATGAATACATGTTTTCCATGCCTCAAATGCGTGCTCAACACGATATGCTTGATATTGTTGATATATGTCGAGTGTATGAATCAACGTCCAAATCGGCGATATCTGAATTTCCCTTGAGAGAAGAAATTGCATCAGTGGATCTTTATACTCACTCCCAACACGAATAGTGTAAAACCAAAAATTGCTCTTCACCCCTGGTTCCTCCCATAAAAAAGAAACCTCGGAAAGATCGGCAAACAATGTTCGATATTGTTCTGCATTATTCCGCTTGATCTTAATAAATTCATCAAGTTGCTCCAGCTGGGCTACTCCCAAGGCTGCTGCGATATTTGTTAAACGATAATTATAACCTATATCATCATGATCGTAGATAAAGGGATCTCTCTTTGCTTGGGTGCTTAGGTGGTATGCACGCTTGGCCCATAATTCATTATTAGTTATGATCATCCCCCCTCCACCAGACGTAACGATCTTATTCCCATTAAATGAAAAACAACCAATATCTCCTAAAAGACCTGTACTCCTTCCACGATATTGTGAACCAACACTTTCACTTGCATCTTCTATAACGCGAATATTATATTGTTGGCATACTTCCATAAGCGCATCCATATTGGTCGGGTAACCAAATATATGAACAGGTATTACTGCGCTCACCCTTCTCTCTGTGGCACGATTATAAGTATATCCATCGCTTCGTATTTCGCATTCTTGTGCTAAAAACGATGCGACCTTTTCAACGTCGAGACAAAGTGTTTTTTGATCACAATCCATAAACACTGGATACGCTCCGCAGTAACGAACTACATTGACCGGCGCAATGAAGGTGAGGGTTGGAACCAATACCTCATCGCCCTCTTTTACTCCAATTATAAGACAACTCAAGTGGAGCGCCGCTGTTCCGGTTATAGTCGCCACTGAATACTTTGCTCCAACATATTGAGCCATCTCCCTCTCAAACCGATCAACAAAACTTCCAGATGTAGAAATCCAATTAGTATCAAGACATTCCTTAACATAATGCCATTCATTGCCACGCAAAGCAGGTTCAGCAAGTGGTATTCTCCCCATAGGTATCGAGGTTAAGTAAATAATGATTTGTTTCATGGAATTTGAAACCAACTTTTTGGTATAAATTGTTTGCTGCAATCCTCTTTGGATTAGTAGTGAGTTCCACTACCTCTATTCCTTTAGCTTTTGCCCATTGAAGTAAATCATGCAGAATTTTTTCTCCCAATCCGCATCCTCGATATGTTTGATCAACAATCATATCTTCAATGACTGCTTGGCGACGAAGCATAGTCTGTCGTGGGAAGATCCATCCCATCCCGATTATCTTCCCATTTTCTTCAATACGACTGATATATCCGTCGAAGATTGCCTTATATAACGACTGCTCATCTACCTTTGCCATTGGGTCGAGTTGAGCAACAAGATTACGGATCATAGCAAGATCATATTGAAATTTCTCTTTTAGATGGTTAAATATTTTCTGGTTCGAATCAAAGGCGACTACCTCAGGGGAAGTAAGAGGGATCCATGTGAACTCGGAATTCTCTTCGTTTAATCTAATCTCTCCTGTAATCTCTACAAGATACGCGAGTGACAAAATAGGATATGTATACTCTCCGTATGATGCACTACCAGAGAATGCGCCAATATAGGTTAGCTCCTGAACCTCACAATTCGTTTCTTCCTTTATTTCACGTTTTAATGCCATCTCGGGTGTTTCATTTTTTTGGATATATCCTCCGATAAAATCCCAATGATCCTTATATGGCTCCTCGTTTCTTCGTACCACTAAAAGTTTGCCGTCTTTGATTACAAGTGCAGTAACAGTTGCTTTCGGATTTTCAAATCCACAAAGTACACAATCATTGTTTTTCATAAAGTTTCTAACTTATAAGCTACACATCTTGGTTTCTCAAAGACATTTATAAATAATATTTGATGGGCTCTTACTCCTTACATCTGACAAAAATAAACTTTTCACATCAATGAATACGCCACGTTTCGTTGCTTGCGAAATATCAAATAAGCGAACGATATCCTCAAAATGCATAACTTTAAATTCTTTATGGGGAGTAGCAAGGATGACCCCATCGAAGTAACCAATCCAATCAGAAAGATTCCCAATCCAATCAACATCAAATTTTTCCACTGCATTCCGGTCAAGATTCGGATCGTACCCAAAAAGCTTTGCCCCATATGAATTGAGTTTTTCAATGGTGCTACTTATCTTTGAATTTCGTACATCACAGATATCCTCCTTAAAGGTTAACCCTAAAATAAGGATCCTTGCGGCATGAATACTTCGTTGGGCTTCTGCCAAACCTTTTATCATCAACTCGGCAATATATTCTGGCATCCAATTATTTATCCTTCGACCGGCAAGAAGTACCTCTGGATGATGCCCAACCTCCTGGGCTCTATAAATCAAATAATGAGGATCAACGCCAATACAATGACCGCCAACAAGACCCGGTTGATAGGTGTGAAAATTCCATTTTGTCCCTGCTGCTTCAAGAACATCACGTGTATGAATGCCAAGTTTATGGAAGATGACAGCAAGCTCATTCATAAGGGCTATGTTAAGATCTCGCTGTATATTCTCTATAACTTTTTCTGCCTCAGCTGTTTTAATGTTTGGCGCTTGATGAACACCAGCCTTACAAATTTCACCATAAATTTCAGTAATAAAATCAAGTGTCTCTTGATCCATTCCAGATACTACCTTAATGACCTTTTCGATAGTATGCTCCGAGTCTCCTGGATTAGTACGTTCTGGAGAATAACCGACACTCCAGTCAACACCGCATACTAGTTTAGAAATCTCTTCAATAATAGGAACACAGACGGTCTCTGTCACACCTGGATACACTGTTGACTCGAAAATAACTACACTCCCCCGTTGGAGATAAGTACCAATATCACGGGATGCATTCTGAAGAAGTGTAAGGTCGGGTTGATTTGCGCTTGTAATCGGTGTGGGGACGGTCACAATAATCACATTTGCGCGAGTTAGTGACTCAGATTCGGACGTATACTCAATAACAGATGAAGCTAATTCCTGCTGGGAGATCTCATTATTACTATCACATCCAGAACGAAGACTTTCAACCCGGTTCATATTTTTATCAAAACCAATAACAGAAGTAAAACGACTCTTCCCAAATGCAACTGCGAGGGGAAGTCCGACGTAGCCCAAACCAATAATAGCAATCTTTATATCATTTTTACTCGGAAGCTTCTCTTGTTTCAGAAAAAAATTATTTTCAAAATTCTTCGTTGTATAATTCGATTCAAACCAAGCCTTCGTTGGCTCCCAATCAAGAAGTTCTTTCGCTTCGTGGTACTTATCTTTTTCTCTACTGCCGATATTAACAATTTCCCCCTTCCCAGCTCGTTTACTTTCCATGGCAAGAATATGCGCACGAATAACATCATCAATATGAACAAAATCGGATACTTGTATGTCATTTCCTAATATGGCGAATTGTTGATTGATAGCTCCCTGCTTAAGAGAGTCATCCATAACGGATGCATATACTTCATTAAAACCCAAGCCAGAACTATAGATATTAGAATAATGTAGTGCCACCGTTTCCAGCCCCCGTATATGCATAAAAGTGGGTGCTTCTATGTTCTCGCGAGGTATAGAATAAACAAGTCGTTTCGCACCAGCATCGCGTGCTGCAACAATAACATTTAATACCCCACTATCATCAAGGCTGTTTTGCTTTCTTAATTCTTCGAGAGACGATCGAACTTGTGGTGATGCAAAAAAGTAAAAAACACCATCGATGTCATGGAAAATAGACACGAGAGATTTTAAATCTCTCGTGTCTATTTCTACTACCTCAACGTCTTTAAAGTCTAAAAAATCCCCTCTTTTCCCAGCAGAAAAATTATCAGTGACGCGCACTCGATCACCTCGCTTGACAAGGGTTTCGACCAAGTGCGAACCGATAAGTCCTAAATCTCCAGTTACTAAATAAAACATATGAATATATTCTTTACTTAAAGCCATGGAACCTTAACATAAAAAGATATTAAAAGCCTGTGGGAATCCTTAGAAAAAAATTTAAGTAACATATATGATCAGAAACAAAACCCTCGCGGCTGATGTTTCCAGATAAGAGTGGAAATGATTCATGGAGTATTCCAACTGCCACACTTAATTCACCTATAAAACCTATAAGCAACTCTACCAATATATTCATGAAGTGCAGAGACCGAATCAGAAAGACTATCTATTGACGGAAGTAATCCTGTGAACTTTGTCAGTGGTGCCATCTTCCCAGAGAAATCTGCAACGATTGGAACCACTTCGATCCCTTTTCGTTGGAATATCTCTAAAGAACGTGGCATATGTTGTGCTGATGTTACAAGAAAAATTTGTGGATTTACTTCATTTGGAAACTTTTGATCAAAAAATTCTCTTACAAACATAGCACTCTCATACGTTGTTTTTGACTCTTGATCTATAAGAAAATTCTCTGAAGGAATACCAATTAACATTGCGTATTGCTGAGCCAAAATTGATTCCTGTTTTCCATAATCAGGAGTGGGACTGGAGTGTCCGGTATAGAGAACGGGTACTTTTTTCTCAAGCTGATAGTAGAGTTCAATGCCTCTCAAAAAACGCCTCGAACTTGCACCACCAAGTTCAGATACTCCATAATTCCTGTTTGAATGAGTTACCCCCCCAGCAAGTATCACAATAAAACTTCCCATTTTGGAAGAAATTTTTTCAAAAGTTAGTGGAGTAGAACGTTCAAGTGTTTGATTAAGAATATATGCAGTTGGCTCAATGGAAAAAATATATAAAAAACCGACTGTGGTTATTAAAATGATATGCGCCAAACGTTTTTTCTCTTTTCGCAAGAGAGAAAGCACTACAAGTAAAACAACGATCACTATCGTAGGCGAAAGGAATAGATTCTCAATAAATTTCACTATTTCGATCATAAAAACTCTTTACACTCTACTCAATAAAAACAATGGTCTATAGACCATCTTAAAGTAAGGGATCTAAACATAGCGACATCAAAGCATTGTAATATCTCCTTTAACAAACTCCGTGAGTCTACGCCAGGGAAAGAGGAAAAAAAGATCACATTATGTTAATGTGATCAACTTGTCCTATTCTCTCTCCGCACGATTGGATTTCCTTTCTTATTCCAATATTTTTCACAATATTCATGGTAACCATCGACTAATTCCATTGCACAACGAATACATACGTAGGATTCACGTACCTTGATGTATTTTGATGGCTCCCATATTGCTGGACAAAGAGCGCACTGCATTGATCACCTCTCTATAAAGAACGATATTAAAATACCTTCTGATTGTCAATATTTTGATAGCTTTTTGATAATAATTTATTCTCATTTTTCATTTCACGATACTAATCTCTATATTAAACTTACAACGCAATTGCTGAACGAAGCTCGAACCCCAGTACCAGTAGTAGACCCCTTTTGGATACTACGGGCAAGCAAACGACCTTTGCAAGTGAATCTAGGGGCTTTTATCCTCCTATCTTTCAATGGGTGTACGTGGGCTCGAACCACGGACCTTTGCAATGTGAATGCAACGCTCTAACCAACTGAGCTATACACCCTAAGGAAAGATAGGAGGACAAGACCAACTCCCGCTAATTGTCCATGGGGAATGGAACGGGGAAAACCGTGTAGTAGATGACGGTTGCACGCCGCAATCTTGCCGAATCGATACTTTCATCCTATACTAGGGGAATGTGGCGTCAACCCGAAATAGTTGTAAGTTCACGGTAGG
>OBEQ012510839.1_pt1 | contig 16521 bp, 14 predicted proteins | sample 1670901 | NCBI WGS metagenome assembly OBEQ01 (sample SAMEA104232315, study PRJEB22302) | groundwater metagenome | biome: forest; feature: aquifer; material: groundwater | place: USA | collected 2011-08-07 | depth 5.4 m
CCCGGGAATATGGTTTTCGAATCGTCCTAGTCGGCGACCAAAACCTGCTCCGTTCGGAACTTGAAAAACACCCCAACGTGCCGGCCGGCATTTCCATCCATCACGCCGGAAGTTTTGTGCGCATGGATGAATCGGCGGCTCTGTCCATCCGAAGGAAAAAAGATTCTTCCATTTCCATTTGTGCCGACCTGGCCAAAGAAGGGGTCGTGGACGCCATTGTGACGGCCGGCCACACAGGGGCCGCGGTCGTGGCCTGCACGCTTAAACTTCATTTGCTCGAAGGGATCGAACGGCCGGGGATTGGTATTCTGTTTCCAACTTTGGGGACGCCTACTTTTTTGATTGATGTCGGGGCGAACATTGATATCAAGCCCATCCACCTTTATCAATATGCCCTTATGGGTGATGTTTATTTCCGTTATATATTGAGGAAGAACAGGCCATCGGTCGGGATTTTGAATATCGGCGAGGAAGAAACCAAGGGCAACGAACATGTGAAAGAAGCTCACCAGCTTCTCAACAAAAGCCGCCTTCATTTTTTGGGAAACGTCGAGGGCCGTGACATCTTTAACGGCAGCGTGGACATCGTCGTGTGCGACGGTTTTGTGGGAAATGTCGTTCTCAAGGTTTCGGAGTCCATCGCGGATGTCATTGGAAAATTGCTAAAGGCCGAGCTTAAAAAAAGTTTTTTGACACGGCTGGGAGCGGTTTTGGCGAAGCCCGCGTTTGACGCGCTTCGGAAAGAAGTGGATTATTCCGAATATGGCGGCGCGCCGCTTCTTGGCATTGACGGCACCTGCATCATCAGCCACGGTTCCTCCAACGCGCGCGCGATCAAAAACGCGATCCGGGTGGCTTCGGAATTCGTGAAATATGAGATCAACAAACAGATCTTGGAGGCCGTGGCCGGGATGGATAATAAATGAAACGTGTCGGCATCGCGGGTGTCGGTTATTGCGTGCCGGAAAAGGTGTTGACCAACCGTGATCTTGAACGGATGGTGGATACCTCGGACGAGTGGATTCGCACGCGGACCGGCATTTCCGAAAGACGGATCGCCGAAAAAGGCACCGGGGCCAGCGATTTGTCCGCCAAGGCGGCCCTCATGGCGCTTAAAAATGCCGGTGTCCAGGCCGGCGAGGTTGAGCTTTTAATTGTCGCGACAACAACACCGGATATGCCGCTTCCGTCATGCGCCTGTTTTGTTCAGGAAAAAATAGGCGCTAAAAATGCAGCGGCTTTTGATCTGGCCGCGGCCTGCGCCGGATTTGTTTATGCGCTCGTTACGGGCGAACAATTTATTAAAACCGGCGCTTATAAAACGGTGCTGGTGGTGGGAGTTGATCTTATCTCTTCCTATATTGATTGGACGGACCGCTCCACTTGTGTTCTTTTTGGAGACGGCGCGGGGGCCGTGGTTTTAAAAGAAACCAATTCAGGCGGGATTTTATCAAGCGTCTTAGGCTCCGACGGGCATTATGCAGAGCTTTTGAAAATAGGCGCGGGCGGATCCAAAAATCCCGCTTCGGCTGAAACGGTCAAAACCAAGGGGCATTATCTTCAGATGAGCGGATCGGAAGTGTTTAGACTGGCGGTCCGCGGCATGGCGGAAGCGGTCACCACGGCTTTGTCGAAGGCCGGTGTGCGGCTAGAAGAAGTCGCCTGTTTTATTCCGCACCAGGCCAATCAAAGGATCATTGACGCGATTTCCGAGCGTTTGAATTTACCCAAGGAAAAAGTTTTTGTGAATCTTCAGAAATACGGCAATACCTCCAGCGCTTCTTGCGTGATCGCGCTTTATGAGGCCCTGGAACAGGGGAAGATCAAAAAGAAAGACAAAATTGTCATGGCCACTTTTGGCAGCGGGCTCGTATGGGGCGCGGCCGTAATGGAATGGTAGAGCCGGCGCGATGACCGAAGTTGCCTATTTGTTTCCGGGCCAAGGCTCCCAATTCACAGGCATGGGAAAAGATCTTTATCAGTCTTATCCCGCTGCCCGAAAAATTTTTGATCGGGCGGCCGAGCTGGTCGATTTTGACATCCAATCCATCTGTTTTGAGGGTCCCGAAGAAAAACTGACACAAACCCGTTTTAGTCAACCGGCTATTTTTACCGTGAGCATGGCCGCGCTTGAAGTTTTAAGATCTCATCCGGCGCATGGAAAATTTGTCCCCCGTTTTGCGGCGGGCCTGAGCCTCGGCGAAGCGACCGCACTGGCGGTGGCCGGGGCTATTTCGTTTGATGACGCCGTACGTTTTGTCCGCTCGCGCGGCCAATTTATGGACGAGGCCGCACTTGAACGGCCCGGCCTTATGGCGGCTGTGCTGGGTCTTGACCTTTCGGTGGTTGAGGACGTATGCCAAAAAACAGGGGCTGAAGTCGGTAATCTCAACGCCCCAGGCCAAATCGTGATCTCGGGTTTTAGAAAAAATGTGGAAGAGGCTATTGAAAGATTGAAAGAAGCCGGCGGACGCAAGGTGATTCCGCTCGATGTCAGCGGCGGTTTTCATTCCAGCTGCATGGATTCAGCCTGCCGGCGCATCGAAGAAGCCTTAAGAAACGTCACGATTCACAAACCCCGGTTTTCCGTTGTCAGCAATCTCACGGCTTTAACCGAAGATGAACCCGAGAAAATAAAGAAAAATCTAGTTTTGCAGATGAATCACAGGACATTATGGGAAGATTCGATGCGGTATATTATAGGGAAGGGAGTAAAGACCTTTATTGAATTTGCTCCCGGCAAGGTTTTGAAGGGGCTTCTTAGAAAGATTGATCCGGCCATCGAAGTGATTTCGCTCAATGCCGTCGAGGATTTTCATGCCATCGATTGACGGGTTTCTTAGAGGTAAGATAGCCATAGTGACGGGCGCAAGCCGGGGGATCGGGCGGGAAATCGCGCTCCTTTTTGCCAGGGAGGGCGCGGATCTTGCGGTCACCGCCCGAAACGAGGCGCTGTTAAAAGAAGTTTCTGGTGAGATAAAAACCATTTCCGGCAAAGAACCTGTTTCGGAGCTTTTAGATGTCAAAGATTCGCAAAAAGTGGAGCACTTTGTGGACAAAATTCTTGACAAATATAAGCGAGTTGATATACTCGTCAACAATGCTGGAATCACTCGCGACGGACTTTTTGTCCGGATGGGTGAGGATGACTGGGATGAGGTGCTGGACACGAATCTCAAGGGCACGTTTCTCTTCATGCGGGCTGTTTCAAGACCCATGATGAGACAGCGTTCCGGTAAAATCATCAACATGGCATCGGTGATCGGCCTCGTTGGCAACGCAGGGCAGGCCAATTATGCGGCCAGCAAAGCCGGTGTCATAGCGCTGACAAAATCAGTTGCTAAAGAATTGGGTTCCCGCAATATCTTGGTCAATGCGATAGCCCCCGGGTTTATCGATACCGAGATGACAAAGAGCTTGGGAGAAGACACCAAGCAAACCATTTTAAAATCCATTCCTATCGGGGTTTTTGGAAAACCGATGGATGTCGCCAAAACAGCGCTTTATTTGGCGTCAGATGAGAGTAATTTTATAACGGGTCAGGTTATCACCGTTGACGGCGGGATGGTGATGCAGTGAGCCTGAAAAAATTTTAAAAAGGAGGAATAAATGTCCGATATCGCTCAAAAAGTCAAATCAATCATTGCGGAACAACTGGGCGTTAAGCTCGAAGAAGTCACGGATTCCGCGTCTTTTGTGGATGATCTCGGAGCGGATTCTCTGGACACCGTCGAGCTGGTCATGGCTCTTGAAGAAGAATTTGGCATTGAAATCCCCGACGAAGACGCCGAAAAAATGACCACCGTCGGCGAAGCCCTGCGTTACGTTGAAGAAAAGGCCTCAAAGACCTCCAAATAAATTTTCATGCCTTATCCGCGTGTGGTTGTTACCGGCGTGGGAGCCATCACACCGGTCGGTAACAATAAAGATGAGTTTTGGAATTCCCTTCTATCCGGCAAAAGCGGCGTCGATAAGATAACCACTTTTGATCCTCACCAGTTCGACACACGCATTGCCGCTGAAGTCAAAAATTACGATCCCAAAGAAACCATTCCCGTGAAAGAGTCCAGGCGTATGGAAAAATTTGCCCAATACGCCGTGACGGTCGCGCGCGAAGCGCTTTTGGATTCGGGCATTGACATGAACCGCGAGGATCCCTTTGAAGTGGGCGTGATCGTAGGTTCTGGGATCGGAAGCCTAAGGATCGTTGAAGAGACGCATTCCATTTATCTTGAAAAAGGGCCGGAAAAGTTTTCGCCCTTCATGATCCCGCTTTTGATTATCAATATGGCCTCTGGATGGATATCCATTTTATTCGGCCTCAAGGGCCCCAATCTTGCCGTGGTTACGGCCTGTGCGACGGGTACTCACGCTATCGGCGAGGCTTATCGTTTCATTCAGCATGGCCAGGCCAAAGTCATGGTGGCGGGAGGAACGGAAAGCTGCATCACGCCGCTCGGGATCGGCGGTTTTTGCGCGCTCAAAGCGCTTTCTAAAAGGAATGATGATCCAAAGACTGCCTCGCGGCCGTTTGATAAGGAGCGCGATGGCTTTGTGATGGGTGAAGGGGCGGGAGTCGTCATTCTTGAAGAATTGGAACACGCCAAAGCGCGCGGTGCTCACATTTACGGTGAGGTCGCCGGTTACGGATTGAATGGAGACGCCTATCACATGACAGCACCTCATCCCGAAGGCGAAGGGGCGGCGCGTTCGATGGAGCTTGCGCTCAAAGATGCGCGCATGAATCCCGAGGAAATCACTTATATCAATGCTCATGGGACCTCCACGGAATTAAATGATAAAATAGAGACATTGGCGATCAAAAAAGTTTTTAAAGAACACGCGAAGAAACTTCAAATCAGCTCGACAAAATCAATGACGGGTCATACGCTCGGCGCGGCCGGCGGTATTGAATTTGTGGCCTGCTGTTTGTCGTTGAAACACCAGACGCTGCATCCGACGATCAATCTGACGCACCCGGATCCTGACTGCGATTTGGATTACATTCCGCAGACAGCGCGAAAAACACCGGTGGAAGTCGCGCTTTCCAATTCTTTAGGGTTCGGCGGACACAACACTTCGATTATTGTTAAAAAATTTAAGGGGTAGAAGAATTGCCGAAACTCCTCGAAGGTAAAAAAGGGCTCATCTTAGGTGTTGCGAATAAGCGGAGCATCGCCTGGTCTATCGCTCAAAGTGCTGCGCGTGAAGGAGCGGAGCTTGCGTTCACGTATCAAGGCGAGCGTTTAGAACAGAACGTGCGCGAGTTGGCCAGAGGCTTGCAGGGGTCGCTTATTTTGCCCTGCGATGTTACGAAAGAAGAGGAAGCGGACGCTGTTTTCAAAAGACTGGATGAGGTGTGGGGCGGCCTTGATTTTCTCGTGCACTGCGTCGCGTACGCGAAGGCTGAAGATTTGGACGGAGGCTACACTAAAACAAAAAAAGACGGTTTTGATATAGCGCTTGGCATTAGCGCTTATTCGCTGACACTGTTAACCCAAAAGGCCTTGCCGCTCATGGAGAAAAAAGGCGGCGGAAGCGTTGTGACGCTCACGTATCTTGGCGGTGAGCGAGTCATGCCAGGGTACAATGTGATGGGAGTCGCGAAAGCCGCGCTTGAGGCCAGCGTCAAATACCTGGCCTATGACCTTGGCCAAAAAAATATCCGCGTCAACGCCATTTCTGCCGGGCCTATCAGCACCCTGGCAGCGCGCGGGATCGCGGGGTTTACGGATATTTTGAAACTGGTGCGTGAAAAAGCGCCGCTTCGCCGCAACACCGAGCCTGAAGAGGTGGGCGATACGGCGATGTTTTTACTCAGCCCCTTAAGTCGAGGGATTACCGGCGAAGTTATTTTTGTCGATTGCGGTTATCATATCGTCGCTTTTTAAACCATTCTTTTTTATTTCTCCCTTTCTTTATTTAAATTCCTTTAAGATATTTAAGCAACCCTTAAAATTCTTTTCATTTTCACGCTACATATGGTATTTCATTGACTCTCAAGCACAATCATGTTATCCTTATTGCACTTAAATCGACTGAGTTTAACAGGAGAAAAAGATTGTATTTTAAGAAGCTTGAGCTTATCGGTTTTAAATCTTTTTCTGAAAAGACCGTGATCCAATTTGAGCCGGGCGTCACGGCCATTGTGGGTCCCAATGGCTGCGGCAAGTCCAACATCTCCGACGCGATCCGCTGGGTTTTAGGCGAACAAAGCGCCAAGTCCCTGCGCGGTTCAAGCATGGAAGACGTTATTTTCAACGGCAGTTCAGCCCGTGAACCGCTGGGCCTGGCTGAAGTTTCGCTGACACTTTCCAATACGTCCAGGATTTTACCGATTGACTATGATGAAGTGATGATTGCACGCCGGCTTTACCGCTCGGGCGAGAGCGAATATCTCCTCAACAATAACCCTGTCCGCCTACGCGACATTCATGAGCTTCTGATGGGCACCGGCATCGGCACGGAGAGTTATTCGGTGATTGAACAGGGAAAAATGGATGTTGTTCTGAATTCAAAGCCTGATGAACGCCGCGTCATTTTTGAAGAAGCAGCCGGCATCACCAAATTCAAGTCGAAGAAAAAAGAAGCACTTAGAAAACTGGAGCAGACCGAACAAAACCTCCTTCGCGTGAACGACATTATCCAGGAAGTCAAGCGGCAGATCGGGTCCATCGAGCGCCAGGCCAAAAAGGCTGAGCATTACAAGATTGAGTTTGAAAAATTAAAAGAGCTCGAGCTGCGGATCTCGTCGAAAGAATTTTTACTTTTCGAGAATACCCGTAAATCTAAAATGGAAGCATTGGAAGATTTAAAAGCCCGGGAAGCTGAATTCTTGAGTTTGGTCAAAGTTTTCGAAGCGGATCATGCCCAGCAGAGGACACTTCTAAACCGTCTTGAGGATCTTTTGAAAGAAGGGCAATCCAAGGAACTGGAAACGAGCGCCGAGATTCACCGGCACCAGGACCGTATTTTACTGAACCGCGAGCGTTTGGGAGAGCTTTTTGAGCGAAAGGACAGCCTTGAAAAACAAGCCGAACTCTCAAAGAGGCGAGCGGAAGAGCTTTCGGTTGAGTTTGAAAAGTTAAACCAGGCATATGGGGCGCTTTTGATTGAAGAGAAAGAAGGGCTTTTGTTTCTGGACGGCGTTGAAACGAATTTCAACGCGATAGAAAATTTCATCAAAGACGGCGCTTCGCAAATCGGAACCCATAAGGCTGCCCTTTTTGACTCGGCCAATAAAAAAGCGCACGTTCAAAACGAGCTCGCCAAAGTTCGCGCGGAAAGCGCGGTTTTGCAAGCCCGCTTGAGAAAACTCGAAGAAGAAAAAAGCGGGCTTATGAAAGAAGAGAGTTTAGTCGCAGAAGAGGTCCATACTGTTTTGGAAGAGTTGGCGGTTCAGGATGCCCGCCTCGTCCGAAAGAAAGAGGACGCCAAGGCCAAAGAGAGTTTTCTGGCCGATGCCAGTGCGAGGATTGACAAAGACAGGGAACGTTTAAGCCGGCTTTCAATGGAAGAGTCGACCCTCAAATCAAAAAGCGAGTTTCTCACTGACTTTAAAAATAAACATGAAGGCCTCTTGGGAGGTGTGCGGGTTCTTTTGGAGGCCAAGGAAAGTAAAGACCCTCATCTCAGTGGCATGATAGGGCTTCTCGCGGATCTTTTGAAAGTGGAAAGCGGTTACGAGTTGGCGGTTGAGGCGGCGTTTGAGTCTTATTCACAAGCGGTTGTATTTGACAGCGATGAGAATGTTTTGCGGGCCGCCGAGTTTTTAAGGCCGCTCAAAAAAGGGCGGGCACTGCTCCTGGGCCTTCAATGCGAAAGTGAAAAGACAAAGGCCGAGGCCAATCTCCAAGGCGCGATTCCGATACTCCGGTATATTACCGCCGAGCCTTCAGTGAAATCTCTAGTGGAAAATCTGCTTTACAATGTGGCAGTTGTTGATGACCCCAAGGATGCGTTCCGCCTTTCGAGATCTTTTCCGGGAACGGTGTACGTGACTCCGGCGGGTGAGCGTTTTGAAGGCCGGATAGTGATGGGGGGTTCATTATCCGGTGAAACCGGCATGACTCTGGTGGGGCGGGAAGCGCGGCTCAAGGATTTTCAAGGCAGACTTTCAATGGTTTCATCCGAAATTAATGAATGCGCTGTGAGGCTTGCCACAAACCGGGCGGAGGAAGAACATTTAAAGGTAGAGATAAAAGCTGACACCGACGAGGCCTTAAAAATTCAGATGGACGAGGCGCATCAAAGGGCAAGGCTCGCCCATATCGAAGCCGGAAGAAAGCGGCAGGGCGAGAAAGCAGAGGTTTTATCGGCTGAAGTCGAGGGGTTTTTGCTTGAGGAAGCGCGTCTAAGAGATGAGGATAAGCGTGCTCTTGCGGCGATTGAGGAATTTAAAAAAAACACGACGGAGCTTGAGCAGGCCATCGGGGTTCTTGAAAATTTGATAAACGACAAAGGCAAAGAAAAAGAGGCGCTTTTGGTTCGTCTGGCCGAGACCCGGTCGGCTCAAAATCATTGTACAGCCAAAAGAGAGAAGATGGAAAAAGATAGAAACTGGGCGCTGGAATCGAAGTCGGGCGAAGAGTCGCGCATCGCCTCGTTTTGTCTCGAAATCGAGGACATCGTCCATAAACGCGCGTCTCTTGAGTCGGAGAGCGCGGCGCTTGAGCGGGAGGTGGCAAGGCTTTCTGATTTACGGGATGAAGTTGTCCGGCAGCTTGAAGGCGCTCGTCTTGAGCGCGAGAGGGCTCTCGTAAAGCTCAACGAGATTATTAAAGAAAAAAGCGACAAAGAATCGTTTTTACAAAATGTTCGCGGCGAAGTTCATGCCCATGAGCTTGAAAGCGCCAAAATCCAGTTTGAAATTGACCGTTTAAAAGAGAGGATTTTTAACGCCTATCAAGTGGATCTTGTGGTGGGGGGATTCCTCGCGCACGATGCCGTTTTGGCGGGCGCGACGCTCGTGGGGGAAGGGGATATTGATATCGAAGCGGCCAAATCCGAAATCCGTTCCCAACGGGAAAAGCTGAACAAGATGGGGCCTGTGAACCTAGCGGCGATGCAGGAATATGATGAAATGAAAGAACGTTTTGATTTCTTAAGCCGTCAGGAAGCGGACCTTATACAGGCCAAAGAGGATCTTCATAAAGCAATCCTCCAGATAAACCGCACGACCCGGGAAATGTTTAGAGAGACCTTCGAGAAGATCCGAGAAAATTTTTCCGAATACTACAAGCTTCTTTTTGGCGGCGGATCCGCCGAGCTTATCCTGCTGGATGAGGGCGACGTGCTGGAAAGCGGCATTGAGATCGTGGCCCGTCCTCCCGGGAAAAAACTTCAGAGCATTTCTCTTTTGTCGGGAGGCGAAAAAGCGCTCACGGCGATTGCGCTTTTATTCGCTATATTCAAAGTAAAGCCCAGCCCATTTTGTATCCTGGATGAAATCGACGCGCCGCTCGATGAATCCAACGTGGATCGTTTTTGCAACGTCCTCAAAGATTTTATTTCCGGCTCCCAATTTATTTTGATTACCCACAACAAACGCACGATGAATCTCGCCGACGCGATGTATGGCATCACGATGCCGGAGACGGGGACGAGTCAGGTCGTTTCGGTGCGTTTTTCAGAACAAAGCCAGCCCAGCCCAACCCGTTCAAAAGATAAGAGAATAGACGCCGCGCTTGTTTCGCAAAGTTAAACCTGAATCAATGGGAAGGTTTTTCGTAACTGCAGACTTTATTCTTGCCTAGGCGTTTGGCTTCGTAGAGCGCGCCGTCCGCGCAAAAAATGAGTTTTTCTTTGTCTTCGGCGTCAAGCGGAAAAGTGGCGATACCGATAGAGATCGTTATTTTTTTCCGGATTGCATCAGGCCGTTCGGCATCGGCGGTGCCTTTTTCAATCACGTCCTTAAGCCGGTTTGCCAGCTTCAGCGCTTCCGGCTTTGTGGTGCCCGGCAGGACTGCGGCGAATTCTTCTCCGCCGTAACGCGCAAGATAATCCATGCGGCGCATCACGGTTTTTGCGCTCTGCGAAATAAACTGGAGCGCGGCATCGCCGGCTTGATGGCCGAACGTGTCGTTGTAGGACTTGAAATCATCCACGTCGAACACAACGAGACTCAAGGGTTTTTTTGAGGCCTTGGCCTCCTTCAAGGATTCCTGAAGAAGTTTTTGAAAATGCCCGTGGTTCCACAGTTTTGTGAGGGAATCCTGCTGCGAGGTGACCACGTATTCGCCGAAAATTTGGGCGTTCTCAAGCGCCAGCCCTGCGTGATTGGCGAGCATCATGACGGTGCGCACATCGCTTGGTTTTATTTCTTTTTTGGTGGTTACGTTGTCAATGAGAAGCACTCCGATCACGCTATTTTTTCCTCGCAAGGGCACGACGGCGAACTGCTCAATCCCGACTCCCAGAAGTTTCGGGTCGCAGAGCTCGTGATGGGAATCTTCTTTGCTGACGAGTGAAGGGCAGTCGTAAATAACCGTCTTTGGCAGTATGCCGAACTGCTTTTCAATCGGCAGACGTATTTGGCGGACGACCTCATTGAGCTCCACATCGATATTTTTGTTTGCCTTATGGTAAACATCGAGAAGGCCTTCCAGAGTGATTTTATTTTCCTCGATCATTTTCCAGATAACGGGAGAGGACTCGGGCTGTTTTGGGCCGATACCCATTTTTCCTTCAAGCTGGGTGCCGGTTTCATCCACCATGAAGAGGATCGCGCGGTTAAATGCCATGCCTTCGTGGCTGGTGACCGCGCTCAAAATAAGGTAAACCACTTCATCCAGATACAAAGTCGTGCGGATAAGGTTACCGATTTCATATAGAAGAAGAAGCTCTTGGCGGGTTTTCCGGAGTTCTTCTTGTAATCTGACTTCTTCCATAGTATGCTATTTTCTTTGACTTTCTTGTTAGGATATTAGCATATTTTTATGCCAAATGCCAAATCGGCGGCGACCCACCCGAGTTCAGCCTTTATACAGCACCTATTCGACCGTTTGGCCCGCCGATACGATATTTTTAATCATTTAACAAGCTTTGGACTGGCGGTCCGGTGGCGGAAGGCGGCATTGGAACCTATTAAACAAAATATGCGGGTCCTGGACTTGGGGTGCGGGACGGGGGATTTGGCGCTCGAAGCACTTAAAAAAGTAGGGCCAAACGGCGAGGTGGTCGGCCTTGACTTCTCGGCCAATATGCTGACCTTCGCAAGAAAACGCTATGACAAACTTAAATCCTCGCTTCGGGAAAACCCACGGATCCGTTTTGTTTTGAAAAAGGCGGAAGAACTGCCGTTTGAAAGTGAACCCTACGATTGGGTTGTCTCGGGTTTTGTGCTGCGGAATCTTTACAAAAATATCGGTTCGATTCTCTTGGGTGTTCATCGGTCGCTCAAGCCCGGCGGCGGCATCAGCTTTCTGGACATCACCGAACCGAACAGTCGGTTTGTCAAAGTCTTATGGAAATTTTACATGAACACGGTCGCGGCCTTTTACGGAAAGGTTCTTTTCGGGAAAGATTACCCGGTACTTTATCTCACCGAGTCGGCGAACCGGTTTCTCAAGAAAAATGAGTTTATGACCAAGCTTGCGCAGTCCGGTTTCCGCGAGGTACGCACGAAGTCATTCATGTGCGGCATTATCGTGTTATACCAAGCAGTGAAATAATCATGACCTGTCATTGCGAACGTGGTCCCCGCTGCTTTTTTGCGAAAGCAAGAAGCGGGGACGTGGTGAAGCAATCTCAAAAGAGGGTTGAGATTGCTTCGTCATCGCCTGTGGCGATTCCTCGCAATGACGTGCCGTATTAATTATATGCGTGATCTAAGAGATTTCATAAAAAAACTTGAAGCCGAAGGCGAACTTGTTCGTATTTCCATCGAAGTGAGCGCGGAGCTTGAGATCGCCGAGATCACGGACCGTGTTTCCAAAATGTCCGGTGGAGGCAAGGCGCTTTTGTTTGAGCATGTCAAAGGCTCCAAAATGCCGGTTTTGATCAACGCGTTCGGATCGTACCGCCGCATGGCCCTGGCGATGGGCGCCGGCCATATCGGCGAGGCGGCTGAAAAGATCGGAGGGTTTTTAGAGCTGAAGGGAATTCCCAAAACATTCGCCGGCAAAATCGATCTTTTGGGAAAATTATTCGATCTGTCAAAAATTCCGCCGAAAATAGTTTCACACGGCGCCTGCCAGGAAGTCGTATCCAAGGATAATTTCAAACTTTCTGATATTCCTATTCTCAAATGCTGGCCGCATGACGGCGGGCGGTACATCACACTGCCGCTGGTTTTTACCAAGGATCCCGAATCCGGGACGCGCAATATCGGCGTCTACCGCATGCAGGTTTTTGACGAATGCACCACCGGCATGCATTGGCAAACCCAAAAAGACGGGGCGGTTCATTCGGAAAAAAGAAAACGCCGCGGCCAAAAAATGGAAGTAGCCGTGGTGATCGGAGCCCATCCGGCGACAGTCTTTTCGGGCGTGGCGCCGCTGCCGTACGGCGTGGATGAATTATTTTTAAGCGGATTTTTGAGAAATGCTCCGGTTGAGCTTGTGAAATGTAAAACCGTGGATCTCGAAGTTCCGGCCGAAAGTGAAATCGTTTTGGAAGGCATTGTCGATCCGCCCGACATGAGACCCGAAGGACCGTTCGGCGACCACACAGGAGTTTACACGCCAGTCGAGGATTTTCCAGTATTTCATATTAAATGTATCACGATGAGAAAAGATCCGATATACCTTACGACAATTGTCGGAAAACCCCCGATGGAGGATTTTTATATGGGCAAAGCGATTGAGAGGACATTCCTGCCGGTTTTAAAAAAACAGATGCCGGAACTGGTGGACATGAATTTCCCGATGGAAGGCACCTTCAACAATGCCGTGATTGTTTCGATCGACAAGACTTATCCATTTCAAGCGCGAAAAGTCGCGCACGCCATTTGGGGGCTGGGCCAATTGGCATTCACAAAATTTGTGATCGTCGTCGACAAGCATGTAAATGTTCAAGACGTCTCCGCCGTTGCTCTAGAAGTTTTCAACAACATCGATCCCAAGCGCGATCTTTCGTTTTTAGAGGGCGTCGTAGATACTTTGAACCACGCCGCGCCTATTCGGGATTTTGGTTCCAAAGTTTGCATGGACGCGACGGCGAAATTAAAAGAAGAAGGATATACCCGTGTTTGGCCTGAAGAGATACAAATGGATGATGCGACGAAGAAAAAAGTGGATGGGATGTGGAAGGAATTGGGGATATGACCGTCATCCCCGAATGCTTTTGTCGGGAATCATCCGATACCGTTATTGCGAGGTCGCCGTAGGCGACCGAAGCAATCTCAGCGTGTTGGCCGTGAAAATTCTGCTTTCGATCGTTGGATCGCCATGCGGTTTTCGTAAGTCCGGTGAGCCTTGGCAAAACGACAAAACTCTGGGCTAGGCCGCCCCTCGGACAGTTGCCGTTTTGCCGTATCCCGGAGGACTTGACGAAAACCACAAAAGCGGCGATGAGACGATCTCAAGCAGAATTTTCACGATTTGACAAAAAAATACAATTAACATCTCCCTTTGGGATGTCGTCAAATAAAAGCCAATAGAAAAATTTGTGAGAGGTATTTTGGAGACATCATACGTATGAGCTGGCTAAATAGTTTTAAGAAAAATGATTCTGCAATATTTAAACTTTCCAAGAAGATCTTTGACTCTTCAGTCTGATCTTCCCCCGAAAAAGTGGACACAACGAAGAGTTGGTTTTAGCATGAATTGACCTTCCCCCTGAAACTAGACCGTTTCTAAGTTGAAAGTTCCGGTTTTTTGAAGCCCCTTTTTGTGTAGGAGATTTCTCGTTCCTCGACAGGCTCGGAACTCGAAATGACATGGAATGCCGGAGCCGATTTGTTTCGAAGGCCATTGCCGCCGGTACGACTTCGACGCAAATAACAAGGGAACGTCAACGAGAACGGCCCTACTCTTTTAGAATGGCTTGCTGTTCGAGGTGACAAGGGTTCCCGTTATTTGCGGAGAAGTCATAGCGGCAGGCTGAGAAGCAAGGCGGCGACGGCAAACATATTCGGATGATCCCCGAGAAAAACTTTCGGGGATGACGTAGAGATCCTTCGGCGTTCGCCTCAGGATGACGGTAAATAAAGTAAGCCTTAAAATATTTGACTTACATTAATTTAAATGGTATACCTTTATTAGAAAGGGGTACAAAATGACAACTGCAGTGGTTACGACAAAAGGACAGATCGTTATTCCATCGCTCATTCGCCGCCATCTCAATATCAGGAAAGGGACTAAATTGTGCGTCATTGAGCAGGGGGACAAGATCGTGCTCCAGCCCTTAACTTACGATTATTTTGAAAAAATCGCGGGTATTCTTCATGGCAAGGGGAAATTAACCAGGGCCTTGCTGGAGGAGCGGGCTAAAGAGAAAGCGCGCGAGGATAAAAAGTGACCCGCGCGCTGGACGCTTCCGCTCTGATCGCGTATCTCGAAAAAGAGCCCGGTTATGAAAAAATAAAGGACGCTTTCGTCCGGGCCGCTGAAGCCGAAAAACGGCTTTTGATGAGCGTGGTTAATTGGGGCGAAGTCTATTACATCCTGATCAAAGAATATGGCCTGGAGAAAGCCCATGAGGTCATCTCTCTCATCGAAACTTTTCCGCTGGACATCATTCCTGATGACAAGGAGACTGCAATGCAGGCTGCGCGCTACAAAGCCTTGAAAAAGCTTCCCTATGCTGATGCTTTCGCCGCGGCGCTGTCTAAAATCCATAAAGCCGAGCTCATGACCGCAGATAAAGAATTCAAACTTGTCGAGGACGAAGTAAAAATTATTTGGATGTGAGCGTGTATATACTAGGGATGAGTCTTGCCGAGCTGAGATTGTCCGCCACAGATCGACGGCGGACCCGCCGATGTTCTGATGGCGGGGATTTCGGGGATGACGGTGGAACAAGATCCCTCGACTCGCTAGAGTAAGATAGGGCTCGCTCGGGATGACAGAATGCTGAAAAAAATCAAAATATTTTTAGAGCTCATTAAATTCGAACACACCATCTTCGCTTTGCCATTCGCTTATTTGGGCATGATCTTGGCCAAAAAGGGCAGGGTCACATTTGGCAAGTTCTTCTGGATCACGGTTGCGATGGCGAGTGCGAGGACGGCGGGAATGCTCTTAAATCGTCTCATTGACCGGGCGATTGACGCAAAAAACCCGCGCACGCAGGACCGCGCAATCGTAACTGGAGAGATCTCCGTTTCCCTGGCGTGGCTGTCGGTGGCTCTGGCGCTTTTTTTCTTTTTTCTATCGGCGTTCATGCTCAATCCGCTCTGCTTCAAGCTGTCCTTCATTGCGATCGCGATTTTGACGGGATACCATTACGTCAAGCGTTTTAGTTTTTTGTGCCACTTGGCTATTGGGCTCGTGCTGGCGATCGCGCCGATGGGCGGCTGGCTGGCGGTGACTGGAAGCTTCGCCTGGCAACCCATTTTTTTGTCTTTGGCGGTTTTGTTTTGGGTGGCCGGTTTTGATATTCTCTACAGCCTTCAGGACGCTGAGTTTGACCGGGCGAATGAACTTCATTCGATTCCGGTAAAATTCGGCCAAAGAAAGGCGCTTCAAATCGCCGGATATTTGCATCTGGGAATGGTCCTTTTTCTGATTATTTTCGGGCTGGTGATGCATCTTGGGATTATCTACTGGATCGGCGTCGCCTTGTCGGCCGTTTTTCTAAAAGTGGAGCATTCGCTGATTTCGGAAGGGGACTTAAGCCAGATCAACGCCGCCTTTTTCACAATCAATGGATGGATAGGAATTCTCCTCCTGATTTTTACTTTTTTAGAGACATTTCGTTGAGATTAATTTAGACTATCTCGATGAAAAAGCGGCTGATTGTCGGAATCACGGGCGCCAGCGGCGCGATATTGGGTGAGCGGCTGGTTCGGTTTCTGGTGTCCGGCGGGCATGAGGTCCACGCAATCTTAAGTTCAAGCGGCGTAAGCGTTTTTGAAGAAGAAATCGGCATCAAGCTTGGACAAAATTTTACGGAGATTCGTAAAAATTTTCTAAAGCATTATAAGAATTCGCCCCGGCTTTTTGTGGCGCCGGCGGATGATTTTGCGGCGAAGGTCTCAAGCGGCTCGGCAAAGATCGACGCAATGATCGTGGCCCCTTGCAGCCTATCAACGGCTGGTGCGATTGCCAATGGCGTGACGATTAATTTAATTCACCGAGCGGCAAGCGTGTCGATCAAGGAAAAAAGGCCTTTGATCCTGGTTCCGCGCGAGAGCCCGTTAAGCCCGGTCCATCTTAAAAATCTGTTGTACCTGTCGGAAATCGGCGTTCACATTGCGCCGGCAACAACTGCGTTTTATCATAAGCCGAAGACGGTCGAGGAAATGGTGGATTTTACGATCGGAAGAGTGTTCGACCTTTTGAAGATAGAACATAAATTATTCAAGCGCTGGAGAGAAAGCGCGTCAGAGGAATAAGTAATCGTCATTGCGAGGAGCCC
>OBEQ012898972.1_pt1 | contig 16516 bp, 15 predicted proteins | sample 1670901 | NCBI WGS metagenome assembly OBEQ01 (sample SAMEA104232315, study PRJEB22302) | groundwater metagenome | biome: forest; feature: aquifer; material: groundwater | place: USA | collected 2011-08-07 | depth 5.4 m
CCTTAGCGAAAAAGGGGGTTGGCCAAGGGGGGGCAGACTTGGCCAATACCCCCAGGGGGGCAGCGATTAGGGCGGCCCGCCATAACCGCAAGGTCATCGAAAACGAAGATGTGGTGTCGGCTTTCGAAAAGGTGGCCATTGGCCCGGAGCGCAAGAGTAAAGTGATGAGCGATAAAGAAAAAGAGCTAACAGCTTACCACGAAGCCGGCCACGCCGTCGTCGGCCACGTGCTGCCCGACAGCGACATGGTGCATAAGGTGACCATTATTCCCAGAGGCGCTACCGGGGGCTCAACTTGGTTTATCCCGCCGGAAGACAAGAGCTACCACAGCATTATTGAGTATAAGGATGTGCTGGCCCGGATGCTAGGCGGACGAATGGCCGAGGAGATTATTTATGGCTCTGATCGCGTCACCACTGGCGCCGGTTCTGATCTTCAACAAGCCGCCGAGCTGGCCCGCGATATGATCGTTAACCAAGGAATGGGCAAGGTGTTGCGTGACCAAGTCTTTCACGTTGATGAAGGCATGATGCTCGAGAAGTTAGTTCACGAGCGTCAATACTCAGATGAAACAGCCAAAATTATCGATGACGAGGTGGAGCATCTAATTACCGAAGCTGGCCAGCGGGCCCGCGCCGTGCTCAAATCCAATATACATAAGCTGGAAGAACTCAAAAAGGCCCTGCTCGAAAAAGAAACCGTGGAGGCCGACGAGGTGTTGAAAATCCTGACTGGCACGGCGATGCCCAAAGCCGCCGCCCTTTACTAGCCACGCGCCCCACGCCCGCCAGCCTGCCAACCAGCGAAGCTGGTTGCACCGCTGGCTTCTTGGCTATTTTCGGCTTGCTCCTTTACGGTGCTCCTTCAACGTATTATGTATACGCCTCAGTCGCTCCGCAGGAGCGCACCGAAACTAGCTCAAGCGTGGAACGCGTGGGCTAGCAAAGGTAGTGCTTCTTTTAGTGAAAAGCAAAAAGCAATAACCATTAAGCTGATTTAGCTTCCAAGTTTGGTTTCGGCAAGGATTTGGCGGCAGGTATTGTAGTTGCCTAAGTGGCAAATAACCAATCTCTTGGCCGTAAATTCTAGTTCAAACTTGCTCGAGACAGGCAATTTAGTCCCTAAGGTAATGTGGGGATAGTAATTGTCGTAAGCGGCGTTGGTCAAAAAGTTGCGTACATACTCTAAGCTCTTTTGACGGATATGACTATCGTAAAAATACCTTTCTTCAACCTCATAAGAGATTAAATTGCTATATTTATCCATTATCTGGTGGTGTAGGTCGTTCAAATCTTTAGTTTTGGAAACTTCCAGCATCGGCGAAGGTTCGTTAACTGGGGAGGCTTTAAGTTTTAGTGGAGAGAATTGTAAGGCAATCTCTTTAAGTTTGGCTTTTGCTTGGCTTAAATTCTCTTTATTTATAATCGCTTGCAAAATAGTTATATGCGGTAAGCGATCATTTTTATTTAAGTTAAAACTTGGTTCGAAGCGCTTATTAATCTGAATTGCTTTATCCATAACCGCGTCCGGTGGCAGCAAAGCAATGTCGATAGCTAATTTGTCCATAACCTAATCTTAGCAAAACACCTAAGATGTTAGAATATAGGCATGGCAATAGATCGGATTGTGAATACTACACCCCAGGAGGGTAGCGAGGATAAAGAGCTTGAACAGACGCTGCGGCCCAGAGATTTTGCTAACTATATTGGCCAAGAACGTATTAAAAAAAACCTAAGGTTGGCTATCAGCGCCGCCCAAAAGCGCGGCGAGCCGATTGACCACGTTTTGCTTTATGGGCCACCGGGGCTGGGTAAAACCACCTTAGCGACAGTTATTGCCAATGAAATGGGTGCCCAAATCCGGGTGACTGCCGGCCCGGCTATCGAACGCGCCGGAGACTTAGCCAGCTTACTAACCAACCTGCAAGACGGCGACATCTTATTTATTGATGAAATTCATCACTTGCACCGCTCCATCGAAGAAGTGCTGTATGCGGCGATGGAAGATTTTAAGCTGGATATAATACTGGGTAAGGGGCCAAGCGCCAAAAGCCTGCGGCTGGATTTACCCAATTTTTGCATCATCGGCGCTACTACCCGCACCGGTCTGCTGGCGGCGCCGCTGCGCGACCGTTTTGGGATGATCCACCGGCTGGAATTTTATAACCCCGACGAGATTAAGCAGATTATTAAACGCTCCGCCAAGATCCTGAAAGTGCCAATTGATGATCAAGCCGCCCAGCTACTGGCCGGCCGGGCGCGGCTGACGCCACGGATTGCTAACCGCCTGTTAAAACGGGTCCGTGACTTTGCCGATATCAACGGCGACGGCATTATTGACGAGCCTTTAGCCCAAAAAGCTTTACAACTGCTGGAAATCGATGAGCTGGGCTTAGACCCCGCCGACCGCCATCTGTTAACAGTCATAATCGAGCACCACGACGGCGGACCAGTGGGCGTAGAAACCCTGGCGGCTTTAACGTCTGAAGAGCGCTCCACCATTGAAGATTTTTACGAACCATACCTGATGCAAATTGGCCTGCTGGAGAGGACCCCGCGGGGCCGCAAGATTACTGCCAGAGCCTGGAAACACTTAGGGCTAAAGCCCAAAACCAAAGCTCAACCCAGCCTCCTATAAGCCATTTACCATTATCCTTTTACCGTTAACCATACATTTACCATTAACCATGGATAAAGGTTAACGGGTAACGCCCGGTGAAGGGTGAATGGTGAACGGTAAATGTTTCTGTTTGTGCTTTCTCTAGCTGTAGAAGTCCTATAGAATTTAACTATGCCACCTATTACACCTCCGATTGACCCGCCGCCGATAAATGACTATATAGAACCTGGCGAGAGCATGCTGGTGGTGGTTCGCCGCCATCCAATTGGCCTGGTATTTCTATATCTGGAGGCTTTTATTGGCGTAGCCGCGGTTTTAGGGCTATTTTTCTTCGCTTCGCCGAGTTCCTTCAGAAACCTGCACGGCGAAGCTTATAGGTTGTTTGTGGCCGGCGTTATTTTTGGCATTGCCGTGTTAATTATTTTCTTGCTAGCCGCCACGGTGGTTTATAGAGAAAGCAAACTGATTGTAACCAACAAAAGTTTAGTCCAGGTGCTGCAAAAAGCCCTGTTTAGCCGCAAAATTTCGCGCCTCAGTATGTCTAACGTCGAGGATGTTAATGCCGAGCAAAAGGGCATTTTAGCGACTATTTTTAACTACGGCACCTTAGTTGTTCAAACCGCCGGCGAAATGGAGAATTTTATATTCCCATACTGCCCGGACCCCAATAAATTCGCCCATATTATTTTGGAAGCCCGCCAAGCTTACGCCCAAGCCCTTCAAGAAGAAGCCGGGGGCGGCTAACGCCGCCTGAGAGGGGGTGACTCCCCCTCTCATCGCTGCCTGCCAAAATGGAATACATTTTGTCGGGCTGCTCTCCCCCCGAGAAAAAGCCTAGTGCTTCATCCAAACGGAGACGGCTAGGCCGATGCTTGACATGCTAAGTATTTTATAAACCGCTCGTGCTTGCAAAAATAATAAAATCTGTTAGTTTAACTTTTATGACCATACATTCAACTGAAACCGAAGCTTTAATTGCTAAATTATCCGAACCCGAATTTGAGTTAACTGAAGTTGACCCTATGGAACAGGCGCTTGTTTTAGGGGGTTTGCTCGAAGCAACTGGGCAATCCATGGCGAAATATGACGAAGCGCTAAGGCTCCTGACCAAAGCACAAAAATCCGCCCCTGTAGTTGATATTCTGCAGATAGCTCGAATTCTTAATTTGGCGCCAGAAAAACAAATGCCTAATACAAAAAAAGAGTTTAATAGACGACAACTTTTAGATAGAGCCTATCCAAACTATCCTACCAAACGCTTTTCAAGTGATTATCTTGAGGCTGTTTATACAGTCCTACCAGGTCTTATGCGAGCTAACCAACATTTGTTTTCTGAGGCAGATTCTAGCCTTCGTCTCGAAAATCATATCAGGAGAATGGAATTATGGGCCCAAGGGTTGCTTACAAGAGAAATTGCCCAGCGCGAATGGGTAGATAGACAAACGATCCACGATTGGTGGTGGACCTTCCCGATATATTTAAAAAGCACCGTAAGTTATTATGAACTGGTTCACGCGGCAGATGAACTTGGTGACCTATGGGAACAGGCAATTGACGCGTCATCCTTAAGCGCTAAGCAAGAATAAATACTTAACTTGCTTGCCCCGTAAGAATTACTTGACTAGTCAAGTAATTTCTACAAAGCGAGCCCTTGTTTTTCGAAAGCCTGCGCAGCGAACCTGAGCAGATGTAGTGAAACAGTCTGGCTCTTGGAGTTCCTGCAGTTGTTTGACCCAGCACTTATCGCGATAAGTGCTGGGGAGTTCTGCAGGCAAAGACTGCTTTTACTATCAGCTGCATCAAGTGAGCGGAGCGCTTCCGAAAAACAAGGGTGAGCGTTACTCCTGAAACGGATTGTTTCGGGCTTGGTTAAACAAACTGTGAACCTCGGGGCTGCTCTGTTCTAAAGACTGGATCTGGCTTATAGCTTGGGGATCGACTTTGGGCAAGTGCGCGCCGGCCAGGGCGGTGGTTTCGGCGTCGTTGGAAGGTTCGGCGTCGGCCAGGCCTTTGATATGCCAGACCACTGATAAATATACTATTAAAACGATTAAGGCCGCGGCAAAGGCGGCGTGTTTGACGGCTACCACCTGCAGCTTTTTTAGCCGCGGCTTGAGATCCTTCAAGCTAAAACTAATATTTTTTTTCACAAAGCGCCCCCAGAGACAATGAACAGAGAACAGAGAACAAAGAACAGAACAGGAAATGCCCAGATGCCTATCTTAAATTTGCTCTTTGCTCTTTGCTCTTTGCTCTTTATTCTCATGGTTTTATAAATATATTAGTGGTTAGGGTGAAATTTATGAAGTTGTTGCCAGAGGCCGGCTGAATATTAACCTGGGTAATTTGAGCCGTCCGGCGGTTGTGTTCAATCCGCGACAAAAAATCGAGCAGCTTAGGGTAAGTTACTTGTTGCTCGGCCGGCACTGCCGGACCGCTTTGGGGAGTGATAGTCAACTCAATTCCATAGAGGCCAGAAATTCCTTCGACTGGCTTGGCTTGGCTAATAACATTTTGCGGAGTAGCCGTGGTGGCGCTGTTTTGGGTAGCGCTGACACCCAAGGTGCTGGCTGGAAAAGTTATGCTGGCGATGGCAATGCCGGACTCATTGGCGAGCTGGAAAATATCAAGCACCGCCCGGGCCTGGTCCTTATCGCTGGGGATAACGCTTTTAGCGATGGCGTTAAAGTAAGCGTATTTTTGGACCTCTTTTTTGGCCTTGGCCAAACTAGCGAGCTGGTCGTCGGCCACTTTGCTTTGCAACTTTAAGTCAACTAGCTTTTGGCTTTTATGTGAGAGTTGGGTACTGCCTAAATAAGCAATAACTATAAAAGCCAGCACCGACAACCCCAGCAGCCCAGAAAGAACCAGCCTTAGCCGCTGAGCACTCATCAGACGCCTCCCAGGGGGGTCGCAGCAGAAAGTAGAAAGTATAAAGTATAAAGCCAGTTCGCCGCGGGGGCGAACTGCAAGCACTCCCCGTTATACGTTATACTTCTCCCATTATACGATCTGTTCATGGGGTGCTGCCTTTGGGGACGTTCAAGAAACGGCTTTGGGTGGTTTTGTTAAACAGGGCTTTAAACGAACCGCTGCAAGGATAGGCCTGAGCGCTAGTGGCGCAGTTAATGTTAATAATATCTACCTTAGCGAAAAGGTTATTTTTGGGATCGCTCAAATTTACAGCAATCTGCGTGGCGCTAACGTAATCTTTAGTGCTAGCGCTCATATCTAGCGCGCCGTTAACTTTATTGAGCGTTAAGCCGTCCAAAATTGTACCCGCTGGCATAACCTTGCCAACTTCTTGAATTAAATCGGAGAAACGGATTTCGCGGCTCAGCACCTGGTTTATAATTTTGACGTTGTTGGTTATGTCTTGAGAACTTTTTTGAACCTCGCTAAGCTTTTGGGCTTTAAGTTGCTGTTGGGTGAAGCTCAGGCTGCGGCTTAAGTTGGCCGACTGGCGGTTAATATACAAACCGCCAAACAGAATAATAATTAGTAAGCCGGCGTTAGCTAGGCCGACAGCCACCAGCCAGCGCCGCAAAGTGGCATTGTGCCGGCCGTAGCGGATATTGAGGCCCAGCCGCGGCGGCAATAAATTAATCATGCAAAGATCTCCTTAGGCTCCAAAATGGCTAACCCAGCTACTGTGATATAAATGGTACTGGCCAGTTCGGTAGGCGGCTCTAAGTGGCCAAAGTCAATTTTGGTCCAGGGCTTTAGCGGGCGGGCCGGTATTTTGAGCTCGCGCGATAGGTAGTCGTTCAAGCCGGGCATAATGGCCCCGCCGCCAAAAAGTATAATTTGAGCGATTCGGCTATGCTTATGAGCCGAGCGCTCCTCATAATAACGGATCATCTTACGGATTTCTCTAATTAAATTATCGAGCATCGGCTGCAGCGCGGCTTTAATTTTTGGCAACTGGGCGCTAGCGGTCAGGCCGTGCTGGCTTTTAATAACGTAGGCCTCGCTTAGGCTGCTTCTAAACTCCTGGGCTAGGAGTTTGGTAATGGTTTCGCTGCCGCCGGGTACTGTGCTGTTAACAAACATCGTTTGGTCAAAAACCGCTATGTCTACGGCTATCGATCCAAAGTCTATCAGCAGCGAGGGTTGGCTATGCGACGGATCGGCGACGCGAAACAGCCGGGCGGCGGCGTTCATGGTTGGTTCGATGGCCACCGGGTAAAGGTTCATGGACTGCAAAAAATTAACGTGGCTATCGATAATCGCTTTGGGCGCGGCGACCATCAAAAGCTCTACCCCCTGCTCGCCGCGCCGCAGCACTTCGTAATCTAAATAAAGTTTATCGGCGGGCATCGGGATATATTGTTCGGCTTCTAAGTGCACGGCTTCGGCTAAGGCTGCGTCGTTCATCAGCGGCAGCGTCATTGGCCGGCTAAAGATGTGGGTGGTCGGCACAGTACAAGCTACCCGCCGCGTAGTGATGGAACCGGTTAGGCGGCGCTCGAATAGTTCATGCAAAGCGCTGGCCAAAACATCAGGCTTCATAATTACGCCATTGGCAACGGCGTCCTGGGGATAGTAATCGCTGATGCCGTAGCCCAAAACCTCGGGCTTTTTGTCGTGTCTAGTTTCTAGTTGCATGACTTTGATATTGGCGTGGCCGATATCAAGCCCAAATAAGGGCTCGTCATGATAAAAATTAAAGTGCGGGCTACGCACCGTGCTGCCTTTCTGACCAGCCAAGCTGGTCACGCCGGCAGCACTGCTGGCAGGCTGCAGCGTTAGCAGCTTCGATCCTCCCTCGACGTATTGGTTATAGGTCTCGGTACGGTTCTCGCCGCTGCCTGGCATCGTACTCAGCTGCCTAGCCCTTGTGTTCTGCTCGCCGGCGCCTTGCGCACCATCCAAATCCGAATGCCTAGTATCATCATTGCCCCCGTGTTCTTTGGCAAAAGTCAAAAGCCTTGGCGCTTCAGGCGAAGGCTGGGGTCCCACATTATTTAAATCCATAGTTTATAAAGCAGTTATCCTTATCAGGAATTATAACAAAGAAGGAATGGAAGTAGTAAGCAGTAAGCGATAAGCAGCAAGCAGTAAAGGAATTAGAAAAAATCATACCATACCACAAAACATCTATTTCCAGGGTGGCACCCTGGAAATAAGCGGTAAGAAGGAGTAAAAAATCTTACTTACAGATTTGAAACCTTTGTTTCCAAGGACGGTTCTTGGAAAGAGATAGTATTTATCGCTTGCTGCTTACCGCTTACTACCATACCGACTTTGTTTACAAAGTCGGTATGGTGTCGGGCGGGCAGTTGTCGGCCCACTGGCTGGGGTTAATTGCCCACTTGGCGCGGAAATATTCTTCTAAATTCTCAACGTCGTGGCAATTCAAAGCTTTATCATAAACCACCAGCTCGGCGTAATCACCATTAAAGTAATCTATCCCACTGCCAGGTAAAGCGCCAGTTCGGCGGCCGGCAAAGTAAAGCTGGTTAATGCCGAAAGTGTAGGGCGGCGGTGGGGCGCCTGGGTTGATGCCAGTGGTTTGCCCACTTTGGCTGCCGCCATTGCCGCGCAGTTTACCGGCTATAGTGTTGTTAGTGGTGTCGATTTGAAAAACGCTGTTGACTAGATAAGGAGTGTTGTTGCAGGTTGGGTTGCAGCCCATATTCACTTCGCCGCCGGTAGCATAAAAACTATTAAAGCCAGTAGCGTTATTCTGGCGGCGCAGCGGAATAAGACTGGTGGCGCTACTGGTATCGGAGGTGTCAGTAGCGGTCATGCCACTGACTAGCCGGCCTTGGGCGCTACTAGTGCCAAAGTTAGGTTTACTAACCGCAAAAACGCTGAATTCGCGCTTGCCTGACAAAGGCGTAGTCAAGCTCGATAAAAAAGCGCCGCCGCTAAAACGGACAATGGTCTTGCCGTTTATCTGATTATCCTGCCTAGTGGGGGCGTTGCCATAAGCCAATTTGGCGTTATATTGATTTGGCGATTTATCATTCCACTGCGTAACAATATCGCCATTATCGGATGGGCTGTTATTGCCGGTGTTATAGTTGACGCTCAGTTTAATATTATCTTTCAGGGCGGTGCGCGAACCACTGCCGCTCATTCTATAAACCGCAAAACCAGCCCGGCCATTGTTAGCTCCAGGATCCCAACCGTTGTGACTAACCATCTCCTGCAGCACATTGGTAACATCAAAGCTGAGAGTGTTGCCAGGCGGGAAGTTGTTGGTAGTAGTGTCTTGGCAGATTTGAGTGTGCAGGCCGCCAGTTTGTAGGCGAGTGCGAATCTGACCGACCCCACTACTGGTAAACAAGGCTTTGTGAGGATTAGTGGCGGTTTCGTAAATACCACAGACCCGGTGGGTGAGGCTGCCGCTGATACCGCTGGGGGTGGCTCCCTTAACCGTCATAATGGCCGAGACGATGCTTGAATCTTTGGGCACGTTGACGCTGGAGAAAATAATGCCATCGTATAGATACTTGGTGGCGTTATTGGTGCAAACACTGGCGCTAAATTCGGCGTTGTCACAGGTGTGCATCTCCAGGTCGTTACTGGACCACGAAGAGCCGCCCTGCTGGCCGTTGTCTACCCGTTCTTCGACGGTGTCGCGAGTACTATCGTTGGTACTGCCAAAGGCGGTATTAGCGTCAAGATGATTGGTGTCAGCGGCTTTTCTTAGAGTGTTGATGTCCGAGGCGTCGAGCCAAACCAACGGCCCAAAATTGTCGGGCGTTTTACAAACAGCGTAGGTCCTAACAATTTCCGAGCGGATATCAAAGACGTATAAAGCTTGGGCGCTGGCCTTGGGCAGGTAGATGCGGCCGGTGCCTTTGATTTTTTTCTCAAAACCGTCTTGGCTGGTACTCAAAACCTCGGCCTGCATAGTTATTCGGTAACGGCTGTTTGAAGCGCCAGTTAGATCGGTTTCGGCTGTGCCGCTATAATTACCGCAGTTGGCCGCATCGAATTGCTCCTGGGCGTAGTCAATGGCGGCTTTGGAAGCTGAGCGGGCCATTTCGATGTAAGCTTCCTTGTAAGATAGATTGAGCGAGTTGCTAGCTTGAACCATGACGCTGTAAGCGACGGCGCCGATGACGACCATCAAGATGATAATCGTCGGCATCAAATAGCCGCCTTCGGCTAGTAGTTGGCTGTTGGCATTTGGCTGTTGGCCAAAGAGTATACGAAGTACTTTTTTCATCTGTTCAGCTTTTTGACCCTAAGACTGCTATTTGCATAAATATCTTCGGCAAAGGCCTTATCCTTAAGGCCAATATCGACCTTGGCGCTTTCGGCATTTTCTGGGATCGTAACCGTGGCATTGTTGGCGTCATAGTAAGTTACGGTAAGCGTATTTAGGTGGTCGCTTAGAAGCTTGTCGGCTGGACAGCTTTGCGAACTGTTGGGCGGTGGGCAAGTCTGTTTTTGATACGGCGTGCCGCAGGTGGCCATACCAGCCGGGGCGGTTAAAATCCGTTTGTAAAAATTGCTGCCACTGATGAAGTAGATGGCGTTGTTATAAAGTACCGAATTAGCGCCGTTGCCGTCGGGTGGGGTACAAGTTGATTGGTTAATGTAGACTACTTGCCGGTTAGAGTCGCGGCGATTAGTGGTTAAGGCTGGCTGGCTAACAATCAGTGTTGGTGGCGTGGTGTTATAGTTCCAACCGCCCCCCGGGGCGTAGCTATCCACTAAATTACTGTTTTTGGTGCTGGCAAATTGATTGGCGTACCACATGTCATCTTGCAGGCTGAATAAAATATTCTGAGCCTCGAGTTGTAAGTTAAGCCGGGAATCTTGTTGTACCAAACGCCCATACTGATTAAACAAAAGCGTTGTAATGCCAATCGTTACGATTATCAGGATCGGACTAATAACCAAAATTTCTATCAGCGTGAATCCAGAGCCGCCTCTTTCGGTAGCCCGTACTCGAGGTCCGACCTTGGTAAAAGATGGGTAAAACTTAGTAGTTTTTATCAAAAAACTCTTTGCTTTTACCAAGGTCGGACCTCCCAAAAGATGACCCAAGTTGCTTAACAAGTTAAGTAATTTCATTATCTACCGATTCCGTTCTTTTGAATCATCGTCACATATTCGATATACCGCTGAACCGCTCCTGAGCCAAATGTTACGCGCACTACTACTTGCTTAAGACTATTGCTTTTAGTATTTACATAAACTTTACCGACCCTGGGCTGTTCTAAGGTGGTTGGCAGGCTGGCCGAAAAGTCGGCTACTTCTTGGAGAGTATTAACCGGTGTGGTGTTGGGCAAGCTGTTGTAGTTTAAGGTTTCGTATTCTTGCAACTTGGCAAAGGCGTATTGGTTGCCCGTAGCTATATCGGTAGCTTTTTTATTAATATTTTGGATACTGATAAAGCTATCTGTAAAAGCGGTAAAAACGACACCAACAACGATCAGTGTTATTAACAGCTCCACAGCCGAAAAACCCTCTGGCGCGCACACCGCGTTGGCCTGCTTGCCGGCAGAGCCGCCAACTCCGAACGTCTTACCTATACGCCTCAGTCCGTTTCTGTACCCCAGAAAATAAATTTTCCGGGGACCCCACCTCGCTGAGCCCGTGAGCTGCCTTTTTGAAGGGCTGGCTTTGCCAGTCTTTTTGAAAGGCAAGCCCTTGGGCGCCTGGCGCTTCATCTGAGTACGTTGCTCTGGCCTACTCCCAAGAAAGTTTAGTTTCATGCTTATGCTAATTATAGGAGGCTCCAAGCAATCAGTAAATCCGTTTCTACTGTTCCTTAATCAAAAACCCGGGCCCTTAGAGGCCCGGGTTTTTTGGGTATCAACTAGATGTTGAACTAATTCAGGGACTGCTTAACGTAGGTGCCGCCGCCTTCAAGATTGGCGACCAGCGTGTAGGTAGCACAATCAGTGATAGCATTATCACAGCCAGCCGGTAGCACCAGGTAACCATAACAACCTATAGATGGTGGATTAGCGTTTTGCAATATTGGAACAGCGTTGGCTGGACAGGCAGAGGTCGCACTCCATTTTGGATCTTGGATAGCGGCAGCATCTAGACCCTTCATGTTTGTCGCCCTAAAACCGTTAGCCGCGCTGTCGTTCATGTTAGCCAGCGTTGGATACTTACCATTCTGGGCCTGATAGGCTTCTAGCTGACCATGGATAGCCTTAATATCGGTCTTGCGCTCGGTGTCCCGAGCTTTTTGTTGAATGCCGTTATAGGTTACGACCACCAGCGCCGCCAAAATACCAATTACCACGATGACGATCAAAAGTTCAACGATCGTAAACCCAGCACTTAGCTTAGATTTCTTAGTTTTTCCAGCTAAGTGCTGGGTGAACCCCTGCCTACCGGTAGGCAGGCGCGACTTTACTTGTTTAAATGAAATCATCTGCTGATTCCCACCCTTCTTACTTTTTTGATTATTTTTATACTAGAACTGTTAGTGTTCTCTACGCGTTGATTATAACCACAAGCACATAGAAGTCAACCCAGCACTTAGGGCTGAGTGTTACACAAGTATCTGCCAGGGGTGGATAGTCTCAGCCCTAAGTGCTGGGTTGACTCAGACTGTGGAAGATTATTCCTCAGTTAAAGCAGACGCTCACAGCTGAGCACAGCACAAGGAAGAGATGAGCAACGGACTGAACTGTACGTTATGGTACAGAGAAGGAGTAGCGGAATCTCTGACGCAGTAATGTGCCAGAAGTCCGCCGGCATGCCCGGCTTTGCTGGGCAACAGGGCGGACGATGTGAGTGTCTGCTAACCGCCTATCTGTTTGCTAAGTCCGGCAATCGGCCCCATAACCGAAGCCGCTATCAGTCCTACAAAACCGCCTAAAACTACAATCATTAGCGGCTCAATAATGCTGGCTAGACCGTCAATCACGCTGTCTACCTCTTCTTCATAAAAGTCGGCCACTTTGATTAAAATTTGATCGATCTTGCCGGTTTCTTCGCCGACGGTCATCATCTGGCCAACGATCGGCGGAAAGTACTGGGCTTGCAGCAACTGTTTACCCAAGGGCTGGCCGTTTTCCACGGCCCGGGCGACCTCGGCCAGTTCTTTTTGAATAACCCGGTTGCCAACCGCCTTGCCGGTAACTTCCAGGGCGGTTAAAACCGTTACGCCGGCGCTCATCAGCGAGGCGAAAGTCCGCGAAAAGCGGGCCACGGCGATTTTGGCCAAAACTTTGCCCAAAATTGGGGTCTGTAACAACCTTTTATGCCACCAATACTTGCCCTTATCGGTGCGGATGTAACGCCGGAACAACCAGGCTCCCAGCGCCATGCCGCCCAGTATAAAAAAAATATTTTTTTGCAAAAAAGCGCTGACATCTAGCATAAAACGCGAATAAACCGGCAACTGGGCGTTAGGCCCGCCCAGGTCTTTTATTATTTTGCCAATCTTCGGCATGATAAAGAGCATAATCCCAAAGAAAGCAATAACCGTAATGGTTAGTATAACCATTGGATAAGCCATGGCCGAGTGAATTTTATGTTTGATGGAGGCCTCTTTCTCAACCTGCGTGGCCAAGCGCTTCATAATTTCGTCTAAAATGCCGCCGGCTTCGCCGGCGGCGATCATATTGATATAAACTTCGCTAAAGATCCCCGGGTATTTACCAATGGCGTCGGCCAGCGGCGCGCCGCTTTCCACGTCGTGGTTAATACTATTGATAGCACCTTTGAAGTATTTGTTGTCGGTCTGTTGGCCCAGAGTGTCTAGAGCGCGGGGCAGGGGCACGCCGGCGCTAATCATGGTGGACAGTTCGCGGCTAAAAACCACTAAATCCTTGGTCCTAACTTTGTTGCGCCAGCCAAATCTAGCTTTTTTAGCTTTGGATTCGCGGATCTGCAGCGGCTTGCTGCCTTGGGACCGCAGGCTCAAAATGGCCGCTTGGCGGCTTTGGGCGGTTAAAACCCCAGATATCTGGCGACCTTCGCCGCTTAAAGCCGTGTAGCTAAACTGCGCCATCAGGCAACCTCCGGCTGCCAAGGACGTATAACGGGGTAAGTATAACGGGAAACGGATAGTAGCAGTTCACCTCCGCGGCGAACTGGCATTATACGTACTACTTTATACGATTTGCCAGTCGCCAGTCGCCAGTTGCCAGTCAAAATATCCAGTGCTGATGACTGATGACTAGAGACTAGAGACTGATAATGAGCGTAGCGAATCATCTTTTATCTTTCGCTAGTTACTCGCATGACTTCTTCTAAAGTAGTTTGGCCGCGCAAGGATTTAATAAAGCCGTCAGTTTGCATAGTTATCATGCCTTCGCGGACGGCTTGGGCTTGGATAATTTCGCTAGACGTCCCGCGGGTAATCAATTTTTGGACGTCGGGGCTCATAGGCAGCACTTCATAAATCCCCAGCCGGCCGCGAAAGGAAGCGCCGCTAATGGAGCCTTTAATCCGCCACAGGCGCTTGATGGTTTGGTCGGTAGTGGAGGGTTCGGGGTTGGATAATTTTCCATCTGGTCCCAGCTGGCCAATACCGCGCTGCAGGGCTTGCAGTTCCAACTGGTGAATGCGCGGCATATCGCCGGCGCCGCTTATACCAAAGGCCGTACCGATGCGTTTAATAGACGCTTCGTCTGGTTCAAAACTCTCCACGTTTTCGGGCACCAGCCGTCTAACTAAGCGCTGGGCCACTACCGCCCGCACGGTGCTGGCAATCAAAAACGGTTCCACGCCCATATCTAGCAGCCGCGGTAGGCAAGTGGCGGCGTTGTTGGTGTGCAAGGTGCTAAAAACCAAGTGCCCGGTTAGGGCGGCCTGGACCGCCAAGTTAGCTGTGTCTGAATCGCGGATCTCGCCTACCATGATGATGTTAGGATCCTGGCGCAGCAGCGCCCTTAGACCATTGACAAAAGTCATGCCGGCCAAGGGGTTGACCTGCACCTGGTTAACGCCCGGAATTTTGTACTCCACGGGGTCTTCCACGGTGCTGATATTAACCGCCGGCTGGTTAAGGCGGCTTAGAATGGTAAACAAGCTGGTGCTTTTGCCCGAACCCGTCGGGCCGGTGAATAAAATCATGCCGTGCGGCCGGGTTAAAGACTGCTCCAGCCGGTCTAGGTTGATCCCCCAAAAACCCAGTTCTTCCAGCCCGGCGGCCTTACTGGATTCGTTCAAGATTCGCATCACCACTTTTTCGCCCTCTACGATCGGCAGGGTGCTAACCCGCAAGGCGTACTGGCCGCCGGCGCTGGTAACTTTAAAGCGGCCGTCTTGGGGCGCCCGGCGTTCGTCAATTTTTAAATTAGACAGAATCTTGATGCGGCTGACCAGCGCCAGCAAGACTTTTTTGGGCAATTTGTTAATTTCCCGCAGCTGGCCGTCTACCCGGTAGCGGATACTGACGTGGTCTTCGCGGGGCTCAATGTGGATATCGCTGGCGCCTTGCTTAATAGCGTCTTCAATAATTAAATTGACGGTCTGGGCAATCGGGCTGTCTTCGGCGACGTCTTCCTCGCGGATTTCTTCTTCGGCCTCGGCCGGGCTGGCCTGGCCGGCGATAACCTGGGTCAGCTCGGCGCCGATATTGCCACGGTATTGGTCTAGCGCCGCCAGTATGTTGGAGCGGGTAGCCACGTAAACTTTGATGTTGGCTCCCAGACGCTTTTGTAGAAAGTTCAAGGCCTGGACGTCGTCGGGGTCTTCCATGGCCAGCAGCTTGTTGCCGTCTTCATCAATATCAAACAGCACGGCATTGTATTCCATGGCGATGCGCTCCGGGATAATTTTGAGGATGTCTTTGCGCAGGTTGCGGGGGATGAGCTCCACGTACGGCACGTCAACTCTAGCAGCGTATAGCTGGGTTAGCTCTTTTTCGCTCAGCAAATTAGCGTTCAAAACCAGCTCTCTTAAAGGTTTTCTTTCGGTTTTTTGCTGCTCCTGCAAGCTATGCAACTGCTCGTCATTAATTTTGTGGCTGTCTCGAAGCAGTTCCACCATTAAATTGTCACTAATTCGCATAAGCTTAGTATACCTCAGGGTGCCAGACCGCAGCAGCCTGTTACCAGCGGAGCTGGTATACCGCTGCTGGATGAGGTCCGACCTTGGGAAAAACAAATTGGATGATAAAAACCACAAAGTTTTACCTATTTTTTCCCAAGGTCGGACCTCTCAAATAGGTGTAAACTAAGCATATGCGTTATAGGTCTAGATCCAGCCGCGGCTTCACCCAGCACTTAGTCTCCGAGATTATCCGCCACCCGCGAATATTAGCCAGGCGCTCGAAGCTAAGTGCTGGGTTCACGATGGTTGAACTGCTCGTAGCCATCGTAGTCTTAAGTGCTCTGGTGGCTCTGACCTATTCTTACGCGGTGCCTAAATACCGGGAGCGCACTTATTTTACGCGGGCCCATAGCGAGCTGCACACCATGGCCAACGCCTTAACTCTTTATGTGGCTAAATACAATGACTACCCGGCCGACGTAGAACGTAGTATCCCACCGGGCATTCAGGAATTTTTGCAAACCAACGGCCAAAATAATAACTGGCCTAACGCGCCCTGGCCGGGCAGTATCTACGACTACGACCGTTGGGACGACCTCGGCGTGATTCAAATTAGCATCCGCTTTTGCAACCAGGGAGACAACGCCACCTGCAACGCCAACGCCAATAAATATCTTAAGGGCTATGTTTCCGATAGCACTCTGGCGGCCTGGGACAGCTATAGCAGTGTCTATTACTGCATAAAAGGATCTTGCCGCTCGCACCAGAGCCAGCCAGTTAACTGGCCAGGCTACTGCATCAACTGCGGCGGCAAATCCAACTTTTTCTAGGCCTACATGCCGCGACGGCCTGCTTCCTGGCAGAGCCAGGAACTCCGCCGCCGCTGCTGGCGCACTGCAGCGTCAGAGCCTGCGCTGCTCACTCACTGTATTACATATACAGCTCCTTCCGCTGCTCGGCTCTTCC
>OBEQ011819654.1_pt1 | contig 16508 bp, 15 predicted proteins | sample 1670901 | NCBI WGS metagenome assembly OBEQ01 (sample SAMEA104232315, study PRJEB22302) | groundwater metagenome | biome: forest; feature: aquifer; material: groundwater | place: USA | collected 2011-08-07 | depth 5.4 m
ACCCCTGCATCCGACACTTCTCCAACTCTAATCCGAGGGCCCTGAAGGTCTTGCAGAATGGCAATCGGTTGACCCTCTAGAACACTCGCCTTGCGCAGATTGCGTATCAACATGGCATGGCTTTTGTAGGTGCCATGGGAAAAATTCAAACGCGCTACATTCATTCCCGCGCGTATAAGATGCCTCATCATCGGCAATGTATCAGAAGCTGGTCCTATAGTACAAACGATTTTTGTGAATTTCATAATAAAAGAGTATAGCTTGTAAGGTATAGATTGGATTATAGCACTATTTTTTGAAATGCGAATATCTTCTTTTCCTCATGCTTTGGGGCCATGCTTGGAGCGGGGGGACCTTTTTTAAAATAAAATCAACGGCTAATCTAAATTAGCCGTTGTTCTAGTGTCAAGCTATCTATACCGTCCTGTTCATTAATATCCGTAATCCATGTCACCCATGCCGCCACCGCCCATACCTGGCATACCGCCACCGCCATGACCGCCTGCTGATTTTGAGGCTTCTGGCTTATCGGTTATGACAACTTCTGTGGTCAAAAGCATAGATGCGATTGATGCTGCGTTTTGTAATGCGCTTCGAGTCACTTTTGTAGGATCAATAATACCTGCTGCAACAAGATCCTCATATACTCCAGTTGCTGCATTAAAGCCTTCCGGCCCTTTCCGTTTCTTCACCTCTTCGGCAACGACGCTGCCATCGTAACCCGCGTTTATCGCAATCTGACGCACTGGTTCTTCAAGCGCACGTCGTAGAATTTCAATACCGATTTTTTCTTCACCAACCGCAGACACACTGTCCAAAGCAACTATACAACGCAGAAGCGCAACTCCTCCACCGGGTACAATACCTTCCTCTATTGCCGCCTTTGTTGCTGCCAAAGCATCTTCAATGCGAAGCTTTCTCTCTTTCATTTCAACTTCTGTTGCGGCTCCGACTTTAAGCACTGCGACTCCGCCAGTAAGTTTTGCAAGTCGTTCTTGAAGTTTTTCTTTATCAAAATCAGAGTCAGTATTTTCGATCTCTTGTCTAATCTGCGCGATACGCGCTTTGATATCTTTCTCGTCGCCTTTGCCGCCTACGATCGTGGTTGTCTCTTTTGACGCAACAACCTTGCGTGCTTGGCCGAGACTTTCCAACGTTGCGTGATCAAGTTTCAAACCGACTTCTTCAGAAATCACCTTGCCTCCCGTAAGCGTTGCGATATCGCGAAGCATTTCTTTTCTTCGATCTCCAAAACCCGGCGCTTTAACTGCTAAACAGTGGAATGTGCCTCGCAATTTGTTTACCACAAGCGTTGCGAGCGCTTCGCCTTCAACATCTTCGGCGATAATCACAAGCTCTTTCTTTCCAGTTTGAGCGAGTTGTTCAAGAAGTTTGAGAATGTCATGGATTGCTGAAATCTTCTTGTCAGTGATAAGAATATAGGGATCGTTGTATACTGATTCCATTCTGTCAGGATTTGTCACCATATAAGGTGAAACATATCCTTTATCAAATTGCATACCCTCGACTACTTCTTTCTCAACACCGAATACCTGGGATTCCTCTACTGTGATAACTCCATCATTGCCGACTTCTTTCATTGCTTCTGCGATGATTTTCCCGATCTCAGCATCATTTGCGGAAATAGATGCGACTTGAGTGATTTCGTCTTGACCCGCGACCGGTTTTGAAATCTTTTCTTTCAATTCTTTGACGATTGCGATTACACCTTTTTCAATACCGCGCTTCACTACCATGGGGTTTGCTCCTGCGGCAACATTTTTCAATCCTTCAGAAACCATAATCTGCGCAAGAAGGGTTGCAGTCGTAGTGCCGTCTCCGGCAACATCATTTGTTTTTGTTGCAACTTCTTTCACGAGCTCTGCACCGATATTTTCATTCTTGTCATCAAGAGAAATTTCTTTTGCGATTGTTACACCGTCATTCGTGATAGTCGGCGCACCATATCCTTTATCAAGCACTACATTGCGACCTTTTGGACCCAATGTCACTTTGACTGCATTTGCGAGTTTGTCGACGCCGCGTTTTAAAGCGGCGCGCGCTGCTTCATTAAATAAAATCTGTTTTGGCATATCTTCTATATCTGTTTATGAATACTTATGCTTCGACTACTGCGAGGATGTCGGATTCGGACAATACAAGGTACTCCTTGTCATCAACCTTCACCTCGTCAGGAGAATATTTCTTAAAGAGAACGATGTCACCGACCTTGACCGAGATGGGGCGAAGTTGACCATTGTCCAAAACCTTACCTGGTCCGACTGCGACTACTTTCCCCTTTTCCGGTTTTTCCTTATCGATCGTATCCGGCAGGATGATCCCTGCGAGCGTCACTGCGTCTTCGTTGAGAGGTTCAACGATAAGGCGATCGCTGAGTGGTGTAAGCTTCATAGCGAAATATGTTATGAATAATAAATTTTATATCAGTCTAGAGTATCAAGCACTGTATCAAAGTTAGTTTGATTTTGTCAAGGGGACGGGGTCCTGAAAAATCCTGCTTTGAATAGAAAACGAAGATGCCACCCACCACAAAAGCATTCCTGATTGAAATGTCCAAAAATAATGATCAAAAAGACCGGCAACAAACAAAAATGCCATCACTGCGACTGAGCTCCAGTCTCCCTGTTTGAGGACATACAATACGAGGCTAAAAATAAATCCAAGAAAAAAAATAAATCCAAAAAAACCGAGTTCAGTGAAGAGTAAAACAAAATGAGAATGCACAGGCTGATATGTATACATCGGTGCACGTAAGCCGCGATCCGCATCTCGATCAATAAAAAAAGGAACGTACTGTCCAATCCCGACACCAAAGGGGTGTGTACCAATTAACGCAAAAGCGTTGGCAAGATATGAAGTGCGCTCTTCAAAAGATAGAGTTTCAAGCCGCGCATTGCCTTGGAGGCCAAGACGTACGCTCACTGGCTGCCAATATACAAAGGTAAAAATACTCACGGCTGCTAAAACTCCCGCAAGAAAAAAAAACATATAATTTGCACTGATGCGTTGCCGAAATCTAGGGATCAGTGCTACTGCTAGAGCTGCACTCACACTGCAAAAAAACAGCGCAAACCATGCACCACGAGAAAACGTAATGAGCAATCCAAAAAGGATGAGCATTGAAGAAATAAACAACACAATCCGCTGTCTGCGGATAATGGCAGTGCTATACAAATAGAGCCCACAAAGAAAACTAACTCCCTGAAACGCACCAAGCATATTGGGATGTGGAAAGCTTCCGTAGGCGCGCAGAATGCGAAACCCACTCCCTTCAACAACAGAATCTCCAAGCGTCATTGCCGAATGCGCAGCGATTCCAAACCACGAATTAGCAAAGATCTCCTGCCCAAAAAATTGTTGTACGGCAAAAAATGTTTGCAGCAATCCCGCCGCCGTCAAAGCGAGAGCAATTTTTTCTTTTGGCACATACCCTGTTGCAAATATCAAAAAAAGAGCAGCTCCTTCACATACGTGAGCAAGGGAAAGGAGTGCGATATCTGTATGTGCTGCAAAAAAAAACGACGCAAAAACGGACAAAACAAAAAAAAGGAACGGCACCAATATATATCGAGGCAGAAAAAACGTAATTCGCTTTTGCAAAATCAAGGGAATGGATACTATGAAGGCGGAGAGGATACAAAAATCAAGAAGCGAGAAAGCAATGCGCGTGTACTGAGAAGATTCAGGAGAAAAAGAAAAAATATATGTCGTGTGTATAGGCAGTAAAAAAACGATTGCCAAAAGTAACCTACGAAAAAATTTATCGCAAAAAAGGAATACCATATGTTTTGCATGTATCTCGAAATGTATTTCGTATTTTATCTCGCATATCGCGAATATGGAATTTTAATATCTGATCATTCATAACGACGCGCGTATCGCGATTGGCAAGCGAGGCGAGAGAATCGGGAAGGATCCGCTTTTGCAATGCCCGAGCAAAACTTTCGCTCAACGGCCCCATACAGGCAATCAAAAATTCTGAGATGCATTTTATAAATTTGCTAAAAAAATTCAATGAAACCGTATGCTCTTTTGTGGTGAGATATAAACGTCTGAAATAAAATATTTTTTTTGCCCATGCGTTCGCTTGAAATAACTCTTCAGCATATCCATGTTTATCATATATGGGAACAAATCGAGATACCCACCAAGCGAGATACAAATCAGGGATACCGTCATCAGATAATGGAGAGAGCTGCAGAGCAGAAAAATCGAGCGCATCTTCAGAGGCAAAAAAACACGTGCAGATCATATTCTTTCTCATAGTTCCTTTCGGACGTTTTTTCATTAGATCTAATACTGTCACTACAAAAAAACGGGTAAGCCAAATATGCTTTTTCTTTGTAACGATAAAAAGATCAATATCGCTTTCTTGATGCGCATTACTGATCGCCAAGGAATTGACAACGCAAATCATTCGAACAAATGGAATATGCGCAAGGAGCTGTGATATGCCAAGAGCAATACGATATTTTTTTTCGCATGGCGCATATTTTGCGAGACGTTCTTGTATTATTCCTTGGCGACCTTGAAGCGCATACATGCCATGACTGGATTGAATATGACCTTGTGAGCTGAGAGAATTGAGTGTATCGATGATATGAATGGTTTTTGTGGCGCTGGCGTAACATAAAAGAAACTCTTCAATTTCTGGTATCGTAAGTGGATACGATAAGGCATCAAAAAAGCTTATGGTTGCAAGAATTGCGTGATCAAGTGAAGAAAATTGCATATACTATTTTATTGACACGTTCCCTGTCGGAAGCGTATCCTACATTCTATGAAAAAGTTTTTTTCGACCTTGCATTTGCCGTGGTGCATAGTATCAGTATTGGCGCTCAACGCTTTCGCCAGCTACTACGATCATGTCAAACGCCTTTACGAGGCATTGCACATATCGTATTTCCCGTCTTTCTTTGGACATATGGATTGTTTGTAAAACTCCGACTTTTGTACGGCGGCCAAAAAAAAGATGCGGGTCACCTTCTCATGACATTAACCGGAGAATATCTCACGCGCGCGATCGCGTTCTTACTGATCGGAGGCATAGTGATTATTACGCCATTTTTCAGATCTTCAGAAGATGATGATATATTCCGACCAAGTAGTATGTTAGCACGCTTTGTTCTGCCAGAGGAAGAAGTGTCAGCATTGCTTAGCGAAAATATGCAAGAGGACCTTGCTCAGAATGAAAAATATACCCATGAATCGGATTCTATCAAATCATTGGCACCGATCCAAAAAGAACCCACCGGCAATAACCCCGATCTATTTCCGGGAGAACTTGCACGAGAAGCCGATGCTCTGCTCAAGCCAATTATTCCAACCGGCGAGACTCTATCGGGTCGCGAAAACAGGATACAAACATACATTGTAAAAGGGGGCGACACAATAGGCGTAATTGCCGCACGCTTTGGGCTAAAATCCTCTACACTCCTTTGGGCAAACAGCCTCGCGGAACGCTCGCTGATCCACGAAGGTCAAAGCTTAACGATCCCACCAGTTGATGGTGTTGTGTATACTGTTCGCAAAGGCGATACGCTTGGTCGCATCGCACAACTTTTTAATACCGAAACAGAAAAAATAATCCAAATCAATGGCCTTTCCCAAGCAGATAGCATCTCGGTGGGCCAAACGCTCGTCTTACCTGACGCTCACCCCAATGCGCCCCCCAGGACCAATGCGCCCACAACTCTTCTTGCACGTCTTCGCACTCTTATTCTTCCATCACCGAGAAGCATAGGAGAATCAGTTATATCTTCAGCTGTACGATTCATCTGGCCTACGTCTGCACGACGTATTACTCAATATTTCAGTTGGCGGCATACTGGTGTCGATATCGCAGGGCCTGTTTCAAACAAAATTTATGCCGCAGCTTCTGGACGCGTAATACTCTCCGGATGGCAGCGTGGGTATGGCCTTACACTTCTCGTAGATCACGGAAACGGGTATGTGACGCGCTATGGTCATTCGCGGCAACTTCTCGTATCATCTGGTGATTATGTAGAAAAGGGAGAAACGATTGCTATGGTAGGCAGTACAGGCAGATCAACAGGGCCCCACCTTCATTTTGAAGTGCTCCATAACGGACGCAGAGTAAACCCGCTTTTATTTATCAGGTAGTGCTAACTCTTTGCCGATACTGCAATGCTTCAGCAATGTGTGCATCGGTAACAGAATCAAAGTCACTCAGATCTGCTATAGTTTGCGCGACGCGAAGGGTACGATAAAACGATCGTGTTGAGAGATTGAATTTTTGAATCCCTGAAATAAGCAGAGAACGCGCAGAAGGCTCAATTCTACACAGCTCTTCAATACGTTTAGATGGAAGTTGGCTATTGATTCGAAATGACATTTTTTCATATCGAGATTGCTGACGAAAACGAGCATGGGCAACACGCAACGAAATATCTTGCGAATTTTCACCCCCCGCAGGTTGCTCGAGCGACTCTATCGGTATGTTTGGGACATCAATGATAATATCAATTCGATCCTTGATAGGGCCTGAGATACGTTTGCCGTACCTCAAAGCTATGGCCGGGCTACAGATACAGGCAGAAACCGATGAACCATAATTTCCGCAGGGGCATGGATTTTGTGCAGCGACGAGCATAAATTGTGCGGGGAATGTTACTGTACCTGCGGCTCTACTAATGGTAATATCCCCTTCTTCCAATGGCTGGCGAAGCGCCTCAAGAACCATACGAGAAAATTCTGGAAATTCATCGAGAAAAAGAACGCCATGATGAGCAAGACTAATCTCTCCGGGTCGAGGCACACTCCCGCCACCGACGAGAGCTGTATGAGATGCCGTGTGATGCGGACTACGAAAAGGACGCTGCCGTATCAATGGCGAACCGGGATCCACGTATCCCCCGACACTGTAAATGCGAGTCACTTCCAAAGATTCTTCCAATGTCATCCGAGGTAGGATGGTAGGCAATGTCCGAGCAAGAAGAGTCTTGCCTGATCCAGGAGGGCCAGACATCAAAATATTGTGACCTCCTGCCGCGGCAATCTCCAACGCGCGCTTTGCGGCCCTCTGCCCCCAAATATATCGAAAATCAAATGATTGATCTTGAACATTTGGTATATATTCAGATTGGACTTCTGTATACGGTGCAATCCGTGCTTCTTGGGTAAAATGTTTTATAAGTTGCGAAAGATTTTGCACAGGATACACTGTCAATCCTTCTATCAATCGTGCTTCCTGTGCATTGGCAGTGGGCACAAAAACACTCAAAAACCCATGTGCGCGGGCAGCATACACGAGCGCAAGCACGCCATTGATGGGACGCACTGATCCATCTAAAGAAAGTTCACCCAAAAGAAGGCTCGAGCCTAATTCATCGCGTATCCGATCATAGTGAGCGCCAAGATTATGAAGGTCGGCATACAATATACTCACCGCAATCGCAAGATCATAGGCAGGCCCCTCTTTACGAAGATCGGCAGGAGCGAGATTTACAGTCACTCTTCCTCGAGGAAAAGCAAAACCGCTATTTTTTATCGCCGTACGCACACGTTCCCGCGACTCCTGTACGGCAGTATCGACAAGCCCAACTAAAATAAAAAAGAACTGTCCTGTTCCGGCATCACACTCTACTTCGACAAGTTCACTATGCAAACCAACCACTGCTGCTGAATAAACTTTTGAAGGCATGAAAATTATTTTTAATATCAAACCATCATACCATGCAAGGCAAGGCTGGCGCAAAGGATTGCGAATCAGTAATAAATAGAATACTATACGAATCATGAACCAGAACGAAAAAGTCCTTCAAGTAACAAACCTCACAAAAGTCTACGGCTCATATAAAGCAGTGGATGGTATTGATTTTGCTGTTCCTCGAGGAAAAGCAGTAGGTTTATTGGGTCCAAACGGCGCAGGTAAAACCACGACTATTCAGGTATTGCTCGGTGTCACGCTGTCAAACGGAGGATCGATCAAATATTTCGACATGGATTTTGAAAAAAATCAACAAGCATGCCTCCAACGAATCAACTTTGCTTCTTCATTTAATTCCTTACAGGGCCGAATCACAGTGTGGGAGAATCTCATCGTATACGCAGGACTCTATGAAGTAAAAAATCCAGAAAAACAAATCAAAAAACTTTCAGAAATTTTTGAGATTATCGATCTATTCAAAATGAGATACTGGGATATTTCTGCCGGACAAAAAACACGCGTAAATCTTGTCAAAGCATTTATCAATGATCCTGAGCTCGTACTATTCGATGAACCCACAGCATCCCTTGACCCTGATATTTCTGACAAACTTCTCAGCTTGATCGAACGGCTCAAAAAAGAACGTAATCTTTCCCTTCTCTACACAAGCCACGACATGGATGAAGTATCCCGAGTATGCGACGAGGTTATTTTTCTCGATCATGGGAAAATCGTGGCACACGACACGCCGCTCGGCCTTACCAAACGAGTCAAGAATAGCTCCCTAAAAATCGTATTTGAAGGAGAGAGAAAGAATGTTATCGAAACGCTCGCAAAGCATGAGCTGACATATTCATTTCCGCTTGATTTCACAGTAGAGATAGAACTCGCTGAAATTTTGGTCCCGAAAGTAATCTTTGCGCTCAGTCAAAGTGGAGTATGGATCACTGATATATCAATCCGTAAACCAACACTCGAAGACGTATTTTTATCCATAGCGCGAGGAAGCCATGATTTCTCATAAACGTATACAAGCTCTCATCGTACAAGAATGGCATCTCTCTCGACGATCCGTTGAGATTATTGTAGACACAGCTTTCTTTGCAGTGATCGACATCATCGTGTTTGGATATGTTTCCCTCTATCTCTTGGGAACATCAAACAGTTTAACAGCACACTTCTTGATTTTCGGCGCTCTCTGGTGGGAGGTGATTCGTATCACGCAGTACTCCATGACGATGAACAGTCTATGGAATATATGGGCGCGCAATCTGAGTAATATGTTTATCGCACCACTTTCACTCTTGGAATATTTCATTGCGATCTGCGCTTCAGCAACACTGAAAAGCGCGGTGATCGTGTTTGGCGTGCTTATGCCTATTGCTGCATGGGTGTTTCATTTCCAACTTTTCTCGATTGGTCTTGCCGCAGTCGCAATAACGTTTATCAATCTCATTCTTTTTTCTTGGGCTATCGGGATACTCCTTTTGGGATGTATTTTTCGATTCGGAGTGAGAGTGCAAGCGATCGGCTGGGCATTCATTTTCATCTTCCAGCCTCTTGCCGCTGTGTTTTATCCTGTCAGTGTGTTACCACCAGTGCTACAACATATCGCGTGGGCAATACCTCTTACCCATGTCTTTGAAGCAGGGAGATATGTGCTCCAATACGGCGAGATGCCTGTGGAAAGATATTTTGTGGCAACGATTTTCAATTTCGCGCTTTTCTTGTTCTCACTCTATATATTCAAAAAACTTCTTCATCGCGCAAAAGATACCGGTCAATTTGTTCGCAATGAAAGTTGAATTTCTTTTCTAAGATAAAATCCGTACTGTTCCATGATGTCCCCTCACCTCGATAAGATCGCCGTCTTTGATTAAACGAGTGGCATTGCCTAAACCAACAATACAAGGAATATGAAACTCACGTGCTATAATAGCGGCATGGCAAGTAATTCCCCCCTCATCAGTAATAATTGCACATGCTTTTTTCAAAAATGGAATCAATTCTGGTCTTGTCATAGGAGAAACAATGATCTCTCCAGATTCAATTTTGAGCGCATCTGAAAGTGTATGAATAATTCGCGCTTTACCCTTTGCATACCCTCCATAGACTGTAGTCCCAGAGAGTTTAGAAAATGACGCAGCAACCGAAACACTCTCTTCAAGATCGACATATATTGCTTGCGCTTCCTGACCCTCAATAATCTTATAGTGTTTCCCATCAGCTACAATAAGAATTCCATTATTGTATCGTTCTTCCAGTAAGCTTTGGGTTACAAGCCCTTTGAGCACACCTTCAATTTCTTCCATGCTGAGATACTTAAGATATTCGCCATTGATACCACTTACGTTCTCTAAGTTATCAAGAACCGCATACATAATCTGTATACTCATAAGATTTATCTTCTTGCGATGTTCCCTCCAATACGTGAGGCTCTGAAAAAACGAGAGAGGATTGTACGCGAGGCCTTTTTTTTGAAGAATTTTCTCAATAGAATTCCTAACAGTACGTGTATGATTTTTTAATGCTGCAGAATCCTTCTCTAGCAAAGAAGGGTCATCAATGTATGTGCTGAGTTCTTTGCAAATTTCTTCATCACTCGCGTGATGCGCTGCCGCATAGCTTGAACCGGCATATTCGTATTGTTTCTTGAAAGTTTGAAACTCATTATTTTGCTGCATCCATTTTTCAAGCATCGCTTTAGAAAAACTCTTGCGAGCTTTTTTCGAAAAAAAAGATGCTGAGGTGAGTTCTAATAATGCCAGTAATCGCTCTTGCGTAAAAGTCAGTTGTTCTGGAGAAGTCAATGTTGCGATATCTTCAATGGAAAGTGTATGCAATGTAGCAATGCGATCTATCTGCTTCCTATCAACCCCTGCATCAAAAACATCTAGAAAGAGAGAGTACCCCCAAAAATTTTTCTGCATATCGCGAAGCACGCTCACAAACTGCAGTAATGCGTCATAGGAAAATGAAATAATGTCAGATCGATCGTGAGTCATATAGCACTGTTCAATGCGATCTGCCGACAAAAGATAGATTTTCCATAATCGATCAAGATCTTCTTTTTTATTGTATGTTCGCCATATCCATTCAGCGAGTGAATTCATGGAATCGGTAGATAAATATACTGCGACTTGTGTATTACGAAAGTACGCATGAATCGGACCGACCCCTGAATTTCTAAAATATTTAAGAGGGAAATTGTTAAACATGCTCATCCATGACCATGACGTAAATGGAACGACTTGCCCTTCCTGACGATATAGCCTCTCAGGATGACCAACATCTTGAATTCTCTGTATGCTCATAAGTTCTGAAATTGAGATCGAATATGTGCTGCAAATCTTTTCAATAGTATCAAAAGAAATCCCTTTTGCTTTATTGTGGTAAAGGGCTGTAATCGTGTTTCTGTGGAGTCCTGTTTCTTTGGCAATTTGAACAATGGATCTTCCGAGTTGTTTGCCTATAGTTTTGAGTTCTATATTGATCATACTTTGCACAACATTATATGCACAATTTTAGTATAAATTGAATAAAAAGTCAAATTAGCGACTAATTTGCATATTAAGGTATTCAAATTGTATTTCATATTTCCACTATCTATAGATAATAACGGCTGAGTGATCATCACTAGTACATTGAAAAGGAGTAAGTATGCGTGCGACTCGTAGGCCAATAAATAAAAAATTCAAGCTCATAAATGTAGAACAAACTATTAATGAAGTGGCGAAAGATAAAACAGAATACCGTATATGGCCACATCTCGGGCTTCTCTGTGTCGGCACAGTTGCCGATCAAGAAGGTTGGGAAGTTACGCTTCATGACGAGCTCGTCGAGGGTTATGTGGATTTGGAAAAAATGATAGAACATGGCGACGTAGTTGGTCTAAGTTTGGTTGTTACGGGTATGGAACGCGGGATTGAACTGGCGCGGCAAGCCAAACGCATGGGCGCAAGGTATGTGATAGTTGGTAATGACTCCGCCATTTTCAGGGCCGATCAATTGCTTCGACTGCCGGATCATCCGATTGACGCTGTTTTTACAACAAACAGCCTCGCGGCTGTACGTCAGTTCTTACGGCAGATCGGAACTGTCGAACTCGACAAGCTCGACATACCGGGAGTTGTGGTAGTTCCAAGCGGAATCAATCGTTCAAACGAACGATTGATTATCGAAGCTGAACGCGCAATGCAAAAAAAACTCCGACGTGAAGGGCGGTTCGATCCACATGATGTCTTTGTGGTGCCAAAGCTTGATCTTTTCGGAGACGAGTACTGGCAGAAGGTTTGGAGTAACTATCGCACCATCTTCGGCCATAAACACCATAATCCGACGAAAGTCCGTAACGGAATTGCACTCTTCGCGCAAGGGTGCACTCGCACCGGTACGGCCGATGTATGCTCTTACTGCACGATCGCGGGTGTTGCTGACATCAGGATGCCGAAGACAGAGTATCTCAAAAATATTTTGGAAACGTATCAATCCTTCGGGATTGACTACGTATACAATGTCACTGATTCTGTTTTTGAAATGCGGCCAGTGCTAACGGCACTAAAAAATCTCGGTGCCAAATTCACGGAAGGATTAGAAATCTATGGTCGCGCATGGGGGCTTGCCCACCATCCCGAACTCATTGATGAATGGCTTTCGCTCACTGGCGGACGCCTTCTCATCAATGTCGGTATGGACTCGGGATCAGAAACGATGTTAAGCCGTGGTGTGGTCAAAGCATCACAATCAGGATCGCGGATCGAAGAAAATCGCCAAGCGATAAAAAACATCGCTGCAAGCGGCGCACACTTGCATTACTCGCTTATCTTCGGTTCACCCGGAGAGACGCAAGAGTCATGCGAAGAGTCGCTCAAGTTTTTTGAATGGACACGCTCGGTGCTCGGCAAGCAGCTTGACCAGTGTGAGACAGATATTTACTGGCTGAACCACGGATCTCCAGCGAGCCGTGTCTTTCATGACTATGGCTACGCACAGAAACTCGCGTCTCTCGCGAACAAAAAAATATCGTACAAAACGTGGGAGCAGCAGTTTGCACGTCATCGTGATACTCTCGTTGTACCGTGGGAATGTGAGGAAGCGTGGTACGACTGCTTCACTTCGATCACGGTCGAGGAAGCGCAGAAGTACAATGCTCAAGTCGCAAACACAATGACGAAACACGAAGGTGCGGCGCCCGGACGCGGCAATGCGTTTCGTCCCGGATAATTATGTTCTTTTTGAAAAACCGTTTACCTCGGCACTGTGTCGAGGTATTTTTTTGACAAAACCATGTCAGCCGTTTATAGTGATACTGTATGGCATATCAGACAATAAAAATTTCAGATGTTTCGGTCAGAGAAAACGATGGTGTCGTCATTTTAACTTTGGAAAAATGGAAAAAAATTCAAGATATGCTCGAAGATCTTGAAATGTATCGATCGGTAAAACTGATGGAAGAAATCAGTAAACGACGGAAAGAAAAAAAGACAATTCCTCTAGAGCAACTTTTAAAAAAATACGTATAGTATCCTGTGTTGCGTATCGAATTCAAAGAAAAAGCTGCGAAAGAGCTAGGTAGCCTACCTCCTCAGATTCGGGGACGAATCTTGGAGAAGCTAAAATTTTATTCATTTCAAGAATCTCCTCTCAAATTTGCGCAGAAGCTTACAGACTTTCGTTTTGGAGAATATCGTTTTCGCATCGGTGACTATAGGATTCTGTTTGACTGTCAAGACAATACTATAATCATACTCAAAATCGGTCACAGAAAAGATATCTATAAGTAGCCGCCCTTACATATGCCCCAACAAAAAAAACGAATCCTTACCGGTGACCGGCCAACAGGCCCTCTGCATATCGGCCACTATGTCGGGTCGCTTGCAAATCGAGTAAAACTCCAAGAAGAGTATGATTGTTTTTTTATTATCGCCGACTATCAGGTATTGACTGATCACTTACAGGATACCGCATTGGTAGAAAACAATATCCGCGAAATTGTTCTCGATTGGCTTAGCGTGGGCATGGATCCCAAAAAATCTTCCTTTTTCATTCAATCCTGTATACCGGAAATTGCCGAACTTACCATGTATTTTTCTATGATCGTGACGGTACCAGAGGTGCAACGTAATCCCACTGTTAAAGATGAAATGAAGGCAGCAAAGATTGGAAAAAAAGAAATCAGCTATGGATTTATGGGATATCCCATATCTCAAGCCGCAGATATTCTAAGTGTGCGCGCAGATCTTGTACCAGCAGGGCAAGACCAACTGCCTCATATTGAGCACACGCGTGAAATCGCTCGAAGATTTAATCGTCTTTTTGCTCCCGTATTTCCTGAAACAAAATCACTGCTCAGTTCATTTCCGCGGCTTCCAGGAATTGATGGTCAAAAAATGAGTAAGAGTAGAAACAATGCAATTTTTCTCAAAGACTCCCCGACTGATATTGCAAAAAAAGTTATGCGAGCATACACAGACCCCACGCGCATCCATGCAACTGATCCTGGACATATCGAAGGTAATGTCGTGTTTGGATATCTCGATGCGTTTCTTACTGATCGAGAAGAGCTCAGCGATCTGAAAAAAAAATATCGTAAAGGTACTATCGGTGATGTAGCCGTAAAAAAACGTCTCATTGAAATCCTTGAAAATTTTCTCACGCCTATTCGTGAACAGAGAAAAAAATTTGAATCGAAACCAAAGATGGTATCAGAAATCCTTATCGAAGGAATTGAGCGTGCGCAAAAAGAAGCTGCACATACACTTACTTTGGTAAAAGAAGCAATGCATTTTGATTACAAAAATTTACTGTAAGCTGGTCTGACGTCGGGAAATATGCCGGCACACAAGAATACAAATGCCGACAACAATTCCAATGTCGGCTAGATTTGTTTTGACAATCCCAAGATCTATCCAGTCGATAACTCCCCCTCTGCGAATAAGGTCATATGTATTACTAAAGACTGATCCCAGAATGAGCATGTGAACTGGAAAATCTGTTAAAAAATATTTTCGAAATTCAAAAAGAGTTTTAAAAATCACCCAAGGAGCACAATAAAAAACTGCAAACATTGCAATAAGAAGGATTTCAATCCCTATCAAAAGTTCAACAGGCATTGCAAAGGACAAAAAATGCGGACTTAATGTATATTCGCCCGTGGCAATCGCACGATTTTTTGTAAGATGATCAATTTCTAAAAAAAGGAATGGATACGCTGGTGTAAAAACTCTCAACCACAGCAAAATCCACTTCATTTTTTGCCCATACATGCCATACACAGTAAGGACTGGGGGCGCACCGAAAGACGCTGGGGATCAATGGTTTTACCGCATGATGCGCATACCCCGTAGGTACCTTCTTGCATCCGATTAAAAGCTGAGATTACATCGGCAAGCTCTGATTCAAATGTTTGTTCAAGACCAAGGGAATCTGTATATGCTGCAACTTCTGCTGCATTTTCCTCCTCATCATCACCGTAATCCTCCCATTGCGTACTATATTCACCGGATTTACTGTTTTTTTTAGTAAAAGAAGCGAGCTTATCTTCAAGCCGCTTTTTTTCTGCTAACAATTTTTTCTTTAATTCTTCAAGTGTTTTGGGGTTCATAATAGTGTTAATTTGTATATAGATACAACAAGGGGCGCATACGCGCCAGTTCCCGACAAACGGGAATGAAAATTTTTCATGCGGTATGCGCCCTAATAACCTTTCAGATAGCTTTCTTGCCACCATTGTAAGGTAGAGAAGAAAGAATCAGTCTAAAAGGGAGGCGCTTTGCCGATCGAAAGCTGTCTTCTTTACCATCTCTGCGGTGCCAATGGGTCCCTGTAATATTTTTTGTAAAAAAGAGAGCCCCGGTCACCATTTTATTTTTGTTTTTATACTTAGGATGATCGGCTGTCCTAAATAGAAGGAAAGTAAAGAAGAGAAACCTTCATCCAATCGTCTGTTTTATTGGGTGAACGTTCCTAATAATATGAAAAGAACTGCTTTGACATATATAAGTATAGCATGAATACCAATTGGCGTCAAAGATAGTATGGGACACTCATGATATGACAAAAATCATTGAAAATATAATAAAAATAGCCTAAAAACAGCATCAAAGATACTGTCCATATATTTATTTATCCACAGTCTTTTTACTGTTGAGCCCTCTTCAATGAAAGATTGATTCTATTTTGATCGTCAATTTGAATGACTTTGACTGATATGACTTGACCCACTTTTACCACATCAGTTACTTTGCCTACCCGTTGTTCTGCAAGTTCAGAAATATGTACCAATCCTTCTTGACGGGGCAATATCTCTACGAATGCGCCAAAATCCATAATACGGGTCACCTTCCCTTCAAAAATCTCTCCCACTTTTACTTCGCGGGTAAGTTTTTTAATCCAATCGACTGCTTCTTTTGAGCCATCTTCGCTTGTTGAGGTCACCATCACAAGACCGGTTTGCTCGATATCGATCTGTACTCCTGTTTTATCAATAATCTCGTTTATCATTTTGCCTCCGGGACCGATCACGTCGCGTATTTTTTCTGGGTTGATCATGAAAGAGATTATCCGTGGCGCATATTGCGATAGATCAGGGCGTGGCGTGGCGATAACCGCTTCCATTGTGTCAAGAATTTTCATACGAGCCGCATACGCTTGCGTAAGTGTTTCGCGCATTATCTGTGCGCTAAGACCATGAGTCTTTGTGTCAAGTTGAATTGCGGTAATACCAATTCTTGTTCCTGCGACTTTAAAATCCATACCACCTTTTCCATCTTCCAAATCTTGGAGGTCGGTAAGAATTTTGTATTCTCCTTTATCGTTC
>OBEQ010395613.1_pt1 | contig 16507 bp, 13 predicted proteins | sample 1670901 | NCBI WGS metagenome assembly OBEQ01 (sample SAMEA104232315, study PRJEB22302) | groundwater metagenome | biome: forest; feature: aquifer; material: groundwater | place: USA | collected 2011-08-07 | depth 5.4 m
GGGATACGGGCCGGACCCGGTGGGTTGCCTTGAGCTGCTTCGAGAGAAGATCGGTCACTTAGTCGGTGGCAACCACGATCGGGCAGTGGCGGGGTCCCTGGATCTGGATTGGTTCAACGAACCTGCCCAAGCGGCCGTCCTATGGACCCGAGAGGCCCTCCCTCAAGCCCAACGTGAATACTTAAAGGCCCTTCCCTTGGTTTGGAAGGATGCCCAAGCGACCCTGGTTCATGGCAGCCTTGAGCAGCCGGATCAGTTTCATTACGTCCTCAATGTGGAGGCGGCCAGGGCCTCGTTGAAGCTACAGGAAACCCCTGTGGCCTTCATTGGGCATACCCATGTGCCGGGGGTCTTTCTGCAAGAAGGATCCGACATCTCCTTTGTCCGCGCGCCGGAGTTTCGCCTTAAACCTTATCAAAAGGCTCTCGTCAATGTCGGTTCTGTGGGCCAGCCCAGGGACGCAGACCCAAGGGCCTGCTACTGCATCTACGATACCTCGGATCAGTCTCTCGAATTTCGGCGCGTTCCTTACCCGATCTCCCGAACTCAGGAGAGAATGAGGAAGGCTCGCCTGCCAGAGTTTCTTGCGCAGCGTCTGGAACTCGGGTATTAACCGATGCGACCCAAGGTTCAGTCACTCGCCAAGGCAAAACAGGAAGTGGAGCGTCTGCGCCGGATCATCCGGCATCACGACCGAAGGTATTATCTCGAGAATCAGCCGGAGATCACCGATCAGGAGTACGACCGCCTGGTGCGGGAGCTTAAAACACTGGAAGAGGAGTTTCCGAGGCTCGTCACCCCCGATTCGCCCACCCAGCGGATTGCCCAGCATCCCCTGGAAGGGTTCAAGGGGGTTCGGCATCGGGTGCCGATGCTCAGCCTCGACAACACCTACTCGGCGGATGAGCTGCGGGAGTTCGACGCTCGGGTCGAGCGCTTCTTGGGCGGCGAGCCGGTCGAGTACGTGGTGGAACTTAAATACGATGGCGTCAGCGTCTCCTTGACGTATGAGCAGGGCCTTTTTGTTCAGGGGGCGACTCGAGGGGATGGGGAACAAGGAGATGACATCACCGTCAACTTAAAGACGATCCGCTCGATTCCGCTTACCTTGGATCCTTCCAAGGGAGTTGCCGTTCCAAGACTCATCGAGTTCCGGGGCGAGGTGTACATGCCGCGGCCTGCCTTCGAGGCACTGAACCGTCAACGCGGGAAAAAGGAAGAGGTGCTGTTTGCCAATCCCAGGAACGCGGCGGCCGGATCCTTAAAACAGCTCGATCCTAAAATCGTGGCCCAGCGACACCTCGACCTCTTCTGCTACGGCGTGGGAGCGGTAGAGGGAAAGGTCTTTTCCACCCAGCATGAGGTGTTGGAGTTTTTGGGTCAACTGGGCCTGAAGGTCAACCCCCACTTCAAGCGCTGCCGCACCATCGAAGAGGCGATCGCCTTCTGCGACCCATGGGAGTCCAAGCGCAAGCAGCTCGACTACGACATCGATGGGATGGTGATCAAGGTGGACGATCTGTCCCAGCAGCGCCGCTTGGGATTCACCGCCAAGAGTCCCCGCTTCGCCATCTCCTACAAGTTCCCGGCCGAGCGGGCCTTGACTCAGCTCATCGATATCGAGGTCAACGTTGGACGCACCGGGGCGCTTACCCCCGTGGCGATCCTACAGCCGGTGTTCATCGCCGGGACAAAAGTGGGTCGAGCCAGCCTCCACAACGAGGATGAGATCAAACGCAAGGAAGTCCGGATCGGAGACTGGGTGATGATTGAGAAGGCGGGCGAGATCATCCCTCAGGTGGTGGAGGTGGTGAAACAAAAGAGAACCGGAACGGAGCGACCCTTTCACATGCCCTCCAAGTGTCCGGTCTGTGGAGGAAAGATCTCCAGGGATCCGGAGGAGGTGGCGATTCGGTGCGAATCCTTAAGTTGCCCGGCTCAACTGAAGGAGCGGATCATCCATTTTGCCCAGCGTACCGCCATGGACATCGAGGGCCTGGGAGACGTCATGGCAAGCCAGATGGTTTCCCATGGCTTGGTAAAGGATTACGGGGACCTCTATCGCTTGACCCGAGAGCAGCTACGTCGCTTGGAGCGAATGGGAGAGAAGTCGGTCGATAATCTCTTAAGCGGCATGGAAGCCTCCAAGCATCGGAGTTTAAGCCACCTCCTCTTTGCCTTAGGGATCCGACATGTGGGGGCGGCGAATGCCGAGGTACTCGCCCGACATTTCGGATCCTTAGAGCGGCTGGCCAAGGCCTCAGAGAGTGAGCTCACTCAACTTCCAGAGGTGGGCGAGGTGGTGGCCGCTTCCAGCCATCAATTCTTCCGAACCCCTGGGACGACCAAGGTTCTAGAGAAACTTGAAGAGGCTGGTGTTAACATGGAAGAGGCCGCCCCCAAACAACTTTCCAAGCGGTTGGCTGGAGAGACGGTGGTCTTCACCGGGGAACTCAAGCACCTCGCGCGCCCGCAAGCCGAGACACTGGCGCGTCTTCATGGAGGGGCGGTCGGATCCAGTGTCACCAGGAAGACGACCCTGGTCGTGGTGGGGGAGTCTGCCGGCTCCAAACATGAAAAGGCAAGAAGCTTGGGGATCAAGATGATCGATGAAACAGAGTTCAAGAAGCTGATCGGAGAGAAGCGGTGAAGTCAGTTCGGAGTATCAGACTTTTGTTGGTCTTTGGCCTGATCGGCTTGCTCGTTGTGGACGCGACAGGCTGCAGCCCACAGTGGAGGCGAAAATTCGTCCGAAAACGAAAGGACGCCCCCGCCGCTTCCCAGCCGATCCTGGAGTTTCAATCCAACGAGCAGGCCACTTATCCACCGGCGGTGCGCTACCAGGAGCATTTCGCTTACTGGAAATCCTGGCACTCGGAGCTCTTGAAGACGCTGGGGGAGATTCACAAAAGGGACCTGCGATACTTGGCGGGTACCATGGGGGAGCTGCGGGCGATGGCGCAGCTTTTGTCAGGCCCATCTGCCAATCGACTTGAAGCCATCTTGGTCGAGCTAAGCGGCTTGGAAGAAAAGTGGCGAGGATCGGGCGAGTCGTACCAACCTACCTCCGCGGTGCGAACCCGCTTGGAACAGCTCAGTCGAGAGATCGACCGGGATTTCCAATACTCCAAGGTCAAGGCATGGATTCCTCTTGGGACGAGCCCATCGAGCAGTTCATAAACTTCCTGCACCTGGAACGGGCCTTAAGCCCCAACACGGTCAGCGCCTATCGGCGGGATCTGGCCCAGTTTGCAGATTCCTTTTCACCCCCCAAGCTCCCTCTTGGCGTGACCCGCAGCGAGATCCTGGACTATCTTTTGAAACTCAAAGACGCCCACTTAAACCCCTCCTCGATTGCCAGGAAACTCGTGGCGATCAAGGTCTTCTATCGGTTTCTCCTTTCCCAGAATTTGATCCGAGTGGATCCCACAGCGGTGATCGAGTCGCCCCGGATTTGGAAGGGGTTGCCAGAGGTTTTGGATGTGAGCGAAGTGATACGGCTCCTCAAGGCGGCCCCTGGCCGGGATGGGAAGAAGGGGATCCGGGATCGGGCGATGCTGGAGCTGCTCTACGCCTCGGGCCTGAGGGTTTCGGAGATGGCGGCTTTGAAGCTGACGGATCTCCATCAGGAGGCCGGTTTCCTGCGCTGTATCGGCAAGGGGGGCCGAGAACGGGTCGTCCCGGTCGGGAAAATGGCCTTAAGCTGGATAGAACGGTACCTCACCCAAGCTCGGGGAAGCTTCAAGCCAAGGCCGGAAGTCAAACAGCTGTTCTTAAACCGCTTCGGTAGGCCCATCTCCCGCCAATCGATTTGGATCATGCTTCAATATTACGCCAGACTCGCCGGTTTAAAGAAATCGATTAAGCCCCACACGCTGCGTCACTCTTTTGCAACACACCTGTTGGAAGGGGGAGCGGATCTTAGGGTGGTCCAAGAGCTCTTAGGCCATGTCACCATCGCCACCACGCAGATCTATACCCACGTGGACCGGGCCAGGCTGAAATCGATCCACGCCAAATACCACCCCCGCGCCTAAGGCCAAGTTGTTAATGTAGAAAAATTTAGTTATTATTACTTGAATTTTCTCTCCCTTTCAGCCATACTTAAGAGAAAGCCATGTCTAGGGTAAGATCGTTCATCGCGGGCCTACTGGTTCTGAGTCTAAGTTTGCCTCCTTCCTGGGCCGGAGCCTACCCTGAGCGAGCCGTTTACCCTTCGACAGGCTCAGGGCGAACGGCGAGTCGAAGGGCCCTTCGTCAAGGCATTGAAGGGATTCAAACCGGTCTCGAGGAGAAGCTTCGCTCCACTGCCGGTTTGAAGGAGCAGAAGGTAGAGGTGGAGACAGAGCCGCTCACGACCTTCCAGGATCACAGCGGCGCGGTCAAGGCCTTGGCTTTTAGCCCCGATGGAGAGATTCTCTTCTCTGGAGGGGAAGACAGGAAGGCGCTGCTTCGATTGGTTTCGACACAGAAGATTTATCCTCTGGCGAGGCGCGGATCCCACCGCAGCGCGGTCTCGAGCGCTGCCTTTAGCCCCAATAAGAATAAGAATAAGAATAAAAGGATAGTGGCCATGGGATACGTGACTGGAACCGCCGAGCTATTTGAGCTTACCTCTGTTCGAACTGTTCGAGGACTCCACGCTCAAAGAAGAATTGGCCCAGATCGCAACACCATCCTCAAGACCGCTTTTAGCCGCGATGGCAAAACTGTTATCTTCGCAGGCCGAGATGGAACCATTCGGATTTTGCGCGCCTCTACCGGCGAGCTTCTGCATACACTTTCCATCCCCCCTCCCATGATCAACAAAGATCCCCTTAAGATGGAGCAGTTCAAGCGTTGGTTAAAGAGCATGGCCATAGAACCAGAGGAAGGCCTCGCGGCTTTGTCTAGAGAGGGGAGCGCGGATATCCAGATCTGGAAGATCTCTGATGAAGAGCTTGAGCTTCTCCGAGAGCTCCACACAGATTTCGGCGAGGTCTGGGATCTCAACTTTAACCCCGATGCCACGGTGCTCGCCTCAGGCAGCAGCGATGGGACGGTTCGTCTCTGGAGGGTTTCCGATGGAGCGCTCCTTCAAACCCTCCGGGGACACGGGGATAGGATCACGTCAGCGACCTTTAGCCCCAATGGCCGGATTCTGGCCTCGGCCGATGTAGAGGGAAAGATTCGATTCTGGGATCCTTCTACCGGAAAACCCTTGCGAATTTTTGATGCCGCGGATGCGGTCTGGAGTCTTGCCTTTAGCTCGGATGGCACGACCCTTGCCTCGGGACAGGGTAATGGAACCGTCAAGCTTTGGAGCGTTACGCGCAAGACCCAGGCAGCCCCTAAGAGCCCGTTGATCGAAAGCAGACCCTTGGTTCCCGTTCCAGGCAAGAGGGGTCAGGCGGCTGCTGACGACGTCGTCCGAGGCCTCCTCGACGCCGATCAACTTCCATCACCTCATCAGATGAAGAAGCTCTACAATCAGTTTGGCTACACTGCAGTTCTTACCGCTATTCAAGGAGCCCTTGCGGATTCAGCCGAGCGGGTCCGTCTCCATGCGATTCAACTTTTGAACAGGATGGATGCTGCCCAGATACAGGTACTGGACGATGTTGAAGCAAGGAGTAGGGTCGATAAGTCTCCAGCAGTTCGGGAAGCGGCAGCGCGGGTTTTTAAGCGGCTGAGTAGCCTCTCCGCCGGCTTGGAGGAGGTGAAGGTAGGTTCGCAGGAGATGGTTGCTTTTTCGATTGCAGGAGATTTGAAAGAGACGGCCGATCCTCAGATTTGGACGCAGCTTCTTGGCTGGGAACGCAGTAGCAACCGAATGGCTCGACAGATCTTTAAGCAGCACTTTTCATCGAAGGTCCACCTCCAGGCCTGGGCAGTATTTGGAGGACCCAAGGATGGACCGGATGAATTCCTTGGGCTTCTGATCAACAAGAAGGCGCTCATTCCCTCTCCCCAGGCTGACACGTTTAATGTGGTTGGTCATGTTCAAGAAGCCCTTGAGATTCCCGATCTTGAGATTCTTCCCTTAAGTGCTGTGGTAGTCTCCCAGAGCGCAACACAGCTGAGCATCGATCTGCTGGGTGCCGGTTTGGAAGAGAAGGGGATTGTTGAGGTTCAGGAGCAACTGGAGAAGATCCTTCGCAACCGTGTGGAACCAGTGACCGTCACGCTCGAAGGTTTTTCGCCACAGCTGATTTCGGAACTAAGAATCTCTGAGAAAATTGGTCCCTTTACCACCCAGAGAGTCCAACAGGAAGTGGAGAGGCTCCTCAACCGATTTAGACCCGGAACGAGGTTTTCTCTCAGAGAGCTGGGGCGGAACCGGTTTCAGCTTTCCCTGATATTTTTGCCCATCACTCGTACCTACCCAAGCAATCGGGCCCCTGGGCATCTTCAAGCAGGGCTCCATCTTCTCTCGATAGCTATGGATCAAGGCAGGTCTTTTGAGACAGCCTATGATGAGGCTTTTGGTACTCGGCGCCGTGTGACCGCAGTTTATGATCGCAAAGAAAGAAGACCACTTGTTCACGAGCTTCGAACAGAGGTAAGCCCGGCTCAGATCCGAGATGTTCTTGGAGTAAGTTCTGATACAGATTTTAAGGAATTTCAAGAGGATCCCTACAGTTCTCAGCGAGAACTTCTGCGGATTGCTGCCGACATCTTGCGGGGTATCACCCTGGCCGTTTATGAAAAGGATAAAGGAGAAGATGCGCGCCAGCAAGCACCACCTTTTATGATAACCCCCTTGCCTTTGAGAGAGGACGATGTTTGGGCGGCGATCCGAAACGATGCGGAACTAAAAGCCGAAGTGGCCTCCTCGACCGTGGACGCCTTGGCGGTCATCGAACCTTTTATCTTAAGGGCCCTTACCTTAACCGGCCTCAATTCTCCTGTGCCATTGGGATCTCAGTATTCCGGCCTGGAGGAGAAGACGAAGGGGCTGGAAGGCAAAGCGGCCGCAGGATTGGAGGATCAGACGTTCTTGAGCGGGCTCTGGGCGCAGGCCAAGGAGGGAATCGTTCCCATCGTGATTGGGCACGAGTTCCAGCAGGAGAATCCGGAAATCGCCCGTGTCTTAGCTGGCTTGGAGGATCAGGGGATCTTGTTGGATGACGGCCAAGAGAGTGCTCTCATGACTGCAGTGGAAAGATGGGGCGCCCGGAGAATCATCTTTGCCGGGTTGGAAGCAGAAACGATCGAGTTTGACCGGAAGGCCCACCAACTTGGCATTCTTACCGTCGCTGTTGACGCCTCCGGCATGGAGCTTGGTGATCTCATTCTGGCGGCACTCTCCCAAGCGACCGGCCTGGAGGCTTCGGTCATTCAAACTCGGAGAGATTTCCAGGAGTTCCTGGAAAGACGCAAGTCGTTGGTTCCCTCGGCGTAAGGGTGTACCAGTTTGCTTAGCCCAGGGCTCTTCCTTTATGCTATAATTGATATGATCGATATGATAAGGGGGATCAGATGAGAAGCGTTGATGCGGTGGTGCTTCGGAAGAATCTCGGGCAATACGTGAACGAGGCGTACTACCGGGGGGATGAATTTGTCATCAAGCGCTCCGGCAAGCCGGTGGCCGCCTTGGTTCCTTTGGCCGACCTTGAAAAGCTTATCGCTCTCAAGAGCCAGGGTCTGAGGGCCTTAAAGAGCATCTGGGCCAGAAACAAACGGGTCTCTTTGGCCGCTGTCCAAAGAGATGCCGAAGAAGCCCTCCAGCACCTTCGGCGTAAGTGACCCGGGCGGTTCTTGACACCAACGTTATTGTCAGTGGCATTCTCAAGAAAGAGAGTCCTCCGGGGCGTCTCATGGAAGCCCTTTTTGAGGGTCGATTCGTCGCTGTAACAGCGTCTGCCCTTCTTGAGGAATTGGTCCGTGTCCTTGTCTATCCGAGGATCCGACAGAGATACAGGATACGCGAGGAAGAATCGGAGGCTGTTGTGGCGGCTTTGACGCTGTTGGCGGATCTCGTAGAGTTGCCCAAGGTATCCTGGAAGGCAAGCCGGGATCCTGATGACGATCCATTTTTGATCTGTGCCCTCAAGGGGCGCGCAGAGTACGTGGTGACGGGAGACCAGGATCTGCTCACACTGAGCTCATTCCGCGGTGTTGAGCTGATCACCCCAGAATCCTTCTTGAAACTCTTGAAGGTTTAAGCCGCTCTTTTCGTGCTATGATGACCGGTTCCTGCGCCTGTAGCTCAGCCCGGATAGAGCACTAGCCTCCGGAGCTAGGTGTCGTGGGTTCAAATCCCGCCAGGCGCGCTTAAAAATCAGATGACGGTTGGCTTGCTTCACTTGAATTTGCGGATCCCGGAGAGCCAGTCCTTGAAGGGCAAGCGCCAGATCCTCTTGAGTCTCAAGGTCCGCTTAAGGCAAAGGTTCAACATCTCGGTCTCTGAGACTCAGGATCAGGACAAATGGCAGTTGGCTACTTTAAGTGTCGCTTGCGTGGGAAACGATCGGGCCGGGGTGAATCAGTGCCTCAGCCAGGTGGAGGATGTAGTGGAAGGAGAGCGAGGCGTTGAGTTGGTGGACGTGCAGATGGAGTTTCTTTGAGAGACGATGACGACGCAGCGAATCAACAAGGTTACAGAGGCGATCAAAGAGGAAGTGGCCCAGATCCTCCAGCAGGAGCTGAAGGACCCACGGATCGGGTTTGTCACGATTACAAGGGTCAAGATAACGGCGGATCTGCAACATGCCACGATCTACTTTAGCCTCCTGGAGGGACACGGCTCACCCTCTGGGACCGAGGCTGGCTTAAAGAGCGCCCAGGGTTACATCCGGCGATTGCTCGGTGAGCGGCTGCGTCTTCGGGTAACACCGGAGCTCGGCTTCCGGACCGATCCCTCGGTGGTCGAGAGCATCCGGCTTTCCAAGCTGTTGGACGACTTAAATAAACCAGGAGAGGCATAGATGAACACCCAGGAACAAGCCAGAGCGATGAAGGCGGTCATGGAGGCGATCCGACGGCACCGCCGATTCATCGTCTCCTCCCATGTGAATCCAGAGGGGGATGCCTTGGGCTCGGCCCTGGGGCTGGCTTCTCTGTTAAAGCGCCTTGGAAAAAAGGTGACGGTGGTGACCGATGGAGGAATCCCCAAGGCCTTCGACTATCTGCCGCGCACCGCCCCGGTGATAGGTCGGCCAAATGGAAAGATCGCAGCAGAGGTCTCCATGGTCGTCGATGTGGCCACCTTTAGCCGCCTCGGGGCCATCGGGAAGCTGATCCAACGGATCCCCTTGGTGGTGAACATCGACCACCATGTGAGCAATCAACAATTCGGCCACATCAACTGGGTGGACCCCAAGGCCGCGGCCACGGGAGAGATGATCTATCGCCTGTACGAGGCCTTTCATCTCAAGCCCAGAAGGGAAGAGGCCCTGTGCCTCTACGTCGCGCTCGTCACCGATACCGGTTCCTTTCGCTACATGAACACAACCCCCGCCGTCCATCGGATCGCTGCGCAGCTCATTGCCACTGGGGTCAGCCCCTTAAAGGTGGCGCAACACCTGTTTGAATCCTATTCCCCATCGGACTTGAGATTCTTGGGCACCGTCCTTCGCTCGATCAAACACACTTCGGATGGCCAGATTGCCTGGCTGGAGGTTCCTTCCAAGCTCCTTAGGGCCGCCAAGGCCAGCCCCGAGATCGTGGATGAGCTGGTCAACTACCCCCGCTCCATCGGCTCGGCCCAGGTGGCGATGCTTTTCCGAGAAGCTGGAGGTCCTGGAAAGGTTCGGGTGAGCTTCCGCTCCAAGGGACAGGTGAATGTGGATGGAATCGCCCGCCAGTTTGGGGGTGGGGGCCATTGGGCAGCCAGCGGCTGCACTGTCGAGGGAACACTGGCCCAGGCCAGGGCCAAGGTGCTTCGGGTGGTTCGAACTGCCCTCGGGCCCCGTTCGTCCTGAGTTTGTCGAAGGACGAACGACGGCAACCGACTTCGTTCATGGTTCGACAGGCTCACCATGAACGGTCCTGACTCTTCGCTGGACGGATTGCTTTTGATCGACAAGCCTGCCGGGATCACCTCCCATGACGCGGTGGATTTTATCCGCCGTCGCTTTCAGATTCGACGCGTGGGCCACGGGGGGACGCTGGATCCGGCGGCCACGGGGCTATTGATCCTTCTTTTGGGGGCCGCCACCCGGCGAGCCTCAACCCTCTTAACCGCTGACAAAACCTATCTGGCCACCCTTCGGCTGGGGGTGACCACCGACACCCAGGATGGAGAGGGCAAGGTTCTACAAACCCGCGAGGTGGGGTGTTTAAGTGCGGGTCAGATCGAGACGGCCTTAGCCTCTTTTCATGGAGAGATTGAGCAACAGATTCCTGCCTACTCCGCAGTTCGGATTCAGGGCAGGCGTTCCTACGAGTTGGCGCGCGCCGGAATACCGGTTCCTGTCCGCACTCGGCGAGTGACGGTTCGGGAGCTCAAGATACTCAAGATCCAGTTGCCCGATGTGGAGTTCAAGGTGTCCTGTTCCAAGGGGACCTACATCCGGACCCTCTGTGCCGATGTCGGTGCTGCCTTGGGCTGCGGGGGGCATCTGGCACAACTTCATCGCATCGCCATCGGCTCCTTCACCATCGACCAGGCGGTGAAACTCGAGGAAGTTGAAGCCAGGCACATTCTTCCATGAATGTCCTGCGCCGACTTCCCACGCGACCCCTCCGGCGGTCTTCACCCGTGGCGGCCATTGGGATTTTCGACGGGGTCCATCGAGGACACCAGGCGATCTTGAAGAAGGCGGCCCGGCGTGCGAGTTTCTTAAAAGGGACGCCGGCGGCCATCACCTTTTTCCCGCATCCATTGACCGTTCTGGCTCCAGCCCTGGTGCCCTCCCTTCTCTTGTCACTTGAGCAGCGTCTAAAGGCCTTTCAAAGATGTGGGATTCGAGTGGCCCTGGTGATCCCCTTCACAAAAGCCTTCTCCCGTTTAAGCCCTCAGGATTTTGTGGAGCAGATTTTGGTCGAGCGCCTCAAGGTCCGGGAGGTGGTGGTGGGCCATGATTTTGGCTTTGGGAAGGGCCGCTTGGGGACAGTGGACACCTTAAGGGCTCTTGGGGGTCAGTTTGGATTTAAGGTGCACGTCGTTGCCCCGATCCGGGTGGGAGGCGAGCGGATCTCCTCACGTCGAATTCGGGATCTGATCCGAGAAGGGAAGCTCTCCAAAGCGAGCCAACTCCTGGGGCGGCCCGTCACCGCGGTCGGGCGGGTGGTTCGAGGGACCCGGCGGGGAAAGAATCTGGGTTTCCCCACGGCGAATCTCAAGGTGGAGGCTGGGGTACTTCCCTCGGTAGGGGTCTATGCGGTCCGGGGCCAGGTGAACGGGCGAAGATACACCGGCATGGCCAACGTCGGTTTTCGCCCCACCTTCGAAGGGCCTTCTTCCCATGCCTCCCCCCTTTTGGAGGTGCACCTGTTTGGAGTGACCCGCTCACTCTACGGACAGCACTTGGAGGTGGCCTTCTTGAAGCGCTTGAGATCCGAGCGGCGGTTCCCCTCCGCTTGGGCCCTGACGCGACAGCTCATCCTGGATGCCCGTCGCGCAAGGGAGTTTTCGCTTTACTTGGGACGCACAGGCGTGGTATAGTCGCTCGAATGGTAACATCAACAATGCCTGTCCTTAAGGAACAGAAGCAGAAATTGATCCATGACTTTCAGGTGCACGGGACCGATACCGGATCAGCGCCGGTGCAGGTTGCGATCTTGACCGAGCGGATCAACCTTCTCACCGAACACTTCAAGGCCCACCGGAAGGATCACCATTCTCGCCGGGGCCTCTTGAAACTCGTCAGCCAGCGCCGAAAACTATTGGAGTACATAAAGGCGAATGATCGCACCGAATACCAAAAGATCATCGAACGTCTCAATCTCCGGAAGTAGTTAAGAACGCCCGAACTCGCCGCCCTGAAGACCATGGCGGACGCTCCCCTAAATCCCATAGGCTCATAGGAGGATAGTTGTGACCAACCATTCGACGGTACGCCGTGTCCAGATGCGATACGGAAAAGAAGATCTCATTTTGGAAACAGGACGCCTCGCCAAGCAGGCCGACGGGTCCGTGATGGTCCAGTATGGAGGGACCGTGGTGTTGGTTTCCGTGGTGGTCTCCAAGGAACCCAAGGCGTCCAATTTCCTTCCTCTGACGGTGGAGTATCAGGAGAAGTTCTACGCGGCAGGGAAGATTCCCGGTGGATTCTTCAAGCGGGAGGGCCGTCCCTCCGAGAAAGAAATCCTGACCTCACGCCTGGTAGATCGTCCCATTCGCCCCCTTTTCCCCAAAGGTTTTCGCAACGAGATACAGGTGGTGGCCTTGGTCCTCTCCCACGATGGGGCCAACGACCCGGACGTCCTGGCGGTCCTGGGGGCCTCGGCGGCACTGGGGCTGTCTCCCATTCCGGTGGAACATCGGGTGGGGGTTTGCCGGGTGGGCCGCGTGCAGGGCAATTTTGTCCTCAATCCTACCTACACCGAGATCGAGGAGGGAGACCTGGACATCGTCGTGGCCTCGACCAAAGACGGGGTGATCATGGTGGAGGCAAGGGCCAAGGAGGTTCCCGAGGAGGTGGTCGTCGAGGCGATCCGGTTTGGAGAGGCTCACGGTCAAGAGAACATCGCCCTTCAAGAGGAGTTGATCGCTGCCTGTGGGGTGACCAAGCTCAAGTTTCCACTTCACAACCCGGATCCCACGTTGGTCGATCAGGTAGGCAAGGTTGCTCAGACGCGTCTGGATGAGATCCTCCGATCTCAGGCGCAGAAGGAAGGGGCCGCCCAGGAGATGCAGGCCTTGGCTGCTGAATTGCTGACCCAACTCCAGACCCCTGAGGGGACCACTTCGACAGGCTCAGGACAGGCACTGACCTTGGAACAAGTCAAGGAGGCCTTGGAAGAGATAGAGCAGGCAGGTGTTCGACAGATGATCCTAAAGCAGCATCGCAGGCTCGATGGCCGAGACCTAACCACCGTTCGGCCGATCACCTGCGAGGTGGGGGTGCTGCCTCGCACCCATGGGTCTGGATTGTTTACCCGAGGACAGACCCAGAGCCTGGCCTCCGCCACCTTAGGCACGGCCCAGGATGAGCAGATGATCGATGCCCTGCAGGGAAAGACGTTCAAGTCCTTCATGCTTCATTACAGCTTTCCCCCCTTCTCCGTCGGAGAGGTTAGACCCATGCGGGGTCCGGGCCGTCGCGAGATCGGGCATGGGGCACTGGCCGAGCGGGCCCTAAGAGCCGTGATGCCAGCGAAGGAACAATTCCCCTACACCGTGCGAGTGGTCTCCGAGATCCTGGAGTCCAACGGCTCCTCCTCGATGGCAACGGTCTGCGGGGGGACATTGGCCCTCATGGATGCAGGGGTGCCGATCAAGGCGCCGGTGTCCGGTGTGGCCATGGGATTGGTGAGGCAGAAGGAGCAGACGGCGATCTTGACCGACATCATTGGGGCGGAGGACCATTTTGGGGACATGGATCTCAAGGTGGCCGGAACCTCTTCTGGAATCACCGCCCTGCAACTGGATTTGAAACTCACTGGCATTCCACTGTCGGTTTTGGCCGATGCCATTGAGCAGGCCAGGCCGGCGCGGGCCCATGTCTTGGAGCGGATGTTGGCCACGCTTCCTGCATCAAGGACGGAACTTTCCGCGTACGCTCCACGGATTACCCTCTTGAAGATCGATCCGGAGAAGATCGGAGAGCTGATCGGCCCCGGGGGAAAGATGATTCGCAAGATCACCAAGGAGAGCGGCGCCACGATCAACGTCGAGGATGACGGAACCGTGATGGTGGCTTCCCCGGATCCGGCGGCTGCCCAGAAGGCGATCGACTTTATCAAGGGATTGACCGAGGAGGCACAGATCGGCCGCGTCTATCAAGGGGTGGTCAGGCGAATCACCAATTTCGGAGCCTTCTGCGAGATTGCCCCAGGCAAGGAAGGGCTTTGTCACGTCTCGGAGCTGTCGAATGAATTTGTCCCGAAGGTCGAGGATGTGGTGAAGATTGGCGATACACTGGCTGTAAAGGTCGTCGAGATTGACTCGATGGGCCGGATCAACTTGAGCCACAAGCAGGCCTCGTTGCCTCCAGGGACGGCTCCGGTGCCTCCGGTCCGTCGCAGTGGGGGAGAACGTGGTTTTTCCGGAGGGGAACGGGGACGCCGGCCCGGGGGCCGAGATGGCCGTCCCGGCGAATACCGCCGCGACCCTCCCCGTGAGGATCGGCAGCGATTTGGGAATCGTCCCCCACGGCGCGCCCCTTCCCATCGCAGCGGGACCCAGGGGCCTGCGCAGGAACGATTGGCCCCTTAAAAGGGACGCCCCCACATGGCGCCAAGGCCTAAGCGCCCGTTTCTCTCACTAAGCCCCGAGCATCGAAATGAAGCTTGGGGCATTCTTCTTGTTGCGATCAGCCTGTTTTTGTTCGTTAGCCTCATTTCCTATCACTCAGACGACCTCGCCTTCTTTACCTCGCGACCCTCTCTCCAAATCCAGAATCGCTGCGGTGTGGTGGGGGCTTCTGTAGCGGCAGCCCTGCGCGCCGCTGTTGGGCTAACCAGCTATCTTCTGGCGGTGTTAAGTTTTCTTTGGGCAATTGCCCGGTTTCAGGGCAAATCCCCTCAGAGATTGGCGGTGAAGTGCTTGAGCACCCTTCTTTTTTGCGTGGGGTTAAGCAGCCTCCTTTCCATTGTCTGGATCCAAACACCAGAGGCCCGATTCCACCGGGGCGGGGCGCTGGGGTTGTTGGCGGGTGATCAGGCGGTTCATTATTTTGGACATTGGGGAGCGAGTATCGTCCTTTTGAGTTTGAGCCTTCTTTGTTTTCTTTTGGTCACTGAGCTGGCGGTCTGGCCGTTGTTTGAACAGGGGATCCGCTGGCTCAAAGCCCCGGCCGGCTTTGTTTGGGCTCAACTGACCCGTCTGTTTGACACTTTGAGAGAGGCGATCAGACCTCAGGTTCTGAAGGTTCGCTTGAAATCGGCCCGCAAGTCTCCTGTCTCTACGGTTTCTCCGGTGGTCAAGGTGACCACTGTAGCGCCTGCGAAGCAGCCTTTGGGTAAAAAGATCCCCTCACCCCGCCCTCTCCCCCCAAGGGAGAGGGGAAGAGTGAGGGGGGAAGCCGATATCGCTGTGACCCCTCAGCCTCCGGGGGCTTTTCAGCTTCCTTCCTTGGACCTGCTCAATCCACCTTCCACCTCACGACAGGCAGGGCAGGATAAGGAATGGGCCCAAGGCAATGCCAAAATCCTGGAGGAGTCTTTTCGGGATTTTGGGATTGAGGCGAAGGTGGCGCAAGTGGAGATGGGGCCGGTGATCACCCGATACGAAGTAGAACCTGCCCCGGGGGTCAAGGTCCAGAAGTTTACCACCTTGGCGAATGACCTGGCCTTGGTGTTAAAGGCCCCCTCGGTTCGGGTGATCGCCCCCATTCCAGGAAAGGCCCGCGTCGGGATCGAGGTGCCCAATCCGGCCTCTTCGATGGTGGCCCTGCGCGAAGTCTTGGAGTCTCCCCAGTTTCGTGAATCGCATCCTAAGCTCACCTTGGCGATCGGCAAGGATGCGGCCGGCTACCCCCTGGTGGCCGATCTGGCCGAGATGCCGCATCTGTTGATTGCCGGCACCACCGGAAGCGGCAAGACCGTTTGCATGAATGCGCTGATCACCGCGATCCTGTTCAATGCAACCCCAGAGGAAGTCCGGTTTATCATGGTGGATCCGAAGATGGTGGAGCTCTCAGTCTTTAACGGGATCCCTCACCTGATCTTGCCGGTCTTGACGAATCCCAAGCAGGTTCCGCTGGCGCTCTCCTGGGTGGTCCAGGAGATGGAGACCCGGTATCGACTTTTCGCCAAGCTAGGTGTCAGAAACATCGAGGCCTACCACGAGAAGCGCGCTTTAGGTCAGTTGCCGCCGGAGGAGATCCCTTCAGAGCTGCCTTATCTCGTGGTGATCATCGATGAGTTGGCCGATCTGATGCTTGTGGCGCAGGCAGAGGTGGAAAAGACGATCGCCCGCCTGGCGCACCTGTCTCGGGCGGTGGGGATCCACATGATCTTGGCCACCCAGCGGCCCTCGGTGGACGTCTTAACCGGAGTGATCAAGGCGAACTTCCCGGCTCGGATCTCCTTTCAGGTGGCCTCCAAGGTGGACTCCAGGACCGTGTTGGATACCATGGGGGCAGAGAAGCTCCTGGGCAAAGGGGATCTCCTCTTCATGCAGCCCGGCTCCTCCAAACTGGTCCGGGCCCAGGGAACCCTGGTGACCGACGAGGAGATCGAGCGGGTGGTCGCATTCTTAAAGGGGCAAAAGGCTCCCCAGTACGACACCTCGATCCTCGAGGAGGAATCCTCCAAGGAGGCAGGTGCCGTGCAGCAGGAAAAGGATCCTCTTTACGCGCAGGCCCTCCGGGTGGTGGTAGAGACCGGCCAGGCCTCGGTGTCGCTGTTGCAAAGGCGAATGCGCTTAGGGTATGGCCGGGCGGCTCGCATCTTGGATGGGATGGAGCAGGAGGGA